>Ga0255347_1001767_pt1 | contig 32988 bp, 30 predicted proteins | sample wastewater_treat_2_FD_192479 | JGI IMG/M metagenome (GOLD analysis project Ga0255347, IMG submission 192479) | Wastewater microbial communities from Lulu Island WWTP, Vancouver, Canada - plant24 | ecosystem: Engineered > WWTP > Wastewater > Unclassified | place: Canada: Vancouver, British... | reverse complement strand
GCGCCTCAGGTACCAACGACAAGGCGGGCGGAGAGTTCAACCTCATTCGCTGGACAATCCCCCGTACAATAAAAGAGACTCTGGTTTCTCCTACTGATTACAGATACTCTTATTTGAAATAAAATAACGGCCTCGAAAGAGGCCTTTTTTTGAGTTACCAAACAACCGCTTTTGATGCGGCGCTTTCGTTCCAGCACCTGTCCACCACGGTTACGACATATTTGAATTTACGATCTCGTTTTCCTTCGGGTTTGAAGCTCTGATCTTTTGTTATTTTAACAATGTATTGGCTGTCATCCAAATTGATCTCTTCATTTTCCGGGAATCTGTAAACTACATAAAAGTGGGGTTCCTGCATTACATCATCAGTGGGTTCTACTTCCCATACGATAGAACCTCTTTTTATCTTTATGGACTCTATGGGGTCAGGATCAATCGCATCAATATCGGTGTATGCCGGTATAAGAGCAAGATGGCGTTGATATACATTTTCCAAAGAGTCTGTAATGGAGAAAGGGAGAGAGGGTGCCTGTTCGGCTCTGCGGGGAGCTTCCCGACGCTGCCCTTCAGCTTTGATCGCCGGAGCGGGTGTCAATGACCAGCCCGGCCACCATACATTGCCGTCAACATTGGTGAGGGTGCGCACGAGTTCCATTTTTCTGGGCATCTGAGTGGTTTGCGGATTGTCGAGATCTGGCTCGTTGAAGGTTGAGATACTTTGTCCAATATAAAGATGTCCTTTGAAATTGCTATCGTTCCACCAATTTATAAGCACATCGTAATCTGCGGCAGGATGACCTATTTTCCAATAAAGCTGGGGTACCATATAGTCGATGATGCCTTTCTCAGCCCAACCCGGAACATCCGCGAAAAGTTGCTCATAGTTGGAGAGGCCGTTTGTCTTGCTGCCGCTGCCATCGGGGGTGTCCTTTAGATTTCTATGGATTCCGAAAGGTGAAATACCAAACCTGATCCAGGGTTTGATAGCTTTGATGGCACTGTTTATTTCCCGCATCAGGGTCTCCACGTTGTTCCTCCTCCAGTCATTCTTTTGCCAATACTCAAACCCCTGGGCTTTTCCATATTTTATGAAAGATGCGTCATCGTGGAACTCTTCGTAGGGTACCGGATAGGGATAAAAATAGTCGTCAAAATGAATTGCATCCACGTCATATCTATTGACGATATCCACTATGACCTTTACTGTATGGGAAACGGATTCAGGCTCGCCCGGATCAAAATAGAGTTGTTTGCCATATCTCTTGAAAATCTCCGGTTTCTTGAAATAGAGATGGTCGGGATGGAGTACTTCTGTATCGTTGGAAGTGACGCGATATGGATTGAGCCAGGCGTGAAACTCCATTCCGCGCGCATGAGTCTCTTTGATCAAAAATGCCATAGGGTCCCAGTAGGGGTCCGGGGCTTTGCCCTGCTCTCCGGTCAGAAAACGGGTCCAGGGTTCTATATCCGATTCATAGAAAGCATCTGCCTGAGGTCTTACCTGGAAAAGAATGGCATTGCAGCCCAATTGCTGAAGTCTATCCAGTGAATTAATAAACCACTCCTGGATCTCCTCCATGGTCATTGTCCGCATCTGTTGGTTACCGACAATGTGTAACCAGGCGCCGCGGAACTCACGTTTTGGCAATTCTTGGGAAAAAGAAAGGCTGATGGCAACCATCAGCATCAGAAATGTGGAAACGACTCTTTTCATTACGGATTTTCTGTTAATTGATGAATTATCCGCAAATATAATGAAAAAGAGAGTTATCTCAGTGTGAAAATATAGGTAATGGTGCCTTCCTGTGAGATAGTGCTGCTAGTGTTGAATTTGGCCTTAAGTGCGGCTTCCTTTGCCGCCTCCCAAAGGGTTCTGTTTGTAACTGTAGTACCAGCAACACCGGGTTGTGCAGAGGTCACATTGCCATTTTTATCCACCATTATTCTCACCACTACTCTACCGGAAGCCTGCACGGAATATTCGGGAAGAGGTAGCGAACCCATAACGGAGCGTCCCTGCAGGCGTGCCGAAGGAGTTCCGTCGGTAGAGCCGACTCTGGTGTTACCCTGCGCATGACCTGCAGTGAGATTGCCTGAAGGAGTCTCTGCAGTTTGGGGTGCAAGAGTATCTTTTTTATTGTTGTCAGCAACTGAGAATAGAGCCCTGCGGTTGATCTCCTTGCGGGGTGGTTCGGGTACCTCAACATCACCATCATCACCTACGGTCGCCTCTAACGCCTCGTTGCTCTTGGTACCTTCTACCGGACCATCGGAGCGCTGTACAAGCCTAACTTCCTCTTCAGGATTGGGGTTTGGAGCTCTGGGCTCCACACCGGTTGCCACTTCGATGGGTTTGAACTCCTCTTCGGAGATAAAATCCATTAGGATTGCCTGCTCTTCGGGGGGTGGATAGTTGTATTTGAGTCCGGAGCCGACACCAATAAAGAGAAGGGCGATATGAAATATCACCGTCAGTCCGATACCGAACATATTGGATTTACCATCTCTGACTCCGGAGTTCATTTTCAGTTTATTATTCCGGCGAGGTCGCCATTATCACTTTGAATTTATTTCGCTTCGCAATATTCATCAGTGCTACTACCTCTTTTATGGGAACGGTCTCGTCGGCATAGATGGAGAAGGTAGGGTCATCTTCCCCCTGAAGGAGAGTTACCACACTTCCCTCGATCTGATCAAAGCGGACAGGTATCTGGTTGCCGTTGATATGGTAAGAAACCATGCCTTGCTCGGGGTAGTGCTTTATGGAGACACTCACCGTAGCTTTGGCAGATATCTGACCTGTACTCTTGGGCAAAAGAAGCTTGAGCGCGTTGGGATTGACCAGTGTGGAGGTTATTAAGAAAAATAAGAGCAACAGAAACACGATGTCCGTCATAGAGGACATTGAAAAAGAGGCTTCCGGCTTGGTTTTACGTTTTATGGCCATATCCTAATCAATAAAGGTTGGAGTCCTCTTGTTTGGACTGTAATGTATCAAGAAGATCGATGGTGACGTTTTCCATCTTGAATACTACATCGGATACCCTTGCAGTCAGGTAGTTATATCCGAAATAGGCCATAATGCCCACAATCAGACCACCTACGGTAGTAACCATAGCCGTATAAATACCATCCGAGAGAAGGGAGATGTCAATGTTATTACCTGCCTGTGACATATTGAAGAATGCCTGAATCATACCCATTACGGTACCGAGAAATCCGATCATAGGTGCGCCACCCGCTATAGTTGCCAGGAAGGGAAGGCTTTTTTCGAGTTTGGCAACTTCGAGGTTGCCAACATTCTCCACCGCTGCCTGTATGTCTGTAAGGGGTTTGTCAATCCTTTCGATCCCTTTCTCAACCAGTCTGGCAATAGGAGATGAGGTTTTTTTGCAAAGACCTAAAGCTGATTTGATTTTACCGTCCAGGATGTAGTCGTTTACATCTTTCATAAAGGTTTTGCTGATTTTTCCGGCTCTTCTGATGGCCCACCATCTTTCACCGAAAATATATAGGCCTATGATGGAGAGTAGTGCGAGTACTATCATCAGCCATCCACCTTTGATTGCCATATCAATCAATGACATGTTCTCTTGCACCGGGGCAATTGTGCCCTCGATCACTTCAGTGCTTGTCTGTAGAAATGTAAAAAGCATAAATGTATCTGTTTTTATTTTTTATTATTTTCAAAAATGGGATAGGGATACCTGACTTCCGTCAGAAAAAGTGCATGCCCCGGAACTGATTGTCCTGCCTTGCAGCGCTCTTTTTCCTCTATCAATTGTGCTATCCATTCCGGTTCTCTTTTGCCTCTGCCGACATCCAAAAGTGTGCCAACCATCGCTCTGACCATATTTCTCAAAAATCGATCCGCAGTAACGCAGAAGCAGAGGTGAGTCTTATCAATCGCTTCCCACTGAGCCGAAATGACACTACATATAGATGTCTTATTGTCACCGCCGAGCTTTTCAAAACTTGAGAAATCCTTTGTCCCTAGCAGATGCTTAGCGGCAACATTCATTCTTTCAACATCCAGGGGATGTCTATAATAATATGAAAAAATGGCAAAAGGGTCCTTTTCAGTATGTACATAGTATCTGTATGTGCGGCTAATGGCATCAAAACGGGCATGGGCATCATCTTCAACCTGACAAATATTGTGAGCAATTATGTCAGAAGGCAGAATGGCATTTATTTTGCGTAATATCTCATTTGGCTTCTTGGAACATTCAGGAGAAACGTCGAAATGGGCTATGAATCCTTTGGCATTGACCCTGGTATCGGTTCTTCCGGCGCCGGTAACGGAAATTGTCTCTCCGGTTGCAAGAGTAAGTGCCCTCTCCATGACGGCCTGCACTGAGATAGCATTCTTCTGGATCTGCCATCCGCTATAAGCACCGCCGTTGAAAGAGATTGAGACAAAGAACCGCATTGGAAAAAAAATATTAATTTTGTAAGTTACAAACTACAAAAGTACAAAAATATTCAATTTATAAATATATGGACAGTGTAAACATCAAAGAACTCAACGACCGCATAGAACGCGAAAGTGCCTTCGTCGATATTGTTACAATGGAGATGAATAAGGTCATTGTGGGGCAGAAACATCTGGTGGAGAATCTTCTTATCGGGCTTCTTGCCGATGGGCATATACTCCTCGAAGGCGTGCCGGGTCTTGCCAAGACCTTGGCAATCAATACTCTCGCATCCATTGTGGATGCAAAATTCAGCAGAATACAGTTTACCCCGGACCTTTTGCCGGCAGACGTCATCGGTACGCTTATTTACAGTCAAAAGAGCGAACAGTTCCAGATTAAGAAAGGGCCCATCTTCGCAAACTTCGTGCTTGCGGATGAGATAAACCGTTCCCCTGCAAAGGTACAGTCGGCATTACTCGAGGCAATGCAGGAGCGTCAGGTGACCATCGGTGACGATAGTTTCCCTCTGCCCCAGCCCTTCCTCGTGATGGCGACCCAAAACCCTATCGAGCAGGAAGGCACCTACCCTCTGCCCGAGGCACAGGTAGACAGATTTATGCTTAAAGTAGTTGTGAGTTATCCCAAAAAGGAGGAGGAAAAGCTCATTATCCGCATGAACAATTCGGGGACTTTCCCCAAACCCTCCACGGTACTTAAACCCGAGGATATTGTGCGCGCCCGCGAGGTTGTCAGGGATGTCTATATGGATGAAAAAATTGAAAAATATATAGTTGACATAGTTTTTGCCACCCGTTATCCTGAAGAATACAATCTGCCCAAACTCAAGGATATGATTGCATTCGGCGGTTCCCCCCGAGCCAGTATTTCGCTATCATTGGCCGCCAAGGCCTATGCCTTTATCAAGCGCAGGGGCTATGTTATTCCGGAAGATGTCAGGGCTGTATGCTATGAGGTACTCAGACATAGAATTGGCCTGACCTATGAGGCTGAGGCAGAAAATGTCACTACAGAGGCCATTATTGCTGAAATTTTAAATGCAGTTGAAGTTCCATAATAGATAATTGGATGGAAACGGATTTGTTGAAAAAAGTCAGGAAAATTGAGATTAAGACCCGCGCTTTGTCTCATCAGATCTTTGCAGGTGAATATCATTCCGCCTTCAAGGGGCGTGGTATGGCTTTCAGCGAGGTACGCGAGTACCAATACGGCGACGATGTACGCAGTATGGACTGGAATGTCACCGCTCGTCTCAGAACTCCCTATATTAAGGTGTTCGAAGAGGAGAGGGAGCTTACCGTTATGCTTCTGATAGATGTGAGCGGCTCAAGGGCCTTCGGTACGGTAGGTAAATCCAAGAAGGATCTGATGGCCGAGATAGCTGCAGTACTCTCTTTTTCTGCATCAATCAACAACGATAAGGTAGGGGCTCTCTTTTTCAGCAGCAAGGTGGAAAAGTTCATTCCTCCAAAGAAGGGGCGTAGCCACTTGTTGAGGATTATCAGGGAGATTCTCGAATTCAAACCGGAGGAGAAGGGTACCGACATAGGCGAGGCGCTGCGTTATCTTACTAACGCCATAAAAAAGCGTTGTACGGCATTTTTGCTCTCAGATATGCTGGATACTGATGAGAATGCATCTCCGCGTTATGAAGAGGCTCTTAAGATTGCGGCGGGACGTCATGATCTCTCGGTAATCAATATATATGATCCTCGTGAAAGGGAGATTCCCGATGTAGGCCTGATAAGAATACGTGATGCAGAGACCGGTCAGGGAATCTGGGTAGACTCCTCTTCCTCCAAGGTCCGCAGCAGTTTTGCGCAATGGAATAGGGAGCTTTACGAAGATACAATCCATCTTTTGCGTAGGTATAAGGTGGACAATGTCAGCATCAGCACCAACCAGGATTATGTCAAGGAGCTGATTTCGTTTTTCAAAAACAGAGCTTGATGAAAAGAAAATATTTTTTGACCATATTGACACTCTTTTTCGGTGCGATTATACTATTTGCCCAGAATGCTAATGAGCCTCAATATAAATCGGTGCTCAGCAGGGATTCCATATTGATAGGAGACCAGATCGAGTGGCGTATTCCGGTAAAGATCTACGAAGGGGAGGACTATTACATAGAAAGACCGGATGAGCCGGTAGCTCCCGGAGTTGAGACCATTAAGGGATTCCACATAGATACCCTTTCTTTCAGGCGAGGAAGACTTGAAGTGGAGGGGAGAATGACACTTACGGCATTCGATAGCGGAAGTTATTTCCTGCCGCCGGTGATTGTACACATAGAGAGGGCTGACGGCTCCGTCGATACTCTTATCTATGACGGACCTATTCTCGATGTCAATACCATACAGATAGATACTGCCACTTTCGTTCCTTTCGATATAAAGGGACAGATAAAATATCCGGTGACCTTCTCCGAGATACTTCTTTGGGGAGGTATTGTGCTGATAGTGGTTGTTCTCGTGTGGCTTATAGTACGTTTTGTGAAAAGATCCGGGGAGGGACGTTCCTTCTTCGGCCGTCCGGTAGTCAAGGATCCTCCGCATATAGTTGCATTGCGTTCGCTTGAAAAGATCCGTGGCCAAAAACTCTGGCAGAACAATCGCCATAAGCAATTCTATACGGCTGTGACTGACACTTTGCGCAAATATATAAGCGACAGATACCATATTGCAGCGATGGAGCAAACCTCAAACGAGATGTTTGATGACCTGAAAGACAAAGATATCGATCCTAAATTGATGGGACAACTGAGAGAACTCTTTACCACGGCTGATTTTGTAAAGTTTGCGAAACATACTCCTTCGATTGGGGAGAATGAGGAGGCTATCCCTACGGCAGTAAGATTTGTCAATGCCACATTCTTACAGGAAATTGAAAAAGAAAAGGAGGAGTAGTAAATGTTTTTTGAATATCCATATCTGCTCTGGCTGGAGTTGATACTCATACCTCTGATTGCACTTTACATTTGGAGGGAATTCAGAGGCTCTTCGCCCTCCATGATTGTCTCCAATGCTACCCCCTGGAAGGTAAAAGGCGGAACATTCAAAAAAGCAGTGCGCCATCTCCCCTTTATTTTGAGGATGATTGCAATTGCTGCCATTATTGTTGCCATTGCCCGCCCACGCACCTCGGAAACTTTCGAAACTGTGGATACGGAAGGTGTGGACATAGTGCTTACAATGGATATCTCCACTTCGATGCTTGCCCGAGATTTTAAACCGGACCGCATAGGAGCTGCCAAGGATATAGCGATAGAGTTCGTAGCTTCAAGACCGAGCGACCGCATCGGAATAGTGGTATTTGCAGGTGAGAGCTTTACCCAGTCGCCGCTTACTACCGACCGTGTGACATTGATCAATCTTATGAAGGAGATAGAGACCGGGCTGATCGAGGATGGTACTGCTATTGGCAATGGACTTGCTACAGCGGTGGCGCGACTCAAAGACTCCGATGCCAAGAGCAAGATAGTGATCCTGCTTACTGACGGTGTCAATAATCGCGGTGAAATTGCCCCTCTGATGGCTGCTGAGATAGCTAAAACCTATAATATCCGGGTATACACTATAGGAGTGGGGGCAATGGGTACGGCACCTTATCCGGTAATGACCCCTTGGGGAGTTCGTCTGCAGGATATAGAGGTGGAAATTGACGAAAAGCTCCTTCAGGAGATAGCTGCCCAGACCGGTGGCAAATATTTCAGGGCCACCGATAACACCAAGCTTCTTGAGATTTATGGTGAAATCAATGCTATGGAGAAGAGCAAAACGACTGTAGATAGTTTCCCCATCTATTCGGAATTATTTATGAAGTATGCCTCGATAGCATTGCTGGCTCTTTTAGCTGAACTAATACTTAGATTGTTTGTAATAAGGAGGATACCATAGAATGATACACCTTGCACAAGGAGAATATCTGCTCCTGTTACTAGTCATACCCTTCCTGTTTATTTTCTACGGAGTTTCACTCCGCATAAAGAAAAGGAGAATTGCGAGAATCGGTGATACGGCACTGGTATCCAAACTGATGCCGGATGTTTCGAGAGGTAGGGGATGGCTTAAAATCACCCTGCTGGCGATTGCCTGGTTCTTTTTTGTGTTAGGTCTAGTGAGACCACAGCTTGGAGCTCGCCTTAAAGAGAGGCAGAGCAAGGGGGTTGAAGTGATGGTGGCACTCGACGTCTCCAACTCGATGCTTGCCGAAGATTACTCTCCCAACCGTCTCGAGAGGTCAAAGCTTGCAATAGAACGGCTGGTAGACCGTCTCCACGGTGATCGTATAGGATTGATTCTATTTGCGGGACAATCCTTCGTCCAGCTCCCGATAACTACCGACTATGTATCGGCTAAGATATTTCTCAATAGCATTAACACAGGTTCGGTACCGATACAGGGCACGGCGCTGGCAGATGCTATTGCAACCTCCGCCCGTAGTTTTAGTACCCAGAGTGAGAATAGCCGTGCAATAATTATCATTTCTGACGGAGAAGATCATGAGGGAGAGGTAATGGATGTGGCTCGCTCGGTGGCCGAGAGCGGTATCAGGATTTATTGTATAGGTGTCGGATCACCGGAAGGTAAACCTATCCCTATGAAAGGAGAGCTGCTAAAGGACAATAATGGAGAGATAGTGGTTACCCGTCTGGATGAAAATACTCTCAGACAGATAGCCGGTATAGGCAATGGCCTCTATGTACGTGCGGGTAACAGCGAATTTGGACTTAACCCTATTATTGACCATATTAAGGAGATGGATGAGCAGGAGTTTCAGTCTGTGGTATTTGAAGATTTTGATGAGCAGTATATGTACTTTTTCGGTATAGCTCTCTTTTTCCTAATACTCGAACTGCTGATTCCTGGCAAGAAAGGCCGCAGACAATTGTTCAAAATGGAGGATAAATGATGAAAAGGATAATTTTGATAGTATTTGCGTTCTCTTTGGTTGTGCCAACGGCCTTTGCGCAGAGTGATCGTTCTCAGGTACGCAGGGGCAACAGAGATTTCCGTAAGGAAAAGTTCCAGGAGGCTGAAATTAGCTACAAAAAGGCACTGGTTGCTGACTCGCTCTCAAATGCTGCCGGATACAATCTCGGCAATACTTTTTTCCGTATGGAAAATTTTACCGAAGCGGATAAATACTACTCTTCAGTGGCCGATTCCCTTGGCAAGGGGAAGCGCGGTTCCGACATTTACCACAATATGGGTAATTCGCTGCTAAGTCAGAAAAAATATGCAGAGGCAATAGAGGCTTTCAAAAATTCGTTGCGTCGCAACCCCGGAGATATGGAGACCAAGTCCAATCTGGCTTATGCACAGAAGATGTTGCAGGAGCAGCAGCAGAATCAGGATCAGAACCAGGATCAAAACAAAGATCAGGACCAAAACCAGGATCAAGATCAAAACCAGGATCAAAATAAAGACCGGGATAAGAAAGATAACAAGGATCAGGACAAGGACAAGAATCAGGACAAGGACAAGAATCAGGACCAGGATCAAGATCAAGATCAAGATCAAGATCAGAACAAGGACAATAATGATAACAAGCAGGACCAAAGCCAGGGGCAGACTCCTCCTCCCAAAATAACACCGCAGGCAGCTCAGCAGATGCTTCAGGCAATTCAGGAGAAAGAAAAGGAGACACAGGAGAAGGTTAAGAAGGAGAAGGCCCTTTTGTTCAAATCCAAACAGAAAGAAAAAAACTGGTAATCACGCCGGATGAAATATTATGAAACGAACACTGACATTCCTCTTTATATTGCTGGTTTCGGCCAAGGCAACTTTTGGTCAGGGGCTTACCGTTGAGGCTCCGGGCGTAGTGGCGATGGATGAGACCTTCAGACTGGTCTTCACATCGGATGGCAAGATGTCGGACTTCAATTGGCCGGGGAGCGAGGATTTTAATGTAGTCTGGGGACCACAAAAAGGCACTTCCAGCAGTGTAAGCATTATTAACGGGAAAAGAACTTCCACCCATAACGAGACTGTGACTTATCTGCTCCAGGCCAAAGGGGAGGGACGTTTTACAATACCTGTTGCAACCGCTACCATAGATAAGCAGCAGTATAGCACCCGTAGTGTTATCATAGAGGTGGTGGGAAGTCAGCAAGAGAGACAAAGCCAAAGTCAGAGTCAGCAGACCACTACCCAGCAGAGTCAGAGTGATTCAAGAGTGCAAAGTGCCTCATCAGATGACATTTTCCTCAGATTGACACTAAACAAGCGCAATGTTGTTAAGGGTGAGCCCATAATAGCCACACTTAAATTATATACCAAGGTGGACATAGCAAGCTTTGAAGATGTAAAGTTCCCTACCTTCAATGGCTTTTGGAGTAAGGAGGTCGATACGCCGCAGAATATAGAGTTCAACAGGGAAAATGTTGACGGTACTATCTACAATGCGGCATTGCTCCGTAGGTATATGCTTATACCCCAGCAGACCGGTAAGATTAAGATTGAGTCGGCTGAGATGGTCTGTGTGGTTAGGATACGTGCAGGCACCACCGGCCCTAGAAGCATTTTCGATGACTTTTTTGACAATTTTCAGACGGTTAGAAAACGTCTCTTCTCTCCTGAGACCACAATTACGGTGAATGCTTTACCGACTGCTCCGGCCTCTTTCGGCGGTGGAGTCGGGGATTTCAAAATCAGTACATCGTTAAGCAAAGATAGTCTTACTGCGCATGAGGCTGCTTCGTTAACGGTAACTATCAGTGGAACCGGAAATATTTCCATGTTGGAAGCTCCAAAAGTAGAGTTTCCCTCCGATTTCGAGCTTTATGACGTAAAAACTACTGAAAAGGTATCCTATGATGGTACTTCAGGCAGTAAAACTTTTGAATATCCATTTATACCACGTAGTCACGGTGATTTTGAAATTGCTCCTATTGAGTACTCCTTCTATGATCTTTCAGGGAAACGATATAAAACTCTTAATACCGGTACACTCTCTGTTAAGGTGGGACGTGGAAGCGGTATTGACAACGGAGGAGTGGTAATGCCCGGTGTTAACCGGCAGAGCGTAAAAAACCTGGCTGAAGATATCCGATATATCTCGACAGGTGCTCCTTTATTGAGAGATAAAGGGCGTTTCTTTGCGGGATCGCTCCATTTTTATGGATTTATTGCCCTTATCGTGCTGCTATTTTTTGCCGTAGGTGCAATCCTCAAGAAGAGGGCTGCACGCCGTATGGATGTGATAGGAACACGTAACCGCAGAGCAAAGAAAATGGCCCGGGTACGCCTGCAACAGGCAGGATCATATCTCAAACAGGGTCTTAGCGGAGCATATTATGAGGAACTGCACAAGGCTATGCTCGGGTATGTTTCCGACAAACTGATTATCCCTGTGGCTGACCTCTCCAAAGAAAGAATTTCCTCATCCCTTGCAGAAAAGAGTCTTCCTGAACAACTGACAACTCAGTTCATATCTATTCTCGACAGGTGTGAATTTGCAAGATATGCTCCGGAAGTAAAGACTGAGGAGATGGAGAGTCTTTACGATGAGTCTGTAAGCGTTCTTTCAGAAATAGAATCAAAATTGAGAAGTGTACCAAAACGCCCACGTGGAAACGTGGCATCAATAGTAGCATTGCTCCTATTAGTGACTCCTTTTGCCGTTTCTGCTCAGGAAAGTGTAGATGACCTTTGGGCGATGGCAGCAGATTATTATGCCGAAGGCGATTATGTAAATGCACTCAACTTTTATCTGATGATAGAAGGTGAGCAGAAGGTCTCTCCCGATCTTTATTACAATATAGCCAACAGCTACTTCAAGAGTGGAGATAATTCCCACGCAATTCTCTATTACGAGAAAACACTCAAATTAGATCCATCACACGCTGATGCGGCACACAACCTGACTATAGCTCAGAGATTCACTCTGGACAAAATAGATATATTGCCTGAGCTGATACTTTTAACCTGGGTACGAAAGGTAAAATATCTCTTCTCAGCAGATGTGTGGGCCTGGATTGCAGTTGCACTTACTTTTGCTGTGGCAATGCTGATGCTCGGATTCCGTTTCAGCTCTTCGCTCCGCCGTCGTAAAACCTCGTTTGTGCTCGCTTGTGTCGTTTTTCTCTTTGCCATTATCTCATTTGCATTCTCCATTAGTGAGAAAAATGATGCAATCAGAGAGGAATCGGCAATAGTGATGTCACCTGTGGCTTCTGTGAAAAGCTCGCCAGGTGAGGCAGGAAACTCTATTTTCGTACTTCACGAAGGAACTAAAGTCAATCTGCTTGACGAGCTTGGAGAATGGACAAGAATTGAACTCTCGGATGGGCGTCAGGGCTGGATTGCTGCCGGATCCATAATTAAAATCTAATCATCTGCATAATGAAAAGAGTTACTTTTATACTATTGTTGGTTCTCTTTGTTGCGATTATGCCTCTCAGAGCACAGTATTATTTTACCACGCAGATCGGAGCTCAGGCAAGTTTCAGGGTTTATGACAATAAAGGCCAATTACAGGGTTCTTATGATGAGACTGTCAAAAGCATAAGCGGTGAGTCACTCGAGGATGCTACGGTGAGTTTTGAGCAAGTCTATTACGATAAGGATGGCAAACATCTCTTTAAAGACAAATCTTCTAATTTACTAGTTATTATTAAGGAAGGAGAAGTAACTGCCAAAATCGAGACAATTAAAAAAGGGATGACTATACAGGACCTTATGATAAAAGGCTGTGTCGTATATATTCCCTATGATATTCAGCCCGGAGACAAACTTCCCGACAGAAGTATGTCGATAAAGGTTGGCAATATAGGTGGCAGTGTCAGGCTTACTGAACGTAAAGTACTAGGAATGGAGGGTGTAACAGTACCCGCAGGCACATTCAAAGCTGCAAAAGTCCAGGAAAAACAGAAAACAAAAGTTGCAATTATCTCAGAAGAGGTTACAATAATCTCATGGATGGTTAAGGACCTGGGTTGTGTAAGACAGGAGTCTTACGACAGCAAGGGGCGTCTGCTACAGACTATTGAGATGGTTAAAAAGTGACGGATAACATAGTAACCACTCCATCCATTGTCGAAATCAAGAGCTTATCCTGACCGATGGGTTCGATGGAGTTGATCAATGCAACGGAGATCTTGTGTTTCCAAACGAGGTTTCCGTTTTTGCCGTCAAAGCAGAAGATATTTCCCTTGTCCGTAGGAACGATAAGCATCTCCCTGCCATTTTTTAAAAGGATTGTGGCAGCCGGAGTAGGAGCTATGTCATAGCCCAGACCGCTTTGAATGTTCCATTCCAGATGGGCATCGTCCGACAAAGTTGACCAGCATTGAATGGAGTTGAACATATTCTTTACGAAAACCCTCGAGCCGTCTTTTGAAAGAGCTATCGATTCACGCCCTCCGTCAACTCTCCATATCTCTTTCCCGGTACCGGCATCTATTGCATGACACTTTCTGGCCGGTGTAACTATGAATATTTTGCCGTTACTTTTCACCGGCCATACAGCTGCAGGGGAGAGCATCCTGCTGCCTTTATTGCGCCATACCCATTGTTCTTTGCCCGTAGCCGGGTCAAGAGAATAAAGGGAATTGGCCCAGTCTCCGAAAACTATCTGCTCTTTATCAGCAAAGGGCTTGCACTCAACAAAACCTTTCACAGAATCATACTGCCATATAAGTTTGCCTTTCCGTAAACTTATGGCTCTGAAAATATTGTCCGAAGCACCGATATAGACCATATTGTCCATGATAACCGGTGAACCGAGTACGGACTTTTTGCACTTATATTTCCATAAAAGTGTGCCTTTGCGAAGATTCAGACAGTAGATATAACCATCTGTGGAACCGATGACCACTTTCGAACCCGATATTGCTGGGGTGGAAAAGACTTTGCCTCCGGTGGCAAATCTCCACCTCAGACTACCTGTGGCACTATCCAGAGCTTTTATAACTCCCTGTGTGTTGGCATAGAGTATATATTTGCCGTCCTTTATGGCGCCGGATCCGATATCACTTTCATCCTGAATTTTCCAAATTGTCTCCACCTGGGGATATTTTCGGTTGACATCGAATGTCAACCATGGGAAGTTTGCAGGAAGTGCATATTCATTGTTTCTGCCTGAGGCTTTATCCGGAGTGAATTGAGGCTCAGAAAATATCTCCCTCGAGTACCAGGCTTTGCCGCTCTTTCCCCCTTTGCCATTGCTGTCAGCCGCTTGACGCTCATAGATGGAGATACGGTTGTTTTCGATGTTCACGATATTGTAACCGACATTGCCGTTACGGCCGGCAGCAGGGGCTCTCCCGAGTACTCCCGGCACACCATCGTAATCAAGTATGGTGTTGCGATGCCAGTGGCCTCCCATCACAAGCTGGATATTTGTCTGCTTGAGGGTATTGAGTACCTGGAAATAATTGAGCATCGAGGTGTCCTGAGGGTAGTGGTTGACAAATATTACGGGTTGCTCAAGAGGAGTCGCTTTTGCAATGGAATCCAACCAAACCAGACTTTCGTGGGGCATCAATGCCGGCGCCATCCTCATATTCGGACCGCTGTTGCTACCCAGAAACTTGATGCCTCCGGCTTCGAATTCAAAATTTTCATAGCCGAATACCTTTGCAAAGGTGTTGCAGCCACTTTCCGACCACTTTGAGTCGTGGTTGCCTGCTACAATGTAGTAGGGTATCTCCAGATTGTCAATAATTTTTTTAGCAAGAAAAATTTCTTCGTCGCTTCCGAACTCTGTTATATCTCCGGCAAAAATGACAAACTGCAGTTCCTTCTTAAAGTTATTGATATCGTTGATGCATTGCAAAAGGTCATCGTTGGTACCTGAGCCATCAGCGATATGGGTATCCGCGATAAATGCAAACTTGACTCTCTCAGTCTGTGCTGCGAGCATCAGAGCGGAGAGGCAGAGCGCTGTAATGAATAGGATTCTTTTCATATCGTCACTCCTGATTGTTGTTCCATTGGTATCTCTTTTCCAGAGGTTTGACTCCGGTCATGTGAAGTAGCTTTCCGACAAATGAGTCTACGAGGTCATCGATAGTTACCGGATTGTGATAGAAAGAGGGCGAAGCCGGACAGATTACTGCTCCTGCCTCTGTAAGCAACTTCATGTTGTGGATGTGGATCAGGTTCAGGGGAGTTTCCCGCGGTACTATTATCAGCTCTTTCCGCTCTTTAAGTTGAACATCTGCAATCCTCGAGATAGCGTCGGAGGCAAGTCCGCCGGCTATTCTGGCGAGAGCTCCCATGGAGCAGGGGAGGAGTAGCAGCGTATCTGCGGCTGCCGACCCGGAGCAGAAAGGGGCATTAAAGTTATCATTAGGTATGAGAGTAGCACCACATTCCGATATCATTTCCTCAGGAGAATACCTCAGCTCCCGCAGCCAGATGTTTCGGGCTGTCCCGGTAAGTATCACACTGAGTGAAATCTCCTGCACATTGGCACAACCTCGTATATAGCGCTCCGCATAGATAACCCCGCTTGCACCAGTAATTCCAAGTACTATCTGTTTTTCGTTACCCATTCAGAAGTTCGTTTTTGAGTCTCTCCATACCGGTTGTAGCCTTCTCTACAAACTGTGTAAGTCGGGGATGGTTTAGTCCTGAAGGTTTGGGGTCAATAAGATAGAGAGGGATGCCTGAGGGAGCGTAGTGTATCAATCCCGCGGCGGGATAAACAGCGAGAGATGTACCTACAATTACCAGTATATCTGCCTTGGAAACAATTCTGGCAGCTTTTTCTATCATTGGAACAGCTTCGCCGAACCAAACGATGTGTGGTCGCAGCTGCACTCCACGGCTATCTTTGTCATTGATACTCAAATCGGCGTAACCGATATCTGTGGCATCGCCATCGTCTCCATCTACTGGACGGATTTTGGTCAATTCTCCATGCAGATGGATTATATTGGTACTGCCGGCTCTCTCGTGTAGATTATCCACATTTTGTGTTATTACGGTCACGTCGAAGTCTTTTTCCAGCTCTGCGATAATCTCATGTGCGCGGTTTGGTTTTACCGTTTCGAGTTGTCTGCGACGTTCGTTATAGAACTCTATTACCAGTTTAGGATTGCTATACCATCCCTCTATGGAGGCGACATCTTCTACTCTGTAATTCTCCCACAATCCGTCGCTGTCGCGAAATGTCTTTATACCGCTTTCTGCGCTAATACCTGCGCCGGTCAGAAATACAATTTTTTTCATAACTAATCTCTATTGAAAATATGTGTTTTTGAGCCAGTAAGCGAATAGGGTGTCCAATATTATAGCGTTATCCTCCTTGTCAAATGTAAGTACCTCCTTCTTTTTGAGTGCATCTTTCAGGCGAAATACATTTGCGGAGGAGTTGAGGTGATATCCTTCGAGGATCTCTTGACTGCTAAATCGCTGCACTCCGTCTACCACCGCTTTTAAGAAGTTGATCTGGTTAGGTGTCAGGTCCATCATTATCTGCATAAACCGAGGTGTGTGGAGGGATATGAGGCTATCAGTGGCCTTTTTGATGATGTTATTATTAACATATCCTATAGGCATGGACATGCAGATGGAACATAAGTGCTTAATATACCATATATTTCCATCGGCCAGATGGTATATGGTGCCTGCCTGTTCATCCTGAATCACTCTGCCCAATGTTTGAAATGATCGCACAATATAGTCCACGCACTCTTTTTTCTTGAGCTTTTCAAGAGAAATGACGTCACACATGAAATAGAAATATTTCTTTTCTTCAAATATGTACTTCATCTGGTTGACAAATGAGCCGCTGAAAATATAGCGAACATTGGTTTGTTTTGACCATATTTTGTCCAAATCCTCCAGATCGATTTGGTCATTGCTGCACTGTAGAAGGTTCTGAAACTCCTTGAAATAGATTATAATCAACTTTCCTGCATCTGTAGCTATTATTTCCGGAAGATTGAGGATTTTGCGTTCATCCAGAGAGTCTACGTGGATTTCAAAGGGTAATATGGAGTTATAGTGGATTTCATTGTAACACTCGAGCATCTTCTCCTTGAAAAGTGAGATAAAATCCTCCATAGTACGTATGTTGAAGAGGTTTATTTCACAGAGAATGAAACTAAGGCCACGTGATTCGAGTGCGTCAAGTGAGTATCTTATGAATGACTCCTTGCCGCTTTTGGGTGCGCCATAGATGGCAACGCTCCGTTTCCTATCGTATATACTCTTAAAAAAGAGTTCAGCCTCAGCTCTTCGTCCTATTATGTCGTGATTTTCTGCAATGCGATCGTAGTTAAAAGGCAGGTTCATTTGTAGCACAAAGGTTATTATCACAATTTTGTTACAAAAGTAACCAATAGGCTACTATTTGGCAAAAAAAAATGTAGTAATTGTCAAAATTTTTGTAGTAATAATCAAAATTGTTATATTTGCAGTCCAAAAATGTTGATAGACAACCGTTAAGCTGTTGAATAAGAGATACTTAAGTTGTATCCGCTTGCGGTTATAAATTTTTAAAATTTATTTTATGTACGCAATTGTAGATATTGCAGGACAGCAATTCAAAGTTGAAGCGGGCAAAAAGATCTTCGTTCATCGCCTTGCGGCTGAAGTAGGTGCTTCTCTTGACTTTGATAAAGTATTATTGACTGACAATGATGGCGTAGTCAAAGTTGGTGCCCCTTATGTGGAAGGTGCGGTTGTTAAAGCCACCGTTCTCGACCATCTTAAAGGTGATAAGGTTATCATTTTCAAAAAGAAACGCCGCAAAGGTTATCAGAAGAAAAATGGCCATCGCCAATATTTGACACAAATTCAAATTGAAACAATCGCTTAATTAAAAACGTATTAGATTATGGCTCACAAGAAAGGTGTCGGTAGTTCTAAAAACGGCCGCGAATCACACAGCAAACGCTTGGGCGTTAAATTGTTCGGAGGACAGAGTGCCAGAGCTGGCAATATCTTGGTCCGCCAAAGAGGAACAGTTCACAATCCCGGTGAAAATGTTGGAATGGGTAAAGACCATACTCTTTTCGCTTTGATTGACGGTACTGTTGTTTTCAAGAAAAAGGCTAATAATAAGTCTTACGTATCAGTGCTCCCCCAGGCATGACGGGACCACTATTGAAAAATAGAGCCGCTTCGCACAGAAGTGGCTCTTTTTGTTTAACTTTGCACACCAAATAATTAATTTATGTTGACGTTAAAACTTTTGAGAGAGCAGCCCGAATTTGTAATCGCGCGTCTTGCAGTTAAGCATTTCGATGCCAAAGAGATAGTGTACGATATCATAGACCTTGATAAAAAACGCCGTTCGGCGCAGCAGGAACTGGACTCCTGCCTTGCGGAGCAGAAAATTAAAGCATCCGAGATCGGGAAACTTATGAAAGAAGGACGCCGTGATGAGGCTGAAGGGGTCAAATCTCAGGTAGCATCTCTCAAGGAACGCTCCAGAACTCTTGAAGAGGAAATGGCTGCTGCACAGCAGGAGCAGGATCGTAAGTTGGTGCTGCTTCCAAACCTTCCTGCAGCACAGGTGCCGGAGGGGCGTACAGCAGAGGATAATGTCATTGTGCGTCAAGGGGGCGTTATCCCGGATTTGGGAGAGAATGCAAAACCTCATTGGGAACTGGTTAAGGAGCTGGATATTATCGACTTTGATCTGGGAGTCAAGCTTACAGGTGCCGGATTTCCTCTTTACAAAGGAGCAGGTGCAGTTATGCAGAGAGCATTGATGGCATTTTTTCTTGAGCGCAATTCATCTGCCGGTTACATAGAGTACCAACCTCCATATATCGTCAATGAAGATTCCGGTTTCGGCACGGGACAGCTTCCTGATAAGGAGGGTCAAATGTATCATATCACCGTTGATGGTTTCTATTTGATTCCTACTGCGGAGGTACCATTAACTAATATCTATCGGGATGTCATCCTGCAGGATTCCGATTTCCCTGTCAAGATGACGGGATATACACCCTGCTGGCGTCGCGAAGCCGGTTCTTATGGTAAAGATGTGAGAGGTCTCAATCGTCTGCACCAGTTTGATAAAGTGGAAATTGTCCGCATAGAGCGTCCTGAAAACTCCTATGCAGCGCTGGATGAGATGGTACGTCATGTTGAATCTTTGGTGCAGGCGCTTGCTCTTCCTTATAGGATCGTACGGCTTTGCGGGGGAGATATGGGTTTTACTTCAGCCATTACTTACGATTTCGAAGTGTGGTCAGCAGCACAGCAGAGATGGCTCGAGGTGAGTTCCGTGTCAAATTTTGAGTCATATCAGGCCAATCGTTTAAAGCTCAGATATAAGGATGAAGAGGGCAAATCGCAGCTCGCCCATACTCTCAATGGCAGTGCTCTCGCCTTACCGAGAATTCTCGCCTCTATAATTGAGAATAACCAGACTCCTGACGGGAGGATCGTTGTCCCTGAAGTATTGCGCAAATATACAGGGTTTGAGATCATAGGGTAATGATACGGAGTGACAATCCACAAAGAATAATTATGGGAGTCGATCCCGGCACCTCTCTTTTGGGTTACGGGGTCATTCTTGTTGACAAGAAGAAGGTCCATTACGTGGATATGGGGGTGATAGATCTGCGCAAGGAGAAAGACCATTTTCTAAAGCTCAGAAGAATTTTCAAGGAAATAGGGGAACTTATGGATAAATATGCTCCCGATGATCTGGCTATTGAAGCTCCATTTTACGGTAAGAATCCGCAAGTCATGCTAAAACTGGGTCGTGCTCAAGGCTCTGCAATTGCTGCTGCTCTTCATCGTGGTATTCCCGTTTCGGAATATGCTCCGAGAAAAGTCAAAATGGCAATAACGGGTCGCGGAGATGCTTCCAAGGAGCAGGTGAGAGTTTTAATGGAAAAAACCCTCGGCATTAAGATGGAGAGTGCATTTCTGGATGCTTCCGATGCACTTGCAATAGCCATGTGCCATTTTTACCAGTTAATAAGCCCTCTCGTGGATGTTTCTGCTTCATCCAACTGGAAATCCTTTGTTGAGTCTCATCCGACAAGGGTGAAAAAGTGACTGCCGGATTTAACTTTTGTCCCATTTTCAAGTCTAAAATAACAAGCTGACATATTTGATAAATATTTGTAAAAAAAGATATTATATATATGAGACAAAAAGTTTTAAAAGCGGTTGCATTAATTCTGCTTATATTTCCAACATTAGTAAGTGCACAGCGCGGAGGTTTTACCGTAAAGGTTACTCTGACCGAGGCTGCAAGCGGAGCCGGAGTTGAATTTGCGACAGTATCCCTTACTGAGGCGGGTTCTGATAAGGCCTATAAATATGCACTCACAAATGAGAATGGTTTTGTTGAGATCAGAGGTGTAAGGGCCGGAAAATACCTTATAAGAGGAGAACTTATGGGGTATGTCCCTTATCGGGATACAATCAATGTGGATAAGAATCTCGATCTTGGTAAGAAGAAAATGGATGTTGAGGTGCATTTTCTGGAAGGAGCGACGGTTACCGACCTGGGTAATCCTATTGTAATTAAAAAAGATACTATCGAACACAACATAGGACTGATGAAAGTTACCGACAATGAGACTCTTGAAGATATTCTTAAGCGTCTTCCCGGCATTGAAGTCTCGGCAGACGGTACTATCACTGCAAATGGTAAGGAAATCAAGAAAATCACCATTGACGGCAGAACCTTCTTCCTCGATGATCCTCAGCTTGCCAGTAAAAATATCCCCGCTAAGATAATAGAGAAGGTAAAAGTTGTGGACAAACAGTCGGAGCAGGCTGAATTTACCGGTATTGATGACGGAGAGGAAGAGACCATCATTGATCTGAGTGTTATGAAAGGAATGATGAACGGGTGGTTTGGTAATATTATGGCGGGAGGGGGTAGCGATCTTCGTGGTAAAGATGAGGATGGAGTGGCCATAGACAATGATTTCCGTTTTCAGGGAGCTTCAATGATTGCCAAATTTTCTGAGAGCGATCACATCGCTTTTCTCGGAAACGCCAATAATACAAATAACCGTGGTTTTAATGATCTCGCAGGTAATTTAATGGCGGGTATGCGTGGAGGTGGAATGCGTGGAGGTGGCATGCGTGGCGGTGGGGGTGGTATGCCCGGCATGTGGGGAGGTCGTAGTGGTATTTCCACTTCATATATGGCCGGTCTGAATGCAGGTAAGACATTTGACAATAAATCGGAACTGACAGGCAACTATATGTTTAACGGCAACGAAAGAGTTGTTGAGGAGAGTACTGCAAAGACCACGTTCAAACAGGACGGATCATCACTCTTCGCTATCGATGACGGCTATAGTATCACCAACTCCTACGGCCATAGAGCCGGAGCTCGTGCCGACTGGAAGATTTCAGAACAGACTTCCATCCTTTTTCAGCCTCAGTTCAACTTTGGCACAGGTAATTTTGAAGAGCGTTCGGATTTTGCTACCGACAATATTTCAGCCTCCGGACAGAAATCCAAGATCAACGATGGTTACAGTTTATCGACAGGTGAAAATTCCAACCAGACTGCAAGAGGCTTTCTCCTCTTCAGACAGCGTCTCGGAAGACCGGGAAGAACCATCTCGCTAAATATAGATTATGATCTCTCCAACAACCAAACGGATGGCATTAACCGCTCTCTGACTAACTCTTATAAGAATAACATACTTGCAGATTCCACACTGGTTGACCAATTCTATCACCAGTCAGCCGAGTCATACGGAGCAGGTGCCCGTCTATCATATACCGAACCACTTGGTAAAAATTTCTTTGCCGAAGCTACCTACTCCTACGATTACAGCTATAGAAACTCCTACAAGACAACTTACGATGATTATGAGACCGGTGCCATCATCAATCATGAATATACCAATGATATAACCAATGAGTCCATGTTGCAGAGGGCAGGTATCAATATAATGAAGCAGGAGGAGAAATATAACATCACCATAGGTGCAACAGCACAACCTTCAAGGACTATCAATGTTACAGAGGTAGGTGGCAATTCGACCACTATTGACCGTAAAGTGGTTAACTGGGCTCCTAATGCGAGGGTAGACTTCAATTTCAGCGATTACGAGATGTTGAGATTCAGATATAGGGGACGTACCACTCAGCCCTCGATTACTCAGTTGCAGACCGTACCTGACAACTCAAATCCTCAGAGAGTAACTCTTGGAAATCCCTATCTCGACCCCTCATTTACGCATAGGCTAAATATGATGTATAATAAGAATAATGTGCAGACATTCTCCTCGCTGATGCTCAATGCAGACTTCAACTACAATCAGCGAAATATTGTCAATGCAAGCTGGTATGACAAAAAAGGGGTACAGTACACTATTCCCATGAACAATGACAAAGGTACATTCTCCACTATGGCAAGATTGACCTATAACTCACCTATTGCCAAAAGCAAATTTTCAGTTATGTCTTTCTTCAATGTGAGTTACTCTACAGGTGTAAGTTTTGTGGGCAAAGACGAGTTGCTCGACATCGACAATCCATCAACTTATCTCAATGTGAACAATTTTGAAGAGAATGAATATCAGAACCTCTCTTTCTCAGAAAATCTCAGATTCGTCTATCGTGACGATATTTTTGAGGTCTCCGTAGGTGGAAATGTGAGATATTCGCAGGCCTGGTATACTATTACGGCAGAAAACGTAAGACCTACCTGGACCAATACCGTTAATGCAAATGTGATAGCCAATATTCCCAATATTTTTAATTTTTCGACTGACGCAGCTTACACGTTTTATTACGGTTATGAAGAGGGTTATAACGAACCCAGCCTTGTCTGGAATGCCGAACTCAGCAGACAAATCCTCAAAAACCTGACAATAAGCATCAAGTGCTACGATATTCTCAACCAGTCCAGGAATACCTTCCGTACAACAACGGATAACTACGTTCAGGATACTCGCAATAATACTCTCGGTAGATATCTGATGGTGAATTTAACTTATCGTTTCGGCACTTTCGGCAATCAATCCCTTGGTGGTCGTATGGGAGGTCATGGTAGAGGTCACGGTAGAGGTGGTGGCCCCGGAGGCATGTATCACTAATCACTCTTCCTCTTCGAGCTCGCGAACGCCGGCATATTTTCGCCACTTTTCAATCAGGGCGGTCATATCCGATGGGATGGGGGATTCAAACCTCATCTCCTCTCCCGTACGCGGATGTATAAATCCGAGACTTTTGGCGTGAAGTGCCTGACGCGGAAGTAGAGTGAAACAATTGTCTATAAACTGTTTGTACTTCGTATAGATCGTTCCCTTTAAAATCCTGTCACCGCCATAGCGCTCATCATTGAAGAGCGGATGGCCGATGTGGTTCATATGGACACGTATTTGATGTGTACGTCCTGTCTCGAGAATGCACTCCACCATCGTTACATATCCGAAACGTTCTATCACTTGATAATGGGTGATGGAAGGCTTTCCCTGCTCATCATCGGAAAATACTTTGAATCTTAGTCTGTCGTTGGGGTCACGCCCGATATTTCCCTCTATCGTACCGCTATCTGCCTGAATGTTGCCCCATACCAGTGCTACGTATTTACGCTCCACAGTCCGGTCGAAGAACTGTTTTGTAAGATGGAATTGCGCATCTTCACTCTTGGCTACGACAAGCAGACCGGATGTCTCTTTATCCAGACGGTGAACCAGTACGCCCATCCTTTCATCTTCCTGATCAATGCCTGGAGAGATACCCAGATGATAGGCTAACGCATTTACCAGAGTCCCGCTTGCGTGACCGCGACCGGGATGCACCACTAGTCCGGGAGGTTTGTTGATTATGAGCAGATCCTCATCCTCATAGATAATGTTTAATGGAATAGGTTCAGGCAGCACCTCAAACCCACGCCTCTGGTATGGCATCATGATGGTGACCACATCGAGCGGTTTCACTTTGTAGTTAGCCTTGACGATACGGTCATTTACCAACACATAGCCCGCATTGATTGCAAGTTGTATGCGGTGCCTGGAGGTTTGCTCCATACGGTTAGTTATAAACTTGTCTACACGCAGCGGCGTCAGGCCCTTTTCCGCCTCAAAGCGGTAGTGCTCAAACAGCTCCTGTTCCTCATCCTGGAGTAAATCGGGATCACTCTGCAGGTCAGTCATTATAATTTCTTTTGATTGCCAATTTGGATTGGTCTTTAGTGAGGTAGATGCTCACTTTAGTGCCGCATACGAAGGGTAGAGATTCCGAAAAAGCAGGGGACTGACTATAAACTACCGCCTCAAGGGAGTCGGTATAGTTGATGACAGTCTCATCAAACCTTACAAGACCCACATTTAGAGAGTTGTCTATCAGGTAATCCTTTGCAACCAGATATGTATATCCGGTCAGATGGGGGATATAGGTTTGGGAATCCTCAGGATTGAGTCCCAGCAGAAGATCTATCTCACTTTCGCTTTCCAGAAGCGTATTCGGGGCAATGGGTTTACCCTGGTATCGCTGTTCCAGCACATTATTGGTGGCAATGTCTTCAACATATATCAGCGATCCGAGGCTCAACCCTTTGGAGGTAAGTTCAGTCTTGGCCTGTCTTAGTGAAAAACCAACAAGGGAGGGCATTTCAACCATCTGAGGATTAATTGCATTAATCGTAATCAGTATACGGCGGCCTTTCTTGACTTTACTGCCCGCAACAGGATTCTGTGAAAAAATATAGCCCCTGTCCAAACGCTTTACAAATACCGAATCGGTTACTTCGATGCGTACATGACGTTTTTCTGCAAGATTATGGGCATCCTCAAGTGACATATTGGTAAAATCGGGAACGCTAAGCTCCCTATTGTGTCGTGTGATGATGTTTAAAGAGCCGAAAATTATAATAATAAGGGCTGCAAAAATAGCGACAGCCAGTAGAATATTGCGTACTATCCAATTGTTTTTCATATTGCGAAGTTAAGAAATAATTCTGTAAAAACTGTCCCTCTCCTGAATCTGAAATCCGGAAACTGAAGCAAGCTCTCTAAGCTCTTCCACTGCAAGTACCGGACGTTGTTCTTCTGACCCCGCCATACTGTAGATTTTGGTACTATCCTCTATGGTACCGTCCATATCGTCTGCGCCATACTCCATAGCAAGCAGGCTGGTTCTCTTGCCGAGCATCGGCCAATAGGCTTTGATATGAGGAATATTATCCAGCGCAAGACGCGAAATGGCAATTGTTCGCAAAACTTCCTCCTCAGAGACCTCTCCGATTCCCGACAGGGAGTTGTTGGCACAGGAGTATTTGAGAGGTATAAATGCACTAAATCCACCGGTATCATCCTGAAGCTCTCGCAATGCCAGCAAATGAGCAATCCTGTGCTCCCTCTTCTCGATATGACCGAAAAGCATGGTGCAGTTGGAAGATATTCCCAATTTGTGTGCAGTGCGGTGAACTTCCAGATAACGCTCTGCAGAGAGCTTATCCGGGCATATCTGATTCCTTATGTGGCTATCAAAAATTTCAGCCCCACCCCCGGGGAGGGCATCGAGTCCGGCCTCTTTTAGTCGGATGAGTACCTGCTCTAAATTTAGTTCTGAAGAGATGGATATATCCTCTATCTCTACTGCCGAGTAGGCTTTAATCGCTACCTCTTTTGGCAGCAGCTCCCTTACCAGGGAGATGATGGATCGGTAGTAATCAAAATCCCTCTCCGGATGTACACTTCCCACTATGTGCACTTCGGTAATACCCTTACGATATTTTTGCAGACAATAATCTCTGATTTGGTCAATATCCATGCTCCAGGCTCCCGGTTGCTCTTCACTATCACGTCTGTAGGAGCAGAAACTACATTTGTGTATGCAGACGTTGCTCGGCTCAATATGAAAGTTACGGTTGAAGAAGATGGTCATGTCATATCTCGCATCACGCTCAGCAAATGCGAGTGAGCGAAGTCGGACCATATCGCCCGAATAGAGATCCATCAGTTGGTCAAATTCGTATCTATTTGAATTGCGCTTCATACAACCTATTATTGATAATGAAAATAGACCGACCTGAGTCAGTCTATCTCTTTTTAAACCCTATTTCAAATATTACCAGAGTTCTTCGGATGAAACGGAAAGTTTCTTGCGTCCACGACGCCTACGTGCTGCAAGTACTCGGCGTCCGTTCGGAGTGGACATGCGCTCACGAAATCCGTGTTTGTTGCGTCTTTTTCGCTGTGATGGTTGAAATGTACGTTTCATTATTTAATATTTTAATATTTATCGAAATTGGGAGTGCAAAGGTAATGTTTTTGTTTCAAAATACAAATTTATCGGGAGATTATAATAATCTTTTTTTCGGTGAAATACTCTTCTTCAAAAAATGAGGTTATATCGATTATAGTAATTCGCTCGTTTTTTACACGACAACCCCTTTGAAACTCTCTTATTTCCTCCTGCAGGTCGCCACCCTTGAGAGAGATAATGGCTTTACGGTAGGAATCCTTAACCCACGGATAAAGTTCCCTAAGAGGCGCTACTGCACGTGACACCACATAGTCAAAACTTTCTCCTATATTTTCAGCCCTGCTATTGAGGCATATTACATTCTCCAAGCCGAGTGACTGTGATACACTTTCAGCCACTCTTATTTTCTTTCCAATGGAATCGCAAAGTGTAAATTTTGTCTCCGGAAAGAGTATCGCAAGCGGAATGCCCGGAAATCCTCCACCGGTGCCAAGGTCGAGGAGCGACTCATCGGGAGCAAATGACATGGCCTTACCTATAGCCATGCTGTGCAATACGTGATGCGTCATAAACGAACCTATGTCTTTCCTCGAAATGACATTGATCTTTGAATTCCATTCTACGTAGAGATGTTCGAGTGCTGCAAATCTATCCCTTTGAAGTGGCGTGAGATCAGGAAAGTATCTTAATATGTTTTCCATTCTCCTAAATTGTTTCCCTCAAAATCTTTTTTGCACGGTTAATTCTGGTTTTCACAGCACCCAGAGTAATCTGAAGTTCTTTTGCTATCTCTTCATAAGCGTAATCGGATAGAAATCTCAATTTTGCAACTTCACGGTATTTTTCCGGCAGGTTTAGGATACGTGTTGTAAAGAGATCCATATCCTGCTTTATTATCACCATTTCTTCGGGGCTATATGTCACGGAGATATCTCTCAAATCAGCTTCACCTCCACTCAGAGAAACGGCTTTAAGGGCGTTGCGCGCTTTACGGATATGATCTATAGCCTCATTCTGTGCAATTATGTAGAGCCAGGTGGAGAATGCGTATTGAGGATTGTATCTGCCTATATTCATGAAAGCTTTCTCAAAACTTCTCTGACAAATATCTTCGGCATCTTCAGTTATGGATACATATTTGAGCAGAAATGCAAGCAATGCACTGCGATATTTATCATACAATGCGGAAAATGCCTTCTGGTCACCATTGCGAGCTGCAATTACCAAATTATAATCATCGCTGTTACTGTGCTTCGAGCCAATTTTTGCCATAACTGCATTCTGTCGTCAGTGGAATGGAGAGCTTTATCACACTTTCCATCTCTTGTTTAACTATATCGCAGAGCCGGTTGAGCTCCGAAGGGATAACATCAAATACCAATTCGTCGTGTACCTGGAGTACCATTTTGCTTTTTAGACCTTCACTCTTCATTCTCCTGAAGACATTGATCATGGAGAGCTTGATGATATCAGCCGCACTACCTTGTACGGGCGTATTGATGGCATTTCTCTCGGCAAGACCCCTAACCACATGATTGCGTGAAGCAATGGCCGGTAAATAGCGCCTGCGACCGAAAATTGTAGTTACATAACCTTTTTCACGTGCATCTGCGATGCATTTGTCCATATAGCGCCGTACCCCTGGGTAGGTATTGAAATATTTCGTAATGAAATTTTTAGCCTCATTGCGGGGAATTCCAAGTCTCTGGGAAAGCCCGAATGAGGAGATGCCATATATTATGCCGAAATTGGCAACTTTAGCCTGCCTGCGATGCTCTTTGGTCACCTCTTCAGGTGAAACATGAAATATTGCGGCGGCTGTTGCGGTATGGATGTCGTTACCATGAAGGAAACTTTCGATGAGCCTCGGATCACCGCTAAGCTCGGCCATTATTCTAAGTTCTATTTGCGAGTAATCTGCAGAAAGGATATAGCCCTCATCGGAGGAGGGAACAAACGCCATACGGATCTTTTGTCCCCGCTCTGTCCTGATAGGGATATTCTGGAGATTGGGTCTGACGCTGCTTAGCCGTCCCGTAGCTGTGAGTGCCTGATTGAAGGTAGTGTGTATACGTCCTGTAGCCGGATTAACCAGCGAGGGTAGCGGGTCGAGGTAAGTAGATATCAGTTTGCGCAGGGAACGGTATTCTAGTACTTTCTCCACAAATGGATGCTTATGCACAAGCTCCATGAGAGTCTCCTCGTCAGTAGGCCAATTATCATTCTTTCTCTTTTTTGCTTTTGGATCAAGGGCCAGTTTTTCAAAAATCACCACCCCTACCTGCTTGGGAGAAGCGACATTAAGTTGGGGTTCATCTGCAAGGATACGTGCTTCTTCCTCGATCGTTGCAAGCTCTGAGGAGAGCTCCTTACTATAGCTTCGAAGTTGTTCGGTATCAATTCTCACTCCATTGTACTCCATATGAGCCAGAACCTCAATCAGCGGCATATCAATGCGTCTATAGAGATCCCAGAGTGATTCTTCATCCATCTCTTTAGCGATTAAATCATAGAGTTGCCATACTGCGACAGCTTCACGCATAAGGCGTCTCTCTGCCTCAATATCAAGCAGTCCATTTACGGCCTCTTCCGCCTCATGAGCAGAGAAGAGGTCGGGTAACGGCTGATCCTGCCGTGCATTAGAGGGGAGGGGGGAGTCGAGTGATACGTTTAGGTATCCCTGAACAAGAATTTCCAGCTTATGGGTCCTCTCAGGGTTGAGCAAATAGTGCATCAATTCTATATCGAAAAGCTCCCCTTCCAAGGAAATGTCATGCTCTATGAGGGTAAGTATTGTATTTTTTAGATTGAAACCTATCTTCTCTATAGTGTTGTTGCTAAGAATACGTTTTGTAATAGGGGCTCCTGGTGGAAGAGTACAGCAATAGTTGCCGTCGCTTAGGATTATGCGTTTGCCTGACCTTAGAGCTACCCTTCCGGAAATGTGCTTTTCAAACTCTTCGGGAGTCACCTCCTCAAATGAAATTGTCGCTATATCAGGTGTCTCTTGACCGCAACTCTCCTCTGCCAGTAGCGATTTTAGAGAGTTGAATTCATACTCGTTGAAAAGCTCCCTGACTTTTTCATTGAAACAGGCACTCCAGCGCAAATCCTCTTCATTGACCTCTACTTCCACATCGGTCTTTATGGTGACTAGAAATCGGCTCATCCGTAGGTGGTCAGCCGACTCTTCAAATCCCCGGCGCTGTTTTGGGGTGAGTTCATCAATATGCTCAAGAATATTTTCAATTGAACCGTATTGAGAAATAAGTTTCTTCGCCCCCACCTCACCTATGCCATACACGCCCTTTATGTTGTCGGAAGAGTCTCCCCAAATGGTCAGAATGTCAATCACCTGTTTTGGATCACTTATACCATATTTGGCGCAAATTTCTTCCTTACCAATAATTTCGTTTTCGTTACCCGACTTACCTGGTTTATACTGCCAGATATGGTCCGAAATAACTTGGCCAAAATCTTTGTCGGGCGTTACCATGTAGACGTCAAATCCTTTTGCAGCACCTCTGACTGCAATCGTGGAAATGACATCGTCGGCCTCGTAACCAGGTGTAATCAGCACCGGAATATCCATCGCTTCAAGAAGGTCGATAAGCGGCTCAAGAGAGCTGCGTACAAGTTCCGGAGTTTCGCTGCGGTTGGCTTTATAGTCGGGATAGACTTTGTGCCTGAATGTCTCTGAGGGAGGATCGAAGGCTACAGCTATATGCGTGGGGTTTTCTCTGGCGACCAGTTCCAGCAGATATTTGGTAAAGCCAAAAAGGATTGAGGTATCACGGCCTTTGGAATTAATCATAGGCCTTCTCAGAAATGCATAATACATCCTGAAAATCAATGAGTGTCCATCGATAAGGAATAATTTCCCAACTCTTTCATCCCGTTTCATCTTACAAATGTAAGAAATAAATAAGGTTTTACAGCAAAAGGCTCTCCGGAAAAATATTTGCTGCTATTAAAAATGAGTTGTCAAATATTAAAATGAAAGAAATATCACAAAGTTGCTTATTGTTGATAATAAAAATTTGTACATTACTTTCAATTTGTTATCTTTGCGTAGACTTGTAGAACTAATAAAGTAATAGTAACATGAATATTGATCATTTATTGTCGGCGAACGCAAAGAGTATGAGGCGTTCAGCCATCAGAGACCTCTTGAGTGTGGCAAACAAGCCAGAAATCATCTCATTTGGAGGCGGTTTTCCTAGCCCTGACTCTTTCCCTATTGCAGAGTTAAGACAGATTATGATGGATGTTATGGATGAGCAGGGAGCTGCGGCTCTTCAGTATGGTTCGACAGAGGGATACGTTCCTCTTCGCGAAGAGATTGCTAAACTCTATAAAGAAGAGGGACTAGACATTCCTATCAAGAATATTCTTATTACTACTGCTTCACAGCAGGCGATAGATCTTCTCTCTCGCATCTTCATAGACCCCGATGATATCATTATCTGCGGTTTGCCCTCATACCTTGGAGCATTGCAGGCTTTCTGGGCCTATCAGTGCAAGCCCTATGGCCTCCGCCAGGATGACCGCCTCGAAGAGGCTGTCAATGCACTCGTGGCAGCCGGAAAGAGCCCTAAATTTATCTATTCAATTCCCGATTTCCAGAATCCTTCGGGTGTGACCATGACAGTTGAGGAGAGAAAAAATGTTATTGCAGTTGCCGAGAAATATGACCTTCTCATAATTGAAGATAGTCCTTACAAGCAGATTCGTTTTGAAGGTGAGTCATTACCTTCCATGTATTCCATGTGTCCGGATAGAGTTGTCCTTCTAGGTACATTTTCCAAGATATTCGTACCCGGATTCCGTCTTGGATGGGTAGTTGCGGCTGATAGCATCATAGATAGGCTTATCGTAGCAAAACAGTCTGCCGACCTATGTACGCCGATATTCAACCAGATGGTGGCAGCCCGATATCTCAAGTCGGGTAACTTCCAGGATAACATTATCAAGATCAAAGAGTTGTACAAGCACAAGAAAAATGTGATGATCAAGGCTTTTGAAGACTATATGCCTGAAGGTGTTACCTGGACCAATCCCGAAGGAGGCCTTTTCCTATTCCTCAACCTCCCTCCGCAGTATGACACTCGTGAACTATTTGAAATTGCTATAAAGGAGAATGTGGCATTTGTTATCGGAGAGGCATTCCACTGTGATGGAAGTGGAAAGAATACAATGCGTATGAATTTCTCGTATGCTACTGACGAAAAAATTATCGAAGGTATTAAGCGCCTTTCAAAAGCCATCAGAGAGCTTTACGACAGACATTCATAGATTTCTATGATTACATAGTTTGTGTGTTTGGTGGGGCCGACTAAAGAGCCGGCCCCTTTTTTATTGCCAAAAAAAGTTACCTTTGTAAATCATGGCAAAACAGAGTACAGATATCGTTCAACAATTTAATGAGATCTCAAAAGAGATTATCTCGGGAGATATTAAGCCATTTTACCTGCTTTTTGGCAAGGAACACTACTATATCGACAAGTTATGCGACCTTTTGATGGATAAAGTTCTGCCTCCTGAGGATAAGGATTTCGGTCAGTTGGTCTATTACGGTTCCGACGTCTCTGCCAACCAGGTGGTAAATACAGCCCGTCAATTCCCGATGATGATTTCCCGTCAGTTGGTTGTGGTCAAAGAGGCACAGTTGATGAAAAAGGTAGAGGATATTGATGTCTATTTTGACGGTATCCAGCCCACAACCGTTCTTGTGATTTGTTATAAGACTCCCAACGACCCCGCAAAATCTTCGAAGAATATAGACAAGCGTACGTCGTTTTACAAACGGGCTCAAAAATTCGGCACCGTATTCGAATCCAACCAGATTCCTGATTATAAGATTGACAGATGGGTGGAGGAATATGCCCGCTCTCAAGGCCTCTCCATTGAACCCATGGCGGCAAAGTTGATGGTTGAATTTGCCGGAACCGACATCAGTAAACTGGTTCTAGAGTTGGATAAACTCATTAAACTGCTTCCGGAAGCACATAAATCCGTCACAGTTGCCACTGTGGAAGAAAATGTTGGAATAAGTCGCGATTATAGCGTATTTGAGTTGACTAAAGCCCTTTCGATAAAGGATATGCAGAAGGCCTTTAGAATAGTCCATTTTTTCTCCGAATCGGGGAACAGATATCCTATACAGATGATTTTAGCAGCACTCTCATCTCATTTTATCAGAATTCTAAGGTACCATGCGCTACTTCAGGAGGGAGCTCCCAGAAATACAATACTCTCTCAACTTGGGATTCATCCCTATTTTGGCAGTGAGTATGATACTGCTTTACGCCACTATCCTGTCAAGAAGACTATGAAGGTAATAGCCATACTCAAGGATTATGACCAAAAAAGCAAAAGCAACTCTCGCGGAAATGCTACCGACGGAGAGTTGCTTCAGGAACTTGTCCTCAAGATAGCGGATTCTT
>Ga0255347_1001763_pt1 | contig 33081 bp, 24 predicted proteins | sample wastewater_treat_2_FD_192479 | JGI IMG/M metagenome (GOLD analysis project Ga0255347, IMG submission 192479) | Wastewater microbial communities from Lulu Island WWTP, Vancouver, Canada - plant24 | ecosystem: Engineered > WWTP > Wastewater > Unclassified | place: Canada: Vancouver, British... | reverse complement strand
GAACATGGCGCGGCAATGGGCGGAGTATCAAACCCTATCAGTGACGCAACACGAGTTGGGCCATCACATCGATTTCAATCTCGGCCTGTTTCCGCAAGCTGTGTTCCTCGATATGGAGAGCTTCGACAGTATTCCCAGATGGCTGGTGGAGGGGACCACGATGATGTTCGAAGTTCCCCCAACCACCGAGGGCGCTAGCTTGGGCGTGATCAATTATGAGCGCGTGGAGCAGTTCCAGACCAACCCGAACTTCGCCCAGAAGTGGTCGCCGGATTTCTTCAAGCTGTTCGTGGTGCGCAACGAGATCTGGCTGCAAACCGGCTGGTACTATCCCATGGGCTGGGCCCTGGTCTATTATCTGTGGGAGGTAAAGCGCCCGGGATTAATCGAGTACTATCACATTATCAGTAGCCGCGATCCAGGTGAAGCAGTCAGCTATTCACAGCGCGAGCGCGAGTTCCAGGATTGCTTCGGCACCATCGACCAGAAATGGGTCGATGATTTCTGGAAGTACATAATGGAGCTGCCGCGCAAACGGTCTTTGCTGCCGCCGAAGGATTATCCATAAGTCCGGCGTCTGGAGCAGTTTGCGGGGGCAGGCTTGACAAAGGCATGCGGCCGGTGAGCCGGCTCGCCGGCTTGTTGTTGATGCTCGGCCTGACGGCGGGCCAGTCATCCGCTTGGCAAGCGAGCAGCGTTGCGCCGGAACCCGGCGCCTCGTTTTGCTCCGAGCACTTCGTCATCCATGCCGACAGCGAAGCTCAGGCCCGGGCCCTGGCGCCACGCCTGGAGGCTGTGTACCGAGCGAATGTGCGGTTGGCGCGTGAGCTCCGCCTGGATGTTAAGCCCCCTGCCGGCAAATTGGCCGTGCTTCTGCTACGTGACTACGCCGGCTTTCACTCCCGGCTGCGCGCCGACGGGCTGGATGAGCAGATTTTGGGCTACTTCAGCCCCGCCGAGGCCCGCTGCGTGTTCTTCGATTTCAACACGCACCCGGAGGTTACTGGCCTGCGGCAGGAACTGGACAAGCTGCACAGGCAGGACGAAGGCCGACGAAGGCGCCTGGCGGCGCAAATCGAGCAAAGTCTGGCCGGAATGAATCAGCGCATCTTGCAGCACGAGGCGGCGCACATGGTCCAGGCCAACATCGGGCTGATTCCGCCCGACTCGAATTCGCCGACTTGGCTGGTCGAGGGGCTCGCGGAGATGTTCGAGCTGCCCTTCGTGGAAACTGGTGCGAGCCTGGGACTATCGGTAAACCGCTACCGGCTGCGCGAGTTTCAGCAGCTCCAGAAGGGCGACGACTTGCTGGCTGCGCTGCGACGCCTCGTGGCGACGGCATCGTGGCACGGCGGGGCGGACTATTCGCTGGCGTGGGCGCTGACACAGTACCTGTACGTCCGGCAGCGCACGAACTTCGGCGCGTACGTGCGGGCCGTGACGATCGCGGGCAAAGCGCCGGCAGGCGGCGCCTTGGAGCAGTTCGAAAACATCTTTGGGCCGCTGGACGGCGAGTTCGCGGCGCGGTTTGCGGCGTACATGGAGGGGCTGATAGGGCGCTACCTTGCGCCGCAGGATGAGGTCCGGTCGCGAGCAGCCCCTTGAGGTCCTGTGCAGCGGCGCGAAAAGCTGCATAATGCCGCCATGATGCCTGCCTCGCGCGTCAAATCGCGGCCCGCCAACCGCAAGCCCACGTCGGCCTGGCATGCCTACGTGGAGGACGCGCAACGCCCGCTATATTGCCTCCTGTTCTTGTTCCCGCTGGTGGCCGCGTACGAATTCGGAGCGTTGCTGCTGCGGCCGGTAAGCTGCCCGGGCCGGCAGTTGGTGGCGCACAGCCTGATCCAGAACTTGCTGGGCTGGTTCGGGGCCAGCGGCACGCTGTTGCCGGCGCTGGCCCTGCTGGCGACGCTGCTGGTGTGGCACCTCCTGTCGGGACAAGGCTGGCGCGTGCGCGGATGGGTCTTGCCACTGATGGCCTGTGAAAGCGTCGTGCTCATCGTGCCGCTCTTTGTGCTGGGCGGCTCCTGCTAGCCGCGCCCAGCTCCGCCGCGAATCTGGCCGACCTGCGGCAGCAGATGGTAATGGCATTGGGCGCCGGTCTGTACGAAGAACTGGTGTTCCGGCTGGGCGTGGTTTGCGCCGTGCTGTGGCTTTTCGAGAACGGGTTGCGGATCCGCAATGCGGCCGGGCCGTGCACGGCGGTCGTAGTATCGGCAGCCATCTTCGCGGCGTGCCATTTTCAGCCCATCGGCATCGAGCCGTTTGAGCTGACTCAGTTCCTGCAGCTTACGGCGGCGGGCGCGTACTTGGCGGTGGTCTTCTTGTTGCGCGGGCTGGGGATAACGGCCGGCTGCCACGCGGCCTATAACCTCGTTCTAGTGCTCAGCGGCCCCCTGTAAGGGTGCGTTTTTGAGCGTGCAGTTTTGAAGCGAGGCGTCTGAGCGGCGGCCGGTTAGTGCCCTGCGCCGTGGGCGTTTTCCGCCTGAGGCTTCTCAGACTGCGCCGCGGGCGGCGGGGGTGGCTGGTCGAGTTCGGCCCGCTTCTGGCGTATGAACGTAACTGCGTCGTTCTTTGGCGCCAGTGGAGCGAGCGCTGCCGTGACGGCCGCGATGGCCAGCGTCACAATCGCCACCAGACCGACGACGTGGCGGGCACCCGGCGAGAGGAAGGCGAACGGGCGGTTTATGAGGCTTAGCACTAAATCCAGCACGACCACTATGGCAGCGGGTCTGGCGCCGGCGGCTGGTTCGCTGATTTCCGCGGCGTTTTGAGCGCGGGACGCTTTCCGCCGGCCCGGCCGGAGCGCGTGCAGAATTCGCTGGAGCGTTGTCCGGGGCCCTTCTTGCCCCTCGGCGTGCGAGAGCGGCGGTTCGCTGGGATGTGAGGGCGTCGTAGCGCTGGGCGCTTGCTGTTGCTGCGCCTGCTGTTGCTGTTCGGGGCCGGCGGTGACCGCGGGCGCGCGCGGCTTGGGCTGCTGCACGTGCGCCGGCACAGGAACGGGCACGACGGGTATGGCGTCGTGCGGCTCGGGCGCAGTGGGTTCGCACTGTTCACCCGGTTGGGACGACTCCAAGACAGCAGTTGCGTCAGGCTCGCCGTCGGACACTTGATTCTCGCAGCGGCGCGCAGAACTAGTGGATATCGAGACCTCACCACAAGCATCGGCGGACAACGGCTGCGCCTCCAGTACGGCGTGCGCCGCCTCCGCGGACCGGGTTTATTGGGTCCCGTGTTTCAGACGCTTGCGGAGTCGCGTTTTTCACCGAACTAATGCGTGGTCCCCCCGGCGCGCGGCGGGTGTCGAAAATTGTAAGGCGCCGGCAGAGCGCGCATCAGAAAGGTCCGTCTTATGCTTTAATCCGAAAGGGGAGGTATGGACGCGCGCGGCTGAGCCCTGCGGCGGCCGGATTGGGAACGGCGCTATGAAATGGCCCCTGGTGTTCTGGTTCGCACTCGCCAGCGTGTGTATTGCGCGAGCGGGCGATAGGCTGGACCGGGCACTTTCACACGTTCCCGAGGAAAGCGCGCTCATAATCGTCGCACCCAGCCTCGACAAACTGGTCAGCGGTTTGGCCGAATTTGGCGGCAGCATCGGGGTTGAAAGGCTGCGCACACTGGGTCCGGCGAAACTCCTGAACGAATTGGACGTGCTGGAGCGCATAAACGGGCTGGATCCCGCGGGACCGCTCGTGATAGCGCTCGAGCCGACCCGACTGAGCCCGCTGCTGGTATGCCAGGTACTCGACGCCGAAGAGTGGCGTACGGCTTCGGGCGCGCAGCCGGCGGATGGGGAGCTGTGGCGGGTGCAGATGTTCGGCGAACCGGCCTATGCCGCCAGCGCGGGCAATCTGCTGATCGTGGGGGACGAACCGGACGCGGTGCGTTCGGCGCTGCGCGGCAGCTTTGATTACGCGGCGCGGTTCGGGCCGCGTGCGCGAGCGTGGTTGTCGGACCATCAGCTCGTGGTCGCCATTCGCGTGCCGCCATGGACCGGCCTCATCTCGCCCATGCTGGGCGCGGGACGTACTTCGCTGCAGTTAAGCATGATGCTCGCCGGGCAGCGCGACGAGAATCTGCTGCGTGTGGTGGGCTGGCTTTTCCAGCAGGCCGAGCAATTGCTGGGCCAGGTCGACACGTACACGGCGGCGGTGCGCATCGACTCGGCCGGGGTGTTTTTTCGGGACGCGTTGAGTTTCGCGCCGGACAGCGCGGCGGCAGCGTACCTGAAGAAAGTGATTAAGACGGATCGCGACCTGCTGCGCGGCCTTGTGGATGACGAGACTGTTTTTGTTTTTGCGCACGAGTGGGAACTCGAGCCGGGCACGGAAGGCCTGAATACGGCGGTGGTCGCAGCGCTGCTTGGGTCGGGAACGCTGCGGGAGCGTCTGGGGGAAGAGAAGTTCCTACCGGGATACGAGGCTCTGCTGGCAGCCTATAACGACATCAGCGGCAGTTGCACGGCGGTAAGCGCGAGGCCGGCCGAACCGCTGCTGGTATTCAGCGCGGTGCAGTTTTCGTCTCGACCGCAGCAAGTCCTGAGTAACATGCGGTTGGCATACGAGACGATGCCCGAATTTCTGAGCGCCCTCGGGGGCGGGGCAAGCGCGGATGTCACCTGTCGCGCGGAGCGGATTGAGTCAATCGACGCGTTTGCCCGCGAGGTGTCCTTTGCCGCCCCGGATGAGCAGTCGCGTCGCGCGATCGAAATGCTGTACGGTCGCACCCTGACCACGTACTACGCCGCTCAACCGGTCGGCCTGGTCTCGGCCACCGCCTCCGCAGAGCGGGCGGCGGCGCAGCTCGTGCGAATGACGTCCGGCAAAGGGCGGCCGCTGGCGGAAAACCCGCGCGTGCGGCAAGCGTGGGCCCGCCTGTCGCCGCGCCCGCAAGTGCTGCTGCTGTTGGATGCGGCGAAGGCGCTGGATCTGGTGCTGCGCGTAGACCGGTCCGGGCGAACCGGAACCACGGCGCCAGCGCCGGATACGTCGCTGCCGCTGGTCGCCTATGGAGTCTACCTGGACGGCCGGACGCTGTGCAGCGAGTTGTGCGTGCCGGCGGAAGCGGCGAAGCAGATCGTGAAGACTATCCAGTCGCAGAAGGAAGCGGCCCGCGGGCCGGGGCGCCAACCTTGATCAGCCGCCACGGTTTTGAGCCGCCTGCCGTTGCTCACCCAAGGCCCGCACTCGTTCAGACTCTTCGAAGTTGCCGCTGAGCCGGAGAATGTCGGCTTTGACTAATAGCAACTTGCCCTCGTCGGGCCCGCCGCGCTCGAGTGCCAGGGCGCGCTCGATCGCCTCGAGCGCCGGGGCGTACTGCCGGGCGTACTTGTAAGCCTGCGCCAGGTTGGCGTGGCCGCGAAAATCGGTGGGCTCTTCCGCGACGTAACGTTTGAACAGCTCGAGCGCTTCGGTGCGGGTAGCCGGATCACGATGAGAAATTTGGCCCAGGTTCATGAGCGCCGCTTTGTGCTTCGGATATTGCTCCAGGACCGCGCGGTATTCAGCGGCGGCGCCTTTCAGATCGCCCAGGGCCTCGAGCATTAAGGCGCAATCCAGATGGGCGTCTTCGTAGAAGAAGCCGGCGCTATCGCGCAACTGGTAGGCGCGCTGGTAGGCGGCCGCGGCCTGGACGTAATCGTTGCGCACGTTGTAACCGTGTCCAATTGCCAGCCAACCGACCGCGCTGCCAGGATTCTGGCTGATCGTCTTGGTCCAAAATGTATCTTGATCGCGCCAATCAAGGTTGCGCAGCGCGCTGCGCACGCCGTAGAAGCCCAGAAGGCCCAATGTGGCCACGATGCCCACGGCCCGTTGCACACCGGCCAGGCGCACCAGTGCCCACCCGGCAATCATGGCGAACCCCAGGGAAGGCAGGAACAATAGCCGGTCGGCGCGGATCGTTCCCACCGGCACAATCAAATTACTCACCGGGAAAATGCTGATGAAGAACCAGGCAATGCCGGTCAGAATGAGATAGTGCCGGCGCCGCGCCAACCAAGCGATCAATCCGGCCCAGACAAACCAGGCGGCCAAACCTGCCAGGACCATCGGCTCGGTAACCGACGGGCGAATAATCCGCGTAAAATCGGCGTACTCGCCACATAGCCAGATGGGCAGAATGAGCTGGCCAATATAGCGCAACATGGTTTCGCTGGCGAACAGGAACCGCTGCCAACCGGTAGCCGACGACATCACCTCCTGGACAGCCGGCAGCGCCGGTCCGAGGACGGCCAGTCGAATGGTTGTGTAGATGACGAGGCCGGGCAAGTAGGCCAGGTACGCGAGCCAGTAGCGCCAGGCGGGCCGGCGACCGCGCCGTACAACCAGTAAGTCGATCAGCAGCGCCAGCGCCGGTAGAACGACGGCCGATTCCTTGAAGAGCAGCGCCACAAAATAAAGCACCGCCGCGCCAGCCAGGTATGGATAGATGCGCGGCTGCGGCGCGGTGCGTGGCTTTGGTTGGCCAGCCTGCGTGCGAGAGGTTTTTTCGTCGCGCTCGAACCTGCGCCGCGCGTAGGTCAGGTGCAGGTGCAGCGCGGCCAGCAGGGTCAGCACCATGTACAGCTCTGACCGTCCGGCGCCGTTGGCGACCACTTCAGTGTGCACCGGGTGAATGGCATACAAGGCGGCCGTCACGAACGCCAGGTCGCGCCGCTGCCACAGTCGTCGGATGAGCGCGTAAACGAGCACGGCAATGACCGCGTTCGTGAGGATGTTATTGGCGTGGATCCCTCTGGGCGGGTCCTTGCCGAACAGGGCACAATCGACGGCCAGGGTCAGAATGGTCAAGGGCCGGTACAACTTGGAGTTAGTGAGTTTTTCGCCCCAATAGTCGGTGGCGAAGAGGGCTTTCAGGTCCCACGGCCAGTCCAGGCGCGTGTTTGTCGCGATAATGCCGATGTCATCGTAAACGTGGTCGTTCACGTACGAGTTGGCGAATACCGCCACTGCGAGCACGAACACCGCGGCCGCGAGCACCATGTCGCGTTGCCACCAAGGCACGGTAACAACCTGCCGACGGGAGGAGCGCTCGGTCAGGCGAGTTCTTCGGTCGGTAATGGTGCTCATCCGTTCAACCAGGGCGGCGTCGCGCGGGACATACTACACGAAAAGCGCGGCGTGCTGGAAGGCGACACAAGGCAACCGCCGAGACGCCAAGAGCGCGAAGACCGCAGATGACAGAAGGACGCCCCCGGATCTGCTGCGGCACGTCCCGCCTCTGCTCGATATTGCCGGGCGACTCGGTATAATGCCCCGGCAAGTGAGGGTTCAACCAGCCCTGGAGGTACGCCGATGTCGCAGGCGACGTCCTTCTGGCGCCGTATCGGCAGCCTTTTTGGTAAAAGCGCATCTGACGGTCAGCCTGACGCCGCCCCACCAATGAGCGCTGATGCCGCGCGCGCGGCGCATGAGATGGCCGGGTCGAATTCCGCGCCCGGCCTTTCTTCCGCGCCCGGCCTTTCTCCGACCGGCGGGTTCCTGGCGCGTTTTCGCCGCAGCGATACGCGCGCCGCGCAACTGGCCACTTATCAGCGCATGGCGGAGATGGTCGAATCACTGCGCGAGCACTATCGGCAGCAAGACGAGCGTGCGGCCCGAGTCGAGCAGCAGACGGAGCGCATCAGCGGCATACTTCAACAGCTTGCGGACGACGGCCACCGGCAGCAGGAGCACGTGCGTGCAATGGCCGATAACGTGAGCCTGGCCAGCCGCCATACGGCCGCCATGTCTGAAACGCTGAGCCTCTTGCCGCCACTGCTGCAGGCGGAAGCAGACGCGGTTCGCTCAATGGTGCGGCGAATGGATGTGGCCCAGGAAACCGACACGCAGCTCATGCACTCGCTGCAGAAACTGGGACAGGCGGTCGAGGCGCTTCAGGCGGCCGGTGCGGCCCAGGTGCAGACGCTTGAGAGGCTGAACGCAGCCGAGCGCGAGCAGCGCCATGCGCTCACCCTGCTGGTCCGGGAGCAAACGCGGCGCTTCCTGTTGATCATGCTGGTAGCCGCGATATTGGGCCTCGGCGCCCTGGCGGTACTGAGCGCGGTCTTGATAATGCGCTTGTACCATTGAAGCAGCCTGCGAGCCTCCGCGGGGCTGCGAGGAAGAGGATGAGGAATTATGGCGAAACGACACGGAGGTCCACGCCGTCCGTCGGGTTCACAGGCATGGATGCCGTTACTGGCGGCCCTGCTAGGGTTGTTGACCACCATCAGCCTGGCTTGGCTCTTGGCGATCACGCGCGCCCACCTGGGGGCGCGCGAAACCGTGTGTGCCCCGGCGGCCGCAGTAACGAATCAGCACGCATTGCAGCCCGGGTCAGCCCGCGGCTGGAGCCATAGTAAGGACAAACCATGACTGCCCACCCAAGCGGCGCGCCGGCCGCCACGGCCCTGCCCAGCCGCGCACCTGCGACCCGCATTGCCTACGTCGATGTAGCCAAAGCTCTAGGCATTTTGCTGGTGTTTTATGGACACCTGATCGAGTGCTTTTTCCGCTCCGTGCGCCAGGGGGACCTCGTGGAATGGCGGCAGGCGGCGCTGGAACAATGGCGCTGGATTTACTGCTTCCACATGCCGTTGTTCTTTTTCCTCTCGGGCCTGGTGTACAAGGAGCGTTCGATCACGGCGGAGACTTTTCTGAAGCGGCAAACGCTTTCGCGGTTGACGCCGGTATGGGTGTTTAATTTCATCAGCATGGTTTTGGTGGTGTTCATTGAATTTTGGACGCGTTCCAATCCCGCCACGCAGCTCGCGACCATATTCAAGGCGAAGGCCGTACGCTTCGGATGGGAGACCCTCTGCGGGCGGCCGTTTTTCAACGTGCTGGTGTGGTTCTTGGTGTGCCTGTTCGTGGTGGAGCTGATTCAATTCGCGCTGCGCAAGCCGTTCCGCCGCACGCTCTGGCTGGTAGTGTCGATGGCGGTTTTCGCCGGAATAACTCACGTGTTTACGTGTTATCGCAGCCAGATCGCTGACATCTGGGGTTCTCTGCCGTTCGACATGGGGCTGCTCAAGATCGATTTTTGGCAGTTCAGCTCGGTGGTGGCCGCGATTGTGTTTTATCAGGGCGGCATTTTGTTCCAACGGGTTACCGCGATGGGGCTCGCCTCGCGTCGGCTGCCACTGGTTGCGGCAGGAGCGGTCGGCTTGGTCGTTACCTTGGTGACCTTAAACTATAACAAGGTGCATACGGTCGCATACGTGGCGCACGGAGCGTATGGAAACGTCGGGTGGTTCTTCTTGACGGCCTTTGCCGGCATCTTGTTCATGGTGGGCTTGTCAAGTCTGCTGTCGTTTAGCGGGATTCTGGCGAGATTCGGGCAGATCACCCTGGGTTTGATGTGCCTGAACGGAATTCTGCACGGGCTGGTCAACCTACCGCTGGCGCAGCGGGTGGCGCCGCTTCTTCCCAAGGATAGCGTTCTGATACTGACGGCGACGTGTGTGGGCCTGACGCTGCTATCAGTGGCTGTGTGCCTGCCGATCGTCTGGCTGATTGAGCGATATGTGCCAGTTGTGCTTGGGCGCTGGCCGAGTCGCACGCCCAGCAAGGCGGCTTCAGCGGCAAACTAGGGCTGTTCGCGTTCAGGTTGAGCCGGACTCGGCACTTAGATCGGTAGCCACTGCTTGAACCTAGCGGTTCAAGCAGTGGCTACCCGCGAGGGTTAATCGAAGTCGAGAGCCCGTTCTGCTAGTAGCTGCCGGAGGTGAGGAAGCTAACGAACGGGTCGATGTCGAACACGTTCACGGAGCCGTCGCTGTTGCAGTCGCAGGTGCAAAGCAAGTTGCAACTGGATCCGTACTCAGCCTCCCAGGCCTCTGGGGTGGTCAAGGCCAACACGAACGGGTCGATATCAAAAACGTTGACGGCGCCATCACAGTTCGCATCCGCTTTCTGCTGAGCGCCACAGGGCGAGCAGGGCTCGAATTCGTGCGTACCGGGCGTCGTCACCATCTGCAGCCACTCCTCGTCGGAAATCGGCGGTTCCATCACGGGGGGAACCGAGCTTTCCGCGCCGCCCAGGAACCACTCGGAAGCGACGAACGTGCCGCCGCTGCCGCTGCTGTACGCGGGCAGACGGTGCGAGTATCCGTGCGTGGTATCCCACGGCAGGCCGGTCCCATCAACACCGAATTCGCCGTAGATATCCAGCAGGTGCGAGCCGTCGGCGGTGTCGGTTAGGATCAAGGCTGCATCGCCCTCGCCATCCTGCGTCTCGCCCCAGACACTATTGACGGTCATGTCGGGGTCGAACCCGTACGTGCCGAAAAACGAACCCGTGCACCAATAGCCGTTCCGGGTCGCAATAACGAAGGAGTCGCCGGCGCTGATCGTGACGCCGGTCAGGTCGATATCGACGATCAGGTCCGACGTGCCGGGCGGCGTCTGCACGATCACGCCGCCGGCCGGGAAGGTGTAGTCGCTGGTGCCCGTGTTCGTAATTTCCATCCAGACCGGGCAGCCGCCACTGCCGGCGCCATGCACGATCTCGCTGATAATGATGCAATCCTGAGCCTGAACATTCAGCGCCAACATTGCGGCACTTGCCGCGACTACTGCAATTAGACGTTTCATCACTTTTCCATCCTCCTGAAAAGCCAAATTCGACAAGCGCGCCCCGACGGTTCGCTAACCGCCGGCAGGGCGCGGGAACGGAATCGCCTCAGCGCAGCGAGCACTCCACGGCTGCGCTGGGCGCCGAGGTCGGATTTTCTGCCGAGCAACCGACCTGTTCATGATAATCGTTTTGGGGGGGCGAATTCAATCGGCTTAAGAGGCGCAAAGATGCAGAGCGGCGAGGACGAGCCCGAGCGAGGCACCTAATAATATCCGGTGTTTTCGGGTCCCTGGTGAGCGGTTGGCCGCGGCGAGGGGGATAAGGGATTCTGGGACGGATGGGTCAAGCGTCGCACGGGCAGTGCTCCGCGCGTCGTTAAGGCTCGGCTGTGGAGGCCAGGCAGCGGCGCGGGCCATTGGTTTTTAGATTCCGCTAGCACACGTCACTGCCGGAGGACCGCTAATCTCAGTCCGGTTGAATGCCGGCGAAGTCCGAGAGGTCCACGTCGCCGTCGCCATTACGGTCGGCGCCCGCGCAATCGGGACTGGCAGCTACCTCCGGACCATTCAGGCACACGCCGAGCATGCTTACATCGGCGCCATCGAGGTCGCCATCGCCATCGAGATCGGCCGGGGGGTGGCCGACTGCAACTATGGCGTGCGGATAGTCGCCCGAAGGGAGCTGTGCGATGCTCTTTACGGCCGCTTGCTCGCTTGAGTCGAGGGGGACCTTGAAGTCACAGCCTAAGCCGAGCGCCGCGCCCTGCAGCAGGATGCCGCCGGCCACGAAACCCGTCTCGAGCCTCTGATACCAGGTCGTCAGCCCGGTCGAGCTAAGACACAGCAGGACGTAGCAGGGCGCATGCGGCAGATCGGGCAGGGCCGTCCGAAGTTGCTCGCGCACGTCGCTGTTCTTGACCAACTGCAGGCGATGGTCGCGTGTGGCCGGGTCGGAACCGATCCGGTTGCAGTAGCGCCACACGCGGTCGTTGACGACGTAAATCCGGTTGGTCAGGAAGTAACTCGCCGTCCAGGAGGGCACCGTCAAACCGCCCCGCCCGACAGCCGTGTGCGGTGCATTGCCATAGCCGGCCCAGAGGATTTGCGAGAGCCGCTGCGGCGCGAGATCCAGGTCCGGGCGAAACGTGTGCCGCAGGCGCAGCTTCGCCAGCACCTCCTCGAGGCGGTTATTTCCATCGGTGATCGGATTGGGCAGCGAGCCGTCGGAAGACACCGCTGCGAGCGAAGTCGTCAGGCCCGCGCAGCTATTGACGCCGAAGTTCAAGTCCTCGATTTGAGGGCAACTCACCAGTTGTGATGAGGTGCCGGTCCAGAGCGAGACCGAAGCCCACAGCGCCAGCACGTATGCAACACCGGCGTCAAAATCCAGCTCGCGGTCGAAGTTCAGCCGGAATGCATTGCTCACCGTACTGGAGGAGGAGTACTCCAGCGTGTGATCCTCCGGGTGATAAATGTACGTCGCCTGCGGCGTTTTGAGCGTGATTGTGCGATGACTGCCCACGACCGGCGCTCTTCCTGCCGCCCATAAGACGTTCGAGATTTGCTGGGTCGTGGCGGTGCCGGTCAGGCCGGAATGCCTGGAAACCCTGCTATTCATGCAGATTTCCAGAGAGCGGCCAGTCACGATCGGCGGCGGCAGCGGCCCCGGACCTGCCGCCCGGGCCTGAAAGCCGCTGAGGTATTCGCCTATAGCCAGCCCGCCCAGTCCTAGCGCCGCGGCCTGGCAAAATCGTCTACGGCTGATCGCCCCGTCCTGAACGTCGCCTGCGTGTCCGCCTGCCTGAAATGCATCCATCTTCCACCTCCACCGGCGTTGGGTGCCATGCCCAAGCTGTAAACGCCGGGTGCCATGCCCAAGCGCTAAGCGCGGGCATGCCACCACCAACAATGCCCTCGCGAGCCAAGCGCAGCATAGCACTCTGCCGCCAGCGAAGCGAGAATTTCAGCCCTGCAGCTCCTGCAAGTACTGCTCGAGCTCCTCGCGCTCGGCGGGCCGCAGACGCATCACTTCGCCCGGCGGGCGGGAATCGTCTATTTCACGAGCCGCATTGAAGTGCTCGGCCGCGATTGCCCGCGCCTGGGGATCGTCCGATTCCTGCGACCATTCGAGCCAAACTTTTCCAGCCGAAATGCGAGTACGCGGGTCGGTGGGGTACAGTTCGACTGCCCTTTGCCAGTGCAGTGCAGCCTGGTGCAACGCCTCGCCCGCCTCATCCGGAAGCAGGGCCAGCAGGTATGCCTCTTGCATGTCTTCGTACAGTTTGCCCAGCCGCACCTCGGCCGCTCTGGAGTGCGGGTTACGCTCCAGCGCAAGCAGCCCCAGTTCCTCCGCCTGTTTCAGCAGCTTCAGGCGCTCCTGAGTTCCGCTTTCGCCGGTGCCGATGAGCATGGCCCAGCCGGCAACTTGGCGTGCCGCCTCAGCGTCCAGCGGATCACTGGCGAGCACGCGCTGCTCCAGCGCGCGGATGTCGTCGCGTCCCGCAAATCCCGGCGGGCTGAACGCAATCAGTCTGAGCTGTTGCAGCCAGAACTCGGTTCGCATGGTGGGCAGCGTCACGCCGGTTAGTTGGAAGAACACAAGCAATATGGCGGCCACGGCGACCAACCACTTTCGGTGCGGCGCGGGCTGAGCGGCGGGCGGCGGCCGAAATGCAATCGCCGCGGCCAGCAGCGTCACGAACAGATACAGACCGCCGACAGTAAGTAGCGCGAAGTCGATCAATCCGTGAATAAGCGCCGCCAGCAAGGCCGCGGCAATCCCGGCCAACAGCCAGCCGCGCGCCGCATTGCTGTCGGGCAGCAGGTCGACCAGCCGCGTGATAACCGCGAAACACACCAGCCACACGGCCGCAAACTCGAAGGCCCAGAGCAGCCCCGTCGCCGACCCCTCGACGCGTCCCGAGAATATGAAGTGCGTTAGCGGAACAGCGAGCATGGCCGCGGTCACCTGGCCGACCGAGATTGCCGACTGTGCCGCTCCTCCCTCAATCTGCCCATTCATACGGCGGAACACGGCAGTAATCGAACCAAACAGCAGAATCGAACCGGCGGCGAGGCCCAGCGGCCCAAGCTCCACCAGTAACGAGAGCCATAGGTTGTGCGGATCGCGGACTTCTTCAGGACTGGCGGCGGCTTTGTGCTGCAGGTAAGCATCGCCGAAATTCAATCGCCCGACGCCGGTCAGCGGCGCGTCCAGAAAAACCTGCGCTCCCGCGGTCCAGTACTGCCATCGAAACGCCAGCGAGGGATGCCGGAAGCCGTGAGCCACGCCGTACGTCGTACCCCCGGCGATCTGCGCCAGGTACACGCCGACCAGCACCGCCAGCGCCCGCCCCGGCCGCAACGCGACCCGCCGCCGCAGAAAACCCAGCGCGATCAGCAACAGCAACCCGCCGGCCAAAGCGACAAACGCCCCCAGACTCTGCGTGTACCAAAGCCCGATTCCCAGCATTAGCGAGAGGGCGGCGCAGAAGAGAAGCGCTGCCGAGCGGTCGACTCCCACAGCGGCTCGTCCGGCGGCCAGCCACGCCGCACACACTCCGGCCGCCGTCAGCAGCCACATCATCAGAAACGAGCCGGTGACGTTGGGGTGCGATTGATATCCAATGGCCTCACCGGACTGCAGGCGCCGCTCAAAGTTAATTACGGTCGGCGCGCTAAGATCATGCCCGGCCGCTTCAAGCTGCGGCTTGTATTCAGCCCACGCTGCCATGGTGTCATGGTGCTCGTAGGCTTTCCACAGCGCGCACTTGGTGGCCATGGTGGCCCCGCTGGCCAGCGTGGCGGCCAGCAGCAGGCGCGGCATCCACGGGGCCCGCATAACCTGCACCAGCGCCGCTCCGGCCAGGACTGCAATAAGCAGGCTGAAGCCCGCGTTCAGGGCCGGCCGCTGTTCGCCCGCCGCCGAAACCGAGAGCGCGACGGCGAGCATCAGGCCCCCCAGGCCGGCCAGCACCCAACCGCCGCCGCGCTGGCGCCGCCAGCCGCGCACCAGGATCGCGGCCGACGCGATCAACGTCAGCGAATCCAGCCAGGTGGTCCAAGCCGGCGTTGTCCCGCCCGAAGTGTTGGGCAGGAATGAGATCGCCAGGCGTTCGAACGACTCGCTGATGAGCGGCCGGGCGCACACGATCCCCAGAAGCACGTAGAACAGCACGCGTTCCAGCAAGGCGACCTGCACGGTGGCCGGTGGGCGAACGGACGTGTCCTGGGCCGCGGCCTCCTTCATGCCGTTTTCCGCGCCGGAGATTCCAGAATCGCAATAATCCCTAGCACCATCAACACGATGAAGGCTACCGTTAGCGTCCGCCGCAGGTCGGCGCCCGGTAGCAAAGTGGCGGTCAAGCCCGTAGTGGCCGTCGCCAGGTAGATGGTCAGCACGGCAAACCGGCGGCTTAGCCCGTGGTCAACCAGCCGGTGCGAAAAGTGACGCTGGTCGCCGCGCATCGGGTTGCGGCCCTCCGCCAGGCGGATGCCCACGACGCTTACGAAGTCGTACAGAGGCACGGCCAGAATGACGAGCGGCATGGCCAGGGCATAGGGTGGGGCATCCATGCCGCTACGGAAATAAGTCGTCATGACCGCGGTGGTGGCCAGCATGTAGCCCACGACCAGGCTGCCTGCATCACCCATGAATATGCGGGCCGGCGGAAAGTTGAAGAACCAGAACCCCAGCACCGCCCCGATGAAAATGCAAGCCAGCGCCGGCACGAAGACCTGCCCGGCCATCAGCCCACAAGCGGCCAGCGACACCAGGCAGAGCCAACCAACGCCCGAACTCAACCCGTCCATGTTGTCCAGAAAATTGAAGGCGTTGACGATCACGATGAACCAGGCCACGGTCAGAGGAATCGAGACCGCATCGCCCCACATAGCGCCGATGCGCAGCCCTCCCCAGACTGTGACCAGCAGGCCGACGCCAGCGATCACGATCAACTTGGGATACGCCCCCAGTGCGCGAACGTCGTCGATCAGACCCAGCACGTGCAGCACCGCCGCCCCAATCAGCAAGACCAGCGCCTGCCCCGACCGTTGCTCCAGCCCGCCGAGATACGGCCGAATGCTCTCGCCAAAACGCTCGATGCCCCAATCCGGCCCCATCCAGCGCAGCAGGAGGATTGCCGCCGCGACCGGCAGCCAGGCCGCGATGAAGATTGCCACGCCACCGCCGTAGGGCATGGGCACCTTGTGCGATTTGTGCCCGCCGGGGTGATCAGTGAACCCGATCCGCGGGCAAATGCGCACCGCGGCGGCCGTCAGCACCGCGGAGAGCCCAGCCGCCCCGAGCGCGGCAGCCGACATAAGCAGTAGAAGTACCGGGCGGCTCATCCGGGCTCCCCGGCGCCAGATTGCGTGGAACGCGTCATATTCTCACTCTGCTTACGGTACACGCTGCGGACGCGTTCGAACCAAGCCATGTACTCGGGCCGGCGATAGTCGGCGTACGTCCACGGCCAGGCCTGCCAAGCCTTATCGCGGTAGTGCAGCGTCACTTCAGCGTAAATGCCGCCGCCCAGGTAAACCCGGTGATCACGGTCCTTGGTGGTAGCCAGCACGAGCTTCGCCAAGCTTACATAACCGGGATCCAGGTTTACCGGGCGTGGCCTTTCGGGCGACAGGCACTGCTCGGCGATCCTGCTCTCCAACTCGTTCGTGCGCCGCTTTATCTCAACCAGCGCCTCCGGTCGCACCAACCGCTCGAAGCTCAGAAACCAGCGTTGCAGGCCCGGACCCATTTCCGCCGCGTAATAATCCGTCTCTTCAAACGGCCAAAAATCGCTTTCCAGGTCGATGTTCCCGTATTCGTGCACGAGGAGCTGCCGCGCGCGGCGTAGCAAGTCCACGTCCCCGCCCAAAAGACCGACTATCAGTTTCACCGGCTGGGCCGCCCGAATTCTGGCCATGGCCCGAAGTGTAGCAGCGCGATAGCATTTCAGCGACGGGTCTCCCCCTGTGGCGCCGGCGTCCTGTGGCACCGGCGTCCCCCCGGCGTATGCTTATTGGGGCACCGGCATCCCGCCGGCGAGGTTATGAACATCGGCCTTTTCGAAGACTCCGGCTGCCAGAACCTCCTGCCAATGACCTGGCTGCGCGCGTGCTTCGAACTGCGCTGCGGACGGGACCGCCTGATCGACAAGCTGCGGACGCACTGGGGCCCGCAGATTTCGCGCTTGTGGGTGCGCGAGGCGCTGCGCGACGTGGTCGCCGAACGCGTCGAACTCGACCCGCCCACGCCAGACGGGCAATGGCTGCTCGTCAATGCGCGCGTCCTGCTCACCGGCCCGGCCGCTCCGCCGGCCAGCGGCGTGGCCTGGATGCGGAACGGGACGCTAGTCGCCGCCGGCGCGCTGGCCGCCGACGTGGAAAACCTCACGGAGCGTTTTTTCTGCGACGACGAAGCGGTTCACGCCTGGCTGTTGGCCCGTGGCTTCCGCTTCGAGTCGCGGCCCGACACCGTAACCCTTATCGATCACCCGTGGGACTTGCCGCTGGCCAACGCCGACGAAATCCGGCGCCAGTGCGCCGGTTCGGGCGGCGTTCACGGCGGCAAAATCCATCCCGGCGCGCATCTGCTCAACCCGGCTGAAATTCACATCGCCCCGGGAGCGGTCATCAAGCCCGGCGTGGTGCTGGATGCCGAACAAGGCCCGATTCACATCGACACCGCCGCCGAAATCCAAGCCAACGCCGTCATCATGGGCCCGGCCTACATCGGCCCGCGCAGCATCGTCCGCCCGGGTGCGGTCCTGCGCGGTGGCGTCACCATCGGCCCGGTCTGCAAGGTGGGCGGCGAAATCGAGACCTCGATCTTTCAAGGCTATAGCAACAAGCAGTCCTATGGGTTTGTTGGGCACAGCCTCATCGGCGAATGGGTCAATCTCGGCGCCGGAACGGTCACCAGCAACCTGAAAAACACGTATGGCGCCATTCGCGTTTACATCAACGGTGTAGGGGTCGAATCCGGCCAGCACTTCATCGGCTCGATCATCGGCGACCATTCCAAGACCGGCATCGGCACCATCCTGCCGACGGGCTGCGTCGTCGGCATCGCTTCAAACGTGTTCCGCCAGAGCGCCGTGCCGCGGTTCGTCCCGTCCTTCGCCTGGCTCACCGAGGCGGAAATGACGAACTACCGCGTCGAGAAGGCCCTGAACATCGCGCGCATCGTCATGGCCCGCCGTGACGTCCATTTGAGCGACGCCGAAGCCGCCCTGCTCAAGAGCGCCGCCGACCAAGCCGGCCAAGTCGAAGCCGCCGGCTGGCAGTAGCCGCCCCGTCCAGCGTAACACGCTGAAAAACCGCGTGTGCCACTGTTGAAGCATTAGGTGTGCCACCGCTGAAGCAGGCGGCATCAGCAGTGCCGGTCAAGAAGCAGTGCTCAACGCATTTCGCCCGCCGCCGCCGGCATCACCCCCTGCATCCCTCTCGCCCGCATCGAATATAATGAACACGAGGGAAGCGCTTTCCGTGCGTCAACGCACGACGCGCCCGGTTACCCGCCTTCGACGGAGAACTCATGCCCATACAACACTCGCGCTTTACGACGATCCGCAGCGCCGCGTTGATCGCAGTTATCACTGTCAGCGCCTACTCGCTAATTCCACTTTCCCGCGCCGCCGAGCCGACCCAGTCCGCTTTGCCGGCACAGGACGCCCTCACCCCCTCCGAGCTGGCCCACCTCGAAACGCTTTCCAACAGCTTCCGTAAACTTGCACGCCTGTCGCGCCGCGGCGTCGTTTACATCGTCGTCGAATCGGCCAAATCCGCCGAACCCGATCCCGACCTGCTCGACTACCTACGCCAGCGCTTCGCCGAAGTCGTACCGGACGAGCAGTTGCAGGAATTGGCACGCCGCATTCCAGGCGGCTCCGGCACCGGAATCATCTTCGACCGGCACGGCCACATCCTGACCAACAGCCACGTTGTACGGGAACGCGACGAAATCGAGGTGCGCCTGCCCGACGAACGTGTTTACCCGGCCAAACTCGTCGGCGTCGACACCAAAACCGATGTCGCAGTCGTCAAGATCGACGCCCCGGACCTCCACCCCCTCACCTTCGCCGACTCCGACCAGGCTGAAGTCGGCGACTGGGTCCTCGCCGTCGGCGCACCCTTCGGCCTCACCCAGACCGTCACGCACGGCATCATCAGCGCCACCGGCCGCGGCCACATTCGCGGCCTCGACAGTATTTACTACCAGAATTTCATCCAGACCGACGCGGCCATCAACCCCGGCAACTCCGGCGGGCCCCTGCTGAACATGCGCGGTGAGGTGCTCGGCATCAACACCGCCATCGCTACTGACGACAACCGCAACGCCGGCGTGGCCTTCGCCATTCCCTCGAACATGGCTCTCAAAATAGCCCGCATTTTGATCGAAAAGGGCGTCGTCTCCCGCGGCTGGTTGGGAATCAGCTTCGCCCCGGCCGGCGTGACCTCGGCCGACATGGAAATTCTGGATTTGCCCCATGATCGCGGCGTACTCGTGAGTAGCGTACTGGCAAAATCGCCCGCATTGGCCGCCGGAGTGCAGGTGGATGACTACATCACGGGCATTAACGGTCAGGAGTTGAACGGCGCCGGCCAATTCACGAATCTGATGGGCGATTTCCTGCCGGACACACAGCTAACTCTGCAAGTGTTCCGCGACGGCCGGAAACAGGACATTGACATTCGGCTTGCCCAACAGCCGGACAACCCCAACGATCGTTCGTTGTTGCTGGATGCGGCTCAGGGCAGGTACGTTCCGCAGCTTGGCCTGTCGGGCCGCGCTTTGCGTCCGAAGACCGTCGACGAATTTGAAGCCGACGACCGCGGCGTGTTTGTGACGCACGTTGACGAAGACGGTCCGTGCGCCACTGCCGTCAGAAGCGGCGAAGTCATCACCGCAGTTAATGACCGCAAGATACGCAATCTGGCCGAATTGGAAGCGGCTCTGAATAAGCCGGCGTTGCTGCAACGCCAAGCGGAACGGCAAGATGCGTCTGGTGCCGGGCCGCGTGAAATCCGTCTTGACATCTTGCAAAAGGATTACGACCAACGCCTGGAGACCGTGAGCCTGCCCTAGCCCTCTTGCGCGATCTGTGTCACCTTAGCGAGCCGCTATTATTTTGAGACCAAGGTCGCTCAACCCAGCAAGACTGCTTTTATGGGACCATCGGTCACACCTTCCGATCACCCAACCTGCCGGCCGACGCTCTGCCCCCCTGCCGTTTACGGCCGCCTCATCATCCTGGCGGCCCAGGCACTCATGGCCCCTTGACGGTTGCCTTGTTTACGCCTGCCCGGATACGCGGTAACTTCGAGCACCGTGAGCCGGAGTGTCTCAGTCTACGGCGATGCGGGTCGTAAACCGCTCCAACCATTACGACCACTCCTGGCTCCAACACGCTCCCATGAGGAAACGTAGCTATGTCCTCCACTGAGGAATTCCGAATCGAGCACGATCTGCTGGGCCAGAAGAAGATACCCGTAGGCGCATACTACGGCGTACAGACCGCACGCGCCATGGAGAACTTCCACATCTCCGGCGTGCCGATCAAACAGTACCCCGATCTCATTCGCGCCCTGGCCGTGGTCAAACTCGCCGCCGCCCGCGCCAACTACGAATGCGGCAAGATTAGCAAGACCGTCCTCGACGGCATCGACGGCGCCTGCCACGAAATCATGGACGGCAAACTACACGACCAGTTCCTGGTTGACCTCATCCAAGGCGGCGCCGGCACGTCGACCAACATGGCCGCCAACGAGGTCATCGCCAACCGCGCCCTCGAGTTGATGGGACACAAAAAAGGCGAGTACCAATACTGCAGCCCGCTCGACCACGTGAATTGCTCGCAATCGACCAACGACGCCTACCCCACCGCACTGCACGTGGCCTTCATCTTCATCAACGACCGGCTGATCGACGAACTTGATCTGCTTGTCGCCGCCCTCAGCCGCAAAGGCCGCGAATTCGCGGGCATCCTCAAGATGGGCCGCACCCAGCTCCAGGACGCCGTCCCCATGACCCTTGGCCAGGAGTTCGACGCCTGGGCCCATAGCCTCGACAATGAAGTGGAAGCCCTGCGCCACAGCGAAAACGTTCTGCTCGAGGTCAACATGGGCGGGACCGCCATCGGCACGGGTCTCAACGCCCCGCGCGGCTACGCGACGAAGTGCGTTCGTCAGCTCGCCCAGATCACCGGCAAAGAGTACCGCCTCGCTCGAAACCTGGTTGAAGCGACCCAGGACACGCAGCCGTTCGTCCTCTACTCCGCCGTACTCAAGAGCCTGGCGATCAAGCTTTCAAAGATTTGCAATGATCTGCGGCTGCTTTCGTCGGGGCCGCGCGCCGGTATAAACGAAATCAACCTGCCCCCCAAACAGCCCGGCTCGACCATTATGCCGGGCAAGGTCAACCCGGTCATTCCGGAGGTCGTGAACCAAGCCTGCTATCGCGTCATCGGCAACGACCTGGCCGTGACGCTCGCGGCCGAGGCCGGCCAACTTCAACTCAACGTCATGGAGCCGGTGATCGCGGCGTGTATTCTGGACTCGCAGACGCTGTTCATGAACTCGGCTCGCACGCTGCGCGAACACTGCATTGACGGCATCACCGCCAATGCCGACATTTGCCGCTATCACGTGGAACATAGCATCGGCCTGGTAACTGCATTGAACCCGGTGATCGGCTACGACACCGCGAGCGAACTCGCGGCCGAGGCCCTGCGAACGGGTCGCGGCATCGTAGAACTCGTGCGCGAAAAGAAAATTCTTACGGACGAACAGATCGCCGACGTGCTGGACCCGGCGAAGATGACCGGTCGTACGTAGGCCGCGAGAGGCTCGATAGCGCCTTTGTCGTGCAAGGCGGTGCCGCGGCGGCGTCGAGCGCGACGCGCAGTTCAGATGACTCTACAGCTAATTGCCGTCCCCGTCCGCGCGTTCGGCCTGGTAGAGCGCCAAGCGGCGATTGAGGTCGGCGACTAACGCCTGGTTGCCCGTGGCTTCAACCTGCGGAATGATCTGGCGCAGAATTTGAATCGCCTCTGGAAAGCGCCCCGTGGCGGCGTACGCACCGGCCAGCGTGCTCAGAAAAACAGGCTCGCGAAACTGCGTCGCCTGGCACGCGGCCTCCGCCAACCGAACGGCCTCCGCACCGTTGCGGACAGCCGGATCGGCAGTCGTGGCCAGCAACCATGCCAGGTTGTTTGCCGTCTCGTAGTCACTTGCGTCAACCGCCAACACCTGGCGCCACAGCGCCGCGGCTTCTGAGGCCCGCCCGGTTTGCGCCAGCAGCTTGGCCGCTCTCACCGACGGCTCCCGCGCCTCGGGGCGCAGCCGCAACGCCGCCTGGTACTGCTCGATCGCGCGCTCGCGCTGCCCCAGCATTTCAAGCGCCAGCCCCAGAGCGTTCTGCGATTCGAAGTGCGCCGGATTGCTCTGTATACAAAGCTCGAACTGCGGCACCGCTTCCTGGAAGCGCCTCAGCTTGGCGAGCGCTAGCCCGAAGTCGTAGCGCGCTTCAAGATCGTTCGGATCGTAGTCGAGCGCTGCTTGGAACTCCGGCAACGCCTGCTCAATCCGCCCCTGCCCAACCAACGCCATGGCGCGCGAAATGTGGGCCGCGCGCGGATCCGCCTCCAGTCTTCCGGCCTCGGCGAAATGCTGGGCGGCTTCTTCTGTGCGCCCCACCTCCTGCAGCGCCACGCCCAGCCAATGGTGGATCTTCGGCTGATTCCAGATGATGTCCAGCGCCGCCTGGAAGAGCGCGATCGCTTCGAGCGGCCGTCCTTGCTCTTGCCGCAAGCGTCCCAGGCTGCCGTACGCGCTGGCGTATTTCGGATCGAGCCGCAACACGTGCTCGAACAGGCCGGCCGCGCGCTCACTTTCCTTACGTTTGGCAAACTCCACCGCCAGGTTGTAGTGCGCCAGTCGGTTCGTAGGGTCGACATTCGCGGCGTGCGTCCAAAGCGAATTGGTGTCGCGCCAGACGGCATTCTGCCGCCAGGCAAGCGTTCCCAGGACCACAAGCGGCGTCAAGGAAACCACCACGGCAATTGCGGGGCCCCACTTCCAGCGGCAAACGCGCTCCGAAACCCAGTACCAAGCCGCGCCGGCCAGTACAGCCAGCGCCATGCAGGCGACGTAGGAGTAGCGATCCGCCACCAACTGCTGCCCGCTCTGCATGAACCCCAGCACCGGCGCCAACGGCAACACGTAACACGCCAGCACTGCCAGTCCCCCCGGCCAGCGCTTTCGCAGCAGGACCAGCGTAACAACGCCGCCCAGCACAATCAGGCCGGATAGAACATAGCGCAAGGCCAGCGGGTTCATCTTCGGCGGAATTTCGTACAGCGGCGAGAGACCGAGCGGCAGGACGGTCTTCCACACGTAGAAAACCAGGCCGTAGGCGGCCTGCGCCATGCGTTGCGCAAGCGAATGATCCGCCAACGACAGCATCGTGAGATGTCCGGCCGCCTGCGCCCGGGCGGCCCACACTGCAAAGCACGCGGCGATCAGGAAGAACGGTATTTTTTCCAAGATCAGCCGCAGCAACACCGGCGGCCCCGCGGCGCGCCCCTTCGGCCCGCTCAGACGGCGTAGCGGGTAAAGGTCGAGCACCAGCAGCACCGCGGGCAGCGTGATGCCCCACGCCTTGGACAGCAGCGAGAGTACCAGGAATATCAGGGAGCCCGCGTACCAAAGCCAGCGGCGCGATTCGCCGCGCGCGTAACGCAGGTAGAACAGCACACAGGGGAGCAAGAATGCTACGGACAGCACGTCACGGCGTTCGGTAACCCATGCGACTGATTCGACCCGCAGCGGATGCACCCCGAACAGCAGTGCCGCCAATGCAGCGGATAAGTAGAGCCCGCGCGAAGCTGCCTTGGGCGGCACTTGAAAGGCCAGCCGAAGCAGACGCAGTGCCAGGAAATAGAAAAGGACTGCATTCAAGGCGTGCAGAATGTTGTTCGTGAGGTGGTAACCGGTCGCGTCGGCGATGCCCCAAATGTGGTAATCAATGGCGTAGCTGACCCACGTCAACGGCTGGTAATGGCCCAGCAAGTACGCGGTGAACATCCATTTGAGCTGCTCGGCACCGAACCCGCGAAAGTGCGGGTTGTCAACCACGAAGCCGTAGTCGTCCCAACTGACGAACTGGTTCTGCAGCGCTGGGAGGAAGACCGCGAATGTCACGCCGGCTACCAGCAATGGTAGTCCGGTGCGCAGCCAGGCTGCGCCTAGCCCGGCGCTCGGCCACGCCGCGGCTCGCCCCGCGCCCGGGCTGCCATCCCCAACACCCGGACGAACTCCCGCGGTCGCCGCGGAACGGCCACGTCCACGTTGCTTGGTGGCATTGATTGGCGTCATCGATCGCACCCGTGATTCGGCGCAGCGCAATACGCGGCGGATGCCGGCGATTGCAAGGACGCCTTAATCCTACCACACGCCACAAGCCCGCACCCGCCAAAAAAAGTCAGCTAAGCCGCGCAGCACAAACCGCTCGAATCGCCGGCGCGCAACCGCGAACAGATCGCGTCGTCGCGTCGCCCGCCCGACGTCAATGCCTGGCGACCGGCCGGCCAAGTTTTAGCTCCGTATATTGCCTCTCGCGGCCGGGGACCTGCGAACGGGTCGCGGCATCGTGGAACTCGTGCGCGAAAAGAAGATTCTTACGGACCAACAGATCGCCGGCGTGCTGGACCCGGCCAAGATGTCCGGCGGTGCATAGCCGCTAAGCCCCGACGTTCCGCCCCACCGGCAGCTCGACGCCCGGCGGTCGTGTTCAGGCCGAACTCTGCCACGCCGCGTTCTGTCGTTACTCGCTGATAAAGACGCTGATCGGCCCCCCCCATTTGTGTATTGGGGCCCTGCAACGCGCGGTCCGGCTCAATCGTCCCGTCACGATTCGCGATGTTGTCGTAAATGAAAATAATGTCGGCCATGGTATCAGCGACATAACCGGTCCCGGCCGAGTCTACCGCAATGCCGGCCAAGTTCATCGCACCGGGTATAACCAGCGTTGAATCAGGCATGACTGGTCCATTGAGCGTGGCGGCATTCGCGAAGACATTGACTTCGTTCCGCCGGATGGCGCCGGAGCCTGAATTCACCACGTACAGAGTGTCATTCTCGTCAACGAACACGCCGTGCGGCCTGGAGAACACCGGACTATCGATGATCCGCGATGCGTTCACGGTTCCGTTGAGCGTGCTGGCATTGGCGAAGACCGCGACAGTCTCTAAGTTAAAACTCGCCACATACAATTCGTCATTGGCCCCGAACCTTATTCCGAAGGGCCCGTCCATGTCCGCACTGGTAATAATGCGCAGCGGAGCCAGGTTGCCATCGAGGGCCGCCGTCGAGGCCCCGGCATACACGAGAACAGTCCCAAAATCCTCATTGGATACAAACAGCAGGTCGGCCGCCCGGTTAAGGGCCATCGACATGGGGTGCACCAGCAGCGTCGCCGCCCCGCGTACGTTGCGGGAGGGAGCGAGGTTCGCGTTGATTTGACCGAGATCGAGGGCGTCAGGGTAGCTCGTAATTGAGTTGTTGTCGGCATTGATAACCACCAAGTTGCCGGCGTTGTCAATAAGCAGATCGGTCGGCTGGTCCAGCGAGGTTTGAGGTCCGGCCAAGTTGGCATTTGGCGGGAGATCGCCCTCGATTTCCGCCGCTGTCGTGAGGTCGTAGGCTGTAACGCTGTTGATCCTGCGGTTGGCGATATACAAAATGGGCTTGGAGATAGGGGTCGTGACTACAGTCACGACCGTCTCGTCGGAGGCCGTGCCGCCCTGTCCGTCGTTCACCGTAAGCTGGAACGTGAGCGTCGTTGCTTCGCCGGGAGCTGTAAACGACGCCGTGGCGGTGCCGGCGTTTACCAATGCGACGATTGGCGCGCCCGCCGTCTGCTGCCACTGGAAGGCGAGCGGGGCCCCGTCCGGGTCGGTGCTGGCGCTGCCGTTTAAGTTGACAGAGCTGCCGGCGACGACAATCTGGTCGGAGCCGGAGATCGGGACTGTCATGGCATGCAGCGGGCGGCAACGGGCCTTGACGGCGCGGCGTAACCCCCGATAATGACGAGAGATAAGGCTGCGGGCGTAATTCAGTGGTAGAATGCCAGCTTCCCAAGCTGGACGTCGTGGGTTCGAATCCCATCGCCCGCTTTTTCTTCTCCTTCGCATCGCTTCGCGTAGCGTCGCGTGGTTGCTGTACTGACAACGACTTACGCGCACCGGCGGCCGCATCCGCGAGGCCGCCAGCAGCGCCCGCCGTCGCGCCCGTTTGGGCCGTTTCGCGCACCAGGTTTTCGCGGAAGCGCCGGCGCGCGCTCGGGGCCGGCGCAACAAGGCCAAACGCCGCAGCACGGGATATGGCATGCCAAACGCCATGCGGCAAGTCGCCGCGCACGACGGCACCCTGGAGATGGAGGCATGGCCGGCGGGGACGCGGCTGGGCGGCGTGCGGCGGGGATAAGGGTGATAAGGTGATAAAGTGATAGGGTGATAAGGGGGCGGGCGGTTCGCGGCGTGGAGGCGGTTTCATAGTGGGCCCCGCGTTTCGGCTGGTACGCCAGTTTGCCAGATTGCCAAGCGGTTGCCGCTTTGGCCGATAAAAGCGGCGTTTCGATTGCGCCAGGGGCAGGTTGCCAGATTGCCAAGGAATGCGCGCTCGAATTTGGCAAAGTGCCGATAACTCGCTGCACGGCCTTACCCCAGGTGATCAAGCGGTCTGATAAAAAGGCGTGTAGCTGCGGGCATACGGGGCAGATGATCAGATACTCATGCTTTTTGTGCACTCGATTTTGATAACCTGAGGGGCCGCTGCGCGGAGAGAGTTGATAGGTGAGAGGTGAGCAGGTGAGAGAGCGCGGAGAGGGATGATAGGTTACAGGTAAGGAGGGGGCACATTTCGAATGCCGCATAGTGGGTGCCTTTCTGCGCGCCGGGCGCCGTTTCTACTAGGGATTCTATGAAGCTATCAGCTCTCAGCTATCAGCTTTCAGCCATAGTGCGCGGATTGTGCGTGGTTGCGCGGCAGTGGCGGCATCGGCGCTGCTTGGGGTGATAAAGTGATAAGGTGATACGGTGATAAAGAAAGCTTTCGGCTATAACCCATCGGCTTTCAGCGAAGGCAGCCGCCAAGACGCCAAGAGCGCCAAGGGCGCCAATTGCGGATGCGTGCGCGCCGATGGCGGCGTAGGAGCAAAGCTGCAACGTCGGGCGGGGCGAGTACGGACTTAGGCGGCTCACAACGAGGCGCAGGCCCGCCGTCCGATGGGACGCACACAGCAGAATCAAAGCAGCGCCGCGCGCTGATTGCTGTCCCCCCGCTCCGTCGCGCTTGGCCGCCAAGATCATTGACCGCGGCGCTGTAGCGCCGGATACTCGGTCTTGACAATTGGAGGGTAATGCGGCGTGGCCTGTCGTAAGAGGAGCGAGCCGGTCAGCGATTCGCGACGTTCGGCGTCAGGCGCTGGTTGTGCGCCGTCATTAGTCGACGTGCCTTGCCAGATCCGGCAAGTTGAGCTGCGTACATTGCCATACTTCGAGCGGGCGGTACCGTTTCGTTGACAATACCAACCAGGCGTGTCTGCCTTGTCACCCGCGGCACGTTTCCGACCCGGCTGCCCACACGCACCACACCGCCGACGGCCCAGCCGGACGTTGCGTGGTGTGCCACATGCCAGTGACCGAGTTCGCCCGGATGCGGCGTAGCGACCATTCCATGCGTCCGCCGATGCCCGCCGCGACGCTGGCCTTCAACTCGCCCAACGCGTGTAACCTGTGTCACACGGAGCAGACTGCGGAGTGGGCGGATTACCACGTTCGGCAGTGGCGCACGCGCGACTACCAGGGCGCGACGCTGCGCGTGGCCGCACTGATTGACGCTGCGCGCAAGCGTGACTGGACACGGTTGCCGGAGATGTTGGCCTATATCACAAGCGGCGAGCGCGACGAGATCTTTGCGGTTGGCCTGATTCGTTTGCTGCGTGCGTGCGCGGACGAGCGGAAGTGGCCCGCACTGGTCCAGGCCCTGAAGGACGCCTCGCCTCTCGTACGAGCCAGTGCGGCCGAGGGATTGGCCGGTTATCTGACGCCCGAATCAGTATCTGCGTTGGTCGCCGCCGCGGCCGATGAGTACCGCCTGGTGCGCATACGGGCAGCAGCGTCGCTGGCCGCCGTACCGCCGGGTGAGCTGCCTGACAAATTGCGCCAGGACCTGGAGCGGGCGACCGAAGAGCTGCTGGCCGTCAGCCGCGCACGGCCGGACGACTCGGCGTCGCACCACAATCTGGGCAACTTTCACGCGGCGCGGCGGGAATATGACCTGGCGCTGTCCTGCTACGAGCGGGCGTTTCAGCTCCTGCCGGACAATATCGCGCCGCTGGTAAATGCGTCGCTGGTTCAGAATGCTCTCGGGCGAAACGATCAGGCCGAAGCGTCTCTGCGACGGGCGCTGCAGATCGAGCCGGGCAGCGCCGCCGCGAACTTGAACCTCGGGCTGCTGCTCGGCGAGATGGGGCGTCTTGCGGAAGCTGAAGCCGTCCTGCGGCGGGCATTCGAGGCTGATCCACAATCGGCTACCGCGGCCTACAACCTGGCCGTCATCTGCGGTCAGACCAACCCGGAAGCGGGCATCGACTGGTGCCGTGCGGCCGCACAGTTGCAGCCGGACGAGCCGAAGTATAGGCATGCTCTGGCGTTCTACCTGCGCAGGGGGGGCGATATTGAAGCGGCCATCACGACGCTGCGCACGCTGACTGATCGGGATGTGGCCTTTGCGGACGCATACACGTTGCTGGGCCAGATCTACGAGGAAGCTCGCCGAATGGCCGACGCCGCTGAGCTCTACCGCAGGGCGGCGGCGAATCCGCGCTTTCCGAACGGGCTGCGGCAGCAGTTCGCCGCCCGCGCCGCGCGCCTCAGTCCTGGGTGACACTATCCAGCGTCCTTGCTCCTCACGCTTCGAAATGCGGCTGGGAGTGTCATGCTCCCTGGGCCGGCGATGGCCAGGCCGAGGGCGATGAAGGCCAGGGTAAGGGGGTACTCCATGCCACCGTGCTGTGCTGAGAAAGCGTGGCGGTGAACCAGCAGGCTGGCGACGGCCATGTTGAAGAAGAGCAAAAGGCTCATGACCCGCATTCCGATTCCCGTTATCAAGGCCAGGCCGCCGAGGAATTCAACCAGCGCGGCGATCGTGGCCGCCACCGCAGGCGACGGGACTCCCTGGTTCGCCAGAAACTCGGCGAATTTGGTCATGCCGCTGCCGCCGAACCAGCCGAACAGCTTCTGGCTGCCGTGGAACACAAACACAATGCCCGGCAACAGGCGGATTAGGAAAAGCCCCACGTCCAGATTAGTGAGTCCCGCGGTAACCGGGCTGGTGTCTGGGGTTTCGGGGATCGCTGATTCGGCGCTCATCTTCGGCTCCGTTCACGCAAATCTTCGACTCAATTCGTGCAAATCTTCGGCTCCGTTCTTGCGAATTTGGGCTCCGTTCATGCAAAGCGGAGCTGTGCACTCCTCTGTCACTGGGGATGCGAAGCTGGAGCTTGGCAGTCCGCTATCCATTGGGCGGGCAAAGCCGGAGCTCTGCACTCCCCTATCTCTTGCAGCGCGCGAAGCCGGACCTTTGCACTCTTAAGTCTAGCCCACTTGTGAGTCTATTCCACTCGCCACTCTCAGAGTGTAGTCCAACCGGCACTCCCTGAGTCACCTGGGACTATCTGAGTCTAGTCCACTTGGAAAAGCGGCGTCGATAAATAGCGCTCGCCGGCGGAGGGAAATACTGTCACGATAAGTTTGCCCTTGTTCTCCGGGCGGCGCGCCACCTGGTCCGCCGCACACAGGGCCGCGCCCGAGCTGATACCGCAGAGAATGCCCTCTTCGCGAGCGCAGCGGCGGGCCCAGCCGAAGGCTTCGTCGTCCGTGACGGTGATGACGTCGTCGATGATGTCCAGGTTGAGAATCTTGGGAATGAACCCGGCCCCGATGCCCTGGATTTTGTGCGGCCCGGGCTTCAACGGCTGCCCGGCGCGGGCCTGCGTAATCACCGGCGACGTCGCCGGCTCCACGGCGATGCACTGGAAGCCGGGCTTGCGCTGCTTGATTACCTCACCGACGCCGGTGATGGTCCCGCCCGTTCCGACGCCCGCGACCAGGATGTCGGCCCGGCCATCGGTGTCGTTCCAAATCTCCTCGGCCGTCGTCCGCCGGTGAATCTCGACGTTGGCAGGATTCTCGAATTGCTGCGGCATGTAGGCTTTGGGCATTTCGGCCAGCAACTGTTCGGCACGTGCGATCGCGCCGCGCATTCCCTCAGCCGCGGGCGTGAGAACGGTTTCTGCGCCGAGCGCTCGCAGGACGGCCCGGCGTTCGAGCGTCATGCTCTCCGGCATGGTGAGGATCAATCTCAGCCGTTTTGCGGCGCAAACGAACGCGAGGCCGATGCCGGTGTTGCCGGACGTGGGTTCGATTACGACGGTCTCGGGCGTTACCAGGCCGCGTGCGATGGCCTCCTCGATCATGCTGACGCCGATGCGGTCTTTGACGCTTTTGAGCGGATTAAAGTATTCGAGCTTGGCATAGACGGCGGCCCCGCCACGAACGGCGCGGTTAATGCGTACGAGCGGCGTATTTCCGATGAGTCTGGCGGAGTCGTCGAATAAGCGGCTCATGGTGTGCTCCTAAGCGCTAGTGCGCGGCCGATATCAGGGCCGATGAATTGATTCTCTGGCGCTGGGGCAACATTTCAATGAGGGGAGGCTCGCGCGGTGGGGAAGGGATCCAGGGATCGAGGGATCGAGGGACCAAGACGGTGGGACGCGGGTGCGACGCCCCGCGCCTCGGGTTGGGGCAGTCAGGCGGGGGGCGGCCACGGGCTCAGTCAAGTGGGCATGCCCGCGCTCGGCGCTTGGGCATGGCACCCGGCGTTTTGTGGGGCACTCGGTGGGGGCATGCCCGCGCCGCTACGCGGCTTGGGCATGGCACCCGACCACCGACGCACGTTTTTCGGCGTTTTTAGTAGGCCCGAAGAGGGCGGGCCCTACTTTCCGGGTGCCGGCTGGGCCTTGCTGGGAACGACTGTGCGGCCCGTGGCGCGTTTCGTGGTTGGTTGCGACTGCGAACGCCTGCGGCCTTCGCGGCGTTCAACCGGGGCTTCAAGCTTGGCGAACTTCGGATCGGCGTCGTCAGTCTCGATGATGATCTTCGCACCGTCAACCGGGATTTCCTCGAACGGCGGCAGCTTTACCTTGATCTGGTAATAACCCAGAATCGCGCCTTCCGCCGGCGGCGAGTGGGGCATCAGTTCACACTGGATGGTCTCCAGGTCGCAGTGCACGCCCAAGATTTTCAACGGCTTGTCGGCACGATACTGCACGTTAAGCACCGTCTCCCATGGTTCCTTCCGGGACGGCGTGACATACACCGCATAGGGCGAGAGCTGTGCGCGCGGCATAACGTTGGCCGAGAGCCGAAGTTCGATGTCCGGCAAGTCGGGCCGGCCGGTTTCCATGGCCAGGACCGTCATGTTCTTGCCCTGGTTCAGCGGCGGCTTGGTCGTGACAGTCAGCTCGTAGAGCTTGCCCGCTTCGACTTCCTTCAACTCGTACTCGAATTGCTTGATATTCTGGCCGGGCTTGATGCGCAGGGGGAGCGGCTCGGGGTATTGGTTCTCAAGGCGGATGGTTTGCGTGGCGACCGTGTTTTCTTCGGCGTTGGCGAAATTGCAATCGGGCGGCGTGGCGGCGAAGATCGGCTTGACGGTGCCGTTGACGTCAATCGTGATAGTCGGCTGCGTCGGATCGTTCGAGTTGATCATGACCTTTTTGCCGGCCGGGCCGATCCGCCGTGTGTCGTACGTGATCGTGAACACGTCGCTCTCGCCGGGCTGCAGCGGGGACTTGGGCTTGGTCGCCACCGTGCAGCCACAAGAGCTGGTCACGGTGGTGGTGAGCGGGGTATCGCCGGTGTTCTGGATGTGAAATTCGCCCTTGGCGGCGGCGCCCTGCCAGACCTCGCCGAAATCGAAGGCGACCGGGCGTAGCAAGATGCGTGCACCCACGTCGCTGACCGGCTGGCTAGCCGGGGCAGTTTGCGGGGCAGGCGGCGCGGCGGGCTGCTGAGCGGCGGCGACAGAAAACGCGGTTAGTCCCAGGAAAAACGCCGAGAAAGTAAACGCTGACTTCATATCTACTGCCTCCAAGCGTGACACCGGCCGGACGCCGGCGCCACGGTGCCATTGCTTCAACCGCACCAGCCGGCGGCACAGGCCACAGGCTAGATATTTGGACACCCTGCGGCATCGATGGTTGGGGCCCGAGCCTTTGCTCAGAAACCGGCTGGAAACCGGTCGCACAACGTTACATAGAAAGGGCCCGCGCCTTGCGGGCGGACCCTTGATGGAGACGAAGGGGCTCGAACCCTCAACCTCCGCATTGCGAACGCGGCGCTCTCCCAGTTGAGCTACGTCCCCGAGCACCCCAATTATAAATCAGGTTGGCCGCCGTGCCAAACGGTCCGGGAGGCAATTGGCGACATTCCGGGGCGATGCGCGCCGGCTGCTCGCCTCGTCTCGACCTCGCTGGCTGCGGCCCGCTTTGGCTCCGCTGCGGCCCGCACTGCTTGAAGCTGCGCTTTCAAGCAGTGGCACACACGCGTGTTTACACCGCGTGGCGGTCATAGGCGGCTGGTTATGGCGGCCGCCATTTTTTCCAATTCCGCAGGGGCGGCCTTCTTGGCCTTCCAGCGGTATCCCAGTCCGTCGCCAGCGTGGCGCGGGATCAGGTGAAAGTGCACGTGCGGGACTTCCTGTTCCGCTGCCCTGCCGTTGTTCTGCAGCACGTTGAAACCGTCGGCGCCGCTGGCGTTCACGACGGCTCGGCCGAGGCGCCCCAAGGTTCGGCCAATAGCCACCGCCCAATCTTCCGGCAGTTGGTCCAAGAATTCCGCATGATGGCGGGGTATCACGACCGTGTGGCCGGGCGCCAAGGGCTGGATATCCAAAAAGGCCAGGACGTGTTTGTCTTGATAGACACGCTGGCACGGGATTTCGCCGCGGATGATTTTGCAGAAGACGCAGTTTTGATCCAGGACGGCGTTGGCCATGGCTAGCCCTCTGGGACCTGCTCCGGGGCGGCACGCCCCGGCTCTGCTATTAAATTTTACTGCATTCTCCGGGCGACACGTCCCGGCTCTGCTTCTGGGATTCTATTGCACGCTGCGGGCGAAACGCCCCCCGGCTCCGAGCTTAATTTTTTGCACTTTCCGAGCTTTATTGCATTCTCCGGGGCGGCACGCCCCGGCTCTGCTCGGTCTTTATTGCTCGGCTTTTTCCTCTGCGCCGGGTTCGGGCTGGGCCGCGCTTACTCCGGCCTGCGGCTTCGCTTCGGCCTCCTTCGACGGGCGAGTGCTGCGCCGTGGAGCGCGGCGCGGGGCGGCCTTGCCGGCAAAGGCGGCGTATTTGGCACGGGCGCGGCGCTTGCGCTCCGTCTTCTCCGTGCTCTTGG
>Ga0255347_1001761_pt1 | contig 33091 bp, 23 predicted proteins | sample wastewater_treat_2_FD_192479 | JGI IMG/M metagenome (GOLD analysis project Ga0255347, IMG submission 192479) | Wastewater microbial communities from Lulu Island WWTP, Vancouver, Canada - plant24 | ecosystem: Engineered > WWTP > Wastewater > Unclassified | place: Canada: Vancouver, British... | reverse complement strand
ATGTCGCCACGGAAGACCTGGTGTTCATGTTTGAATCCATGGGCATCAAAACAGGAATGGATCTGAAAAAACTCCTCAACGTCTGCGCCTGGCTGCAAAAAATCCTGCCGCAGGCGAAACTCTCCGGTGCCCTCTTCCCGGCCGGTCTGCCCCGCAAGCACAAACTTTTCTGCTGAACCGCTTCTTCGGCGAGAGCTTTGAATAACCGCCATTTTTGTCATTTCTTCTTCTTCTTTGTCATTTCGACTTCTTCTTTGTCATTTCGACCGAAGGGAGAAATCCATGTACTGTATGCAATGAAGGATCTTTAGATTTCTCAGTCGCTTCGCTCCTTCGAAATGACATCAGGCGTAGGCTCGCGCTCCTCGAAATGACATTTTTCAAAGGCCTCTCGGCATTCATTCAAAGAAGAATGCAAAAAAGAATCCCTTTGGGATTGTGTCCCAAAGGGATTCTTTGTTCCTTCAGCCTTCAGTCTCCAGCCTAGTTATATCCTTCTTCATACGCCAGCATATCCAGATGCAGCGTGGCGATATCTTCCACGTCCAGGTTCACTCCCTCGGACGATTTCGGCAACTCAACAATTTTAATGTAGCGGCGGCACTTGTTGCAGACGTCCACCCGGTGGCTTTCCTCGCCCTCCACGGCAAAATACGCCAGCGAGTGCTGTTCTTCATTTCCACAGAAGGGGCATTTGATCCGGCGGAAGTGCCATTTATAACCGCACTGGTTGCAGAAGAGATAACGCCTTCCGTCTTCGCTTTCCCGGATTTCGCCGATTTTCGGCTCCTTGCCGCAGATCGGACAATAGCCTTCCGTCCAGTCCGACTTCTCCACCAGGGCGCCATATTTTTCGGCGACCACTTCCAGTTCCGGACGAAGGCTTTCTTCGATGAACAAATCGATCAGGTCAATCTGCTCATCATGTTCGCCGGATGTCCTGGCTTCCCTTTCCGGAATATCTTCGCCTTCGGGGGCGGGATTAAAAGATTCCCGAATGATCGCCTCCCAGTCAAACTGCTCATTTTTGATCACATCCAGAAAGCGGTGTGCTTCGGCAGGCATTCTCTTTTGGGCAATGGATATCAGCGAGTCAAAATATTCCTTCGGTCGGGTCAAATCATACTTGTTCCCCGCAAGATCAATCAGGGGAAGGCCTCCCGCCATTTTTCCGGGGATCAACTTGTCCTCCACTGAAAAGATCGGTTTCGTCATTTTCTTGCGGTATTCTTCACGCAGAATCAGGATATCCCCAAGGATATCCAGCAGATCCGTGTAGTGCGGATTGGCGGCTTTGTATTCCTCAATGGTTTTTAAAGATTTTCGCAGGGTTGAACCCATAACTGTCCTCCAAATTCCTCTTTTTCCAGCTTTATCATTTCCGGCGGCGGTGCGGTTGCAGCAACGACTGCGATTCATGCAAAGCTAAATCCACCTTATCCGCTTTGTACGCCATCTTCAAGCAATATTTATACGGGAGTGGATTTGTCAAATATCAGAAGAAAATAAAGGTAATGACGATGAACAAAACCACCAGAATCGGAATGGAATAACGGAACATGTATCCGAAAAAACTGGGCATTTTGACGCCCGCCTCTTCCGAGATGGATTTCACCATGAAATTGGGAGCGTTGCCGATATAGGTGTTGGCACCCATGAAAACCGCTCCGGCGGAAATGGCAGTCAAATAGGGGATTTTTTCAACGATCAGGCCGGCAACCGCCTGAGACTCCGGCAGGCCCGGATAGAACTTTCCCAGGGCGCTGTTAAAAAACGTCAAATAAGTCGGGGCGTTATCCAGAAAACTGGACAACAGGCCCGTCGCCCAGAAATAGTCGGCCGGCGAATTGACCGACCGGATCAGCCAGGCCAGCGCACCCTGTTCACCGGCTTTCAGAATCGCCAGCGCCGGGATGATGGTAATGAAAATGCCGGCAAAGAGATAAGCAACTTCCAGGATGGGGGCCCAACTGAACTCGTTTCCTTTACGCACCTCCTTCCCGGTAAGCCAAAGCGACAGTATTCCCATCGCAATTAAAATGGCGTCCTTGATCAAATTTTCCACCGTCTGGTGAATGCCGAAGATGCTGATCTCGCCCAGTTTGACGGACCCGCTGAACAGAACCGCCCCGATCACGCCGGCCAGGAAAATGAAATTGCACTTCCCCTCGATGCCCAGTGGCTCCGACTCGTCTTCCGGCACGGCAATCTTGCTTTCCTTCCGAAAATAGTAAGAATCCAGAAGAAAATACAAAACCAGAAGAATAACACTGGCAAACGCCGTTTCCGGCAGGATGTGCAGAGTCCAGAAGAACGGAACGCCGTGCAGGAATCCCAAAAACAGGGGCGGATCCCCCAGCGGCGTCAGCGAGCCGCCGATATTGCTGACCAAAAAGATAAAAAATACAATAGTGTGAACCTTATACACCCGCCAGGCGTTCGATCGCAGAATAGGCCGGATGAGCAGCATGGATGCGCCGGTTGTGCCGATGGCTGACGCCAGAACCGTTCCGATCAGCAGAATCAAGGTATTGACGGCGGGGGTTCCTTTCAGTGCGCCTTTGACATAAATGCCGCCCGAAACGGTGAACAGAGCCCAAAGCAGAATAATGAAGGGAATGTAATCGACAATGATAATGTGTCCGATTTCATACAGGGCGGTTTCGCGAAAAAAATAAATGAACGGCGCGGCGAAGACGATCGCCCAGAAAGCGGAAACCTTGGGAAAATGGTGATGCCAGAAACGGGGCAGAACGAGGGGAACGAGCGCAATCGAAAGCAAAATACCCGCAAAAGGCAGCATCGACCACAGCGGCAGAACGGCGCCGATATTGAGGGCGGCCCCGGCGGCAAGACACACATCCGGCGCCAATATCCACGCCGTACAAGCTGAAAGCAGAATCCAACTTTTTTGTTTCAAATCTCGCGGGCCCCTTCTTTAAGAATTTTGGATGTAAAGCGTCTGCGTCGGATAGGCGAATTCAATGCCCTCTTCGGCAAAGCGCCGGAAAATTTCCAGATTGATCGCCTCCTGAATGTCCATATAGAGGCCGAAATCCGGGTTGGCCACAAAGTACACCACTTCAAAATTCAGGGCGGAATTTCCGTATTCCTTGAAATGAATGCGGTCCAGGCGGGCGTTTTCCATTCCATCGACAATGTCGCCAATCATCTTTTTGATGAGCGTCAGCTTTTCCAGCGGCGTGGAATACACCACGCCGAAGCCGAAAACAATGCGGCGCTCCTGCATTCTTTTGTAGTTGCGAATGCGGCTTTTCAAAAGATCGTTGTTGGCAAAGATCAGTTGTTCGCCGCTGAGGCTGCGGATTCGCGTCGTCTTCAGGCCGATATGCTCGACGGTGCCGGACAGGGAATCCACGACAATAAAATCGCCGATGACAAAGGGCTTGTCCAGAACAATGGACAAGGAAGCCAGCAGATCGCCCAGAATGTTCTGAACCGCCAGCGCCACGGCGATGCCGCCGATGCCGAGGCCCGCCACCAGGCCGGTGATGTTGACGCCCAGGTTGTCCAGGATCAGCAGCAGAACAATCACCCACAAAATCATCCGCGCGATGAACCCCAGCAGGGCAAGCGTGGTGGCGCTCCCCGCATCCTGGTCCATCTTCTTTTCGATCGCCCGGCTCAAGGCAAAGGAAACACCGGCGCTCGCCCAAAGCCCGAACTGGATGATCACAATCAGAACGACGATTTTTTGCCACACCGCCTCGACGGACGGTTTGATGGTGATTATCTGGGACGCCACGTACGCTGAAGCCACCAGCAGGATCAGGAACTTGGTCTGCTTCAGCATGCTGACCACCAGATCGTCAATCTGATTTTCCGTGGCCGCCGCCAGTTTGGAGAGCCTGGCAATGGCGACGCGCTGCAGAATTTTCAACGCGCCAAAAACGCCCATCAGGACGCAGACGCCGATGATCCAGTTTTGCAGTGTATTGCCCAGATAGACTTTTTCCATGAGCCCCAGCAACTCCATCGCGTCTCCTTTCCCGTCCGGAAAGTTCTTATTCCCGAATGCGCTTTTTCAGCTCTCTGATCAAGTGGTTGAGCCAGTCCCCCGCGTCGGCCACGACAGCGACGTCGGCCATCTTCATCATGGTCGCCTGAGGATTCTTGTTGATCGCCACGATAAAATCCGCTTCTCCCAGGCCGGCCGTATGCTGAATCGCGCCGCTGATGCCGAAGGAAAAAAGAATTTTGGGTTTGATGTGTTTGCCCGCCTGGCCGACCAGCGATTCATGCCCGGCCCACCCGGAAAACACCACGGGGCGGGTCGCGCCGACGTCTCCGCCCAGCAGACGGGCCAGTTCGTCGAGCTTTTTGAAGTTTTTCTTGTTGCCCATGCCGCGTCCGCCGCAGACCATCACGGTCGCGTTTTCGATCGTATGCTCCTTTTGCGCGGCCCGCTCATATTCCACCAGGCGCACGCGGGGCGCGGGCAGATTGGCGGGCAGGGGCAGGCGCTCGACCACGGCGGTCCTTGAATTGTCGTGGGGAATTTCCCGGAAGGTTCCGGGGCGCACTGTGGCCATTTGCGGCCGGTGATGCTCCGTGACAATTTCCGCCAGCATGTTCCCGCCGAAGGAGGGCGCGGTCTGCACCAACACACCTTCCGGTGTAATGTCCAGGCCGACGCAATCCGCGGAAAGTCCGGTCTTCAGCCGCTTGGCCAGCCGCGGCGCAAATTCCCGTCCGAAATCCGTCGCGCCGATCAGAATAATGTCCGGGTCCCTTTCCCGGGCCAGCTTTTCCATCAGCGCCAGATAATGCTCCGTGCTGTAGCTGGTCAGCGACGGATGGTCGATGGCCAGAATCCGGTCCGCGCCGTGTGACGTGTATTCCCAAATCCATTCTTCCAGATCATGGCCGACGACCACCGCGCAGACTTCCGCGGAAATCTCGCGCGCCAGATCCACCGCGCGCGCGATCAACTGCAGCGTCACACGGTTCTGATAGTAGTTGCGGTAATCGCCGAACACCCAGATGCTTTTCTTTTTCATGGCCATACGCTTCAGGACTGCGCCTGCTTTTTCGTTTCGATCGACTTTCCGATCACCGCGCTGATTTTGCGCTGATATTTATCCAGAAATTCGGCGGCGGCATTGGCCGCCGCTCCGGTAATCACGACGTTCTGCTTCTGCGCATCGCGGACAAAAACCCTGCGCACCCGGGTGCGCGATCCGCACGCTTCCATCTGTGCGGCCGAAATGCCGAGGTCCTTCGCGCTCAGGACGGAAATCTCCGTTTCGGCAAAAGCATCGTTCAATCCGGCAAAGGACGCATAGCGCGGCTCGTAGCGCTCCATGGAAACCGTGATCAGGGCCGGACATTCCATTTCCAGCGTTTCGCGGAAATTATCCACCAGACGGCGCACACGCAGCGTCCGCCCGGAAATCTCCAGATGTTCGGCATACGCCGCCGAAGGCACCTTCAGCTCTTCCGCCAGTTGCGGGCCCACCTGCGCCGTTTCGCTGTCGGACGTATAGGCGCCGCACAGGACCAGGTCGCAGCCGGGAACTTCCTTCCGGATGGCCCGGGCCAGCACAGACGAAGTGGCGTACGTGTCGGAGCCGGCCAGCGCGGCGTCGCAGATCAAAACGGCGCGGTCGGCGCCCATGGCCAGGGCTTCGCGCAGCACCTCTTCGGCCGCCGGGGGCCCCATCGTGATTGCCGTGATGGACGCGCCGTATCTTTCCCGAAGCTGGAGCGCCGCTTCCACCGCGTGTTTGCAGGCGGGATTCATCATGCCCGCCGCCAGGTCGCGCCGCAGCGTGCCGGTTTCTTCATCCCAGGGCAGTTCGGTGACCATCGGCACCTGTTTCATGCAAACAACAATCTTCAGCATCGTCTCTCACAAAATGGACTGGAACAGGATGGCGCGGGCGATGACCATGCGCTGGATCTCGCTGGTGCCCTCGTAAATCTCCGTCACTCTCGCGTCCCGAAAATACCGCTCCACGTCATATTCCTTGCTGTAGCCGTAGCCGCCGTGAATCTGAACAGCCAGCGACGAAACCCGGGAAGCGACGCTGCTGCAGTACAGCTTCGCCATGGACGCTTCGCAGCCGAAAGGCATTCCCGCGTCCTTGAGATCGCAGGCGCGGTACAGCAGCAGGCGCGCGGCCATAATCTCCGTCGCCATGTCGGCAATGTAATTTTGAATGGTCTGCAAAGAAGCGAGCGGCTTTTTGAACTGCTGCCGCTCCCGGGCGTATTTCACCGCCGTTTCCATCGCGCCCTGCGCAATCCCCAGGGCCTGGGCGGCTATACCAAGCCGGCCGTTGTCCAGCGTGGCCATGCCGATCTTCATGCCGTCCCCGAGTTTTCCCAACAGGTTTTCTCTCGGAACGGGACAGTCTTCAAAAAACAGGGAGGAAACCGGATTGGCGCGCATGCCGCAGAGATCTTCGCGCTCCCCCCTCAGAAATCCGGGGAATTTGCTTTCGACAATAAATACGCTGCTTTGCAGTTTGTGCTCCGGCGATGAGGTGAGCGCAAAAATCAGCGCCACGTCGCAGACACCGCCGTTGGTCACAAAAATTTTAGTGCCGTTCAAAATGTAGTTCGATCCCTGTTTGACGGCGGTGGTCTCCACGCTGCCCGCGTCGGAGCCCGCATTGGCCTCCGTCAGACTGAACGCGCCGATCGCGTTTCCCGAGGCGAGCGCGGGCAGATAGATTTCCTTCTGGCGGACAGTGGCAAAACGCAGGAGAGGATACACCGCCACGCCGTTGTGGACGGTTACGCACAGCCCCACCGCCGCGCAGACGCGGGAGAGTTCTTCCACCACAATGGCGGCGCTGACCGAATCCAGCTCCGCGCCGCCGTACGCTTTCGGCGTCTGAAGACCGAAGTAATGGAGTTGCCTCATTTTTGCGATGACGTCGCGGGGAAATATCCTCTGCTGATCAATTTCGGCGGCAATGGGCGCCAGTTCCGCTTCGGCGAAACTGCGCGTGGAGGCGCGGATCAGCTTATGCTTCATGCATGGATTATACTGCAATATTCCTCTCCCGGAAAAAACTCCAGAATGTTTGAAGTCTCTCTTATAAATTAATACCTTGACTGTCAAGATGAATACTGCCCGCCGACGGGTTCAGGTCCATGAAAAAATTTGACTTGAATGAAAGATCGAGCCCCAAAATAATGATTGACATACGCCGTCACTTTGCATATGTTTCGGCCAACTCAAATCTTGTTCTTATCTTCAGTCTGTTATTTCTCGCTATTTATCGGGACCCGATCAGAATCAGGCAATAAGAACATCTCAACTTATTCCGCTCTCGCAGGAGAGTGTTTCAATAGAGGAGCTACGGGTAGGCAAAGGTAGCCATAACCCAATCTGTGCAAAAGAGCGATTCGGCTCTTTTCAACACAAGGAGGTCATTATGACAAGAATTAACCTATTAGTAGCAAGAGCTGTGCTTTTAGGAATCTGCATCTGGTGCGTTTCTTCCGGCAGTGTATGGGCGGAAGAAATCAAAATATCGGTAACCGCGTACACGTTGAAGGAGTGTTTCCACAACAAAGGCGTAACCGCTTCCGGAGAACTCGTCAGAAACGGCATCGTAGCCGTCTCCCGGGATCTGGAACGAAAAGGTTTGACATTAGGAACCAAAATTCAAATCGGCAATATGGGGACTTTCGTCATCAAAGACCGGATGAATCGCAGAAAAAAGGGAAACATTGACATTTACATGACATCTTACACAGACGCATTAAAATTTGGAAAACGGAAATACGCTCTGGTTCGAAAGCCGAAAGCGTCCGCGCTCCCGGTGAATCTTAAGCAGTATGTCTGGGTTCTGAATTAACGGTGGGTCAACCGCAGCACAAGGCCATCCAGGGGTATGAGCTCCTCACCCCTGGATGGCAAAAACCCCGAACCCCTCGCATCCTTGCCGCGCCTCGCCTGAAATTGATAAATTAAGTAAATTAAGGGGACGGTTCTATTTTTCATTGACTGGCCAATTGGAAACCAATAGAATGTTCTTCAATTACGGTTTTCGGGAGGTTATCCCTATGCGTAAAATCTTTGTCTGTGCCGTCATTGCCGCAAGTCTTGTTTTCGCCACATGCCAAATCGCCGGCGCCAGCGACCTTTGCTGCATCGGCAATACCGAAAAGCAGATTCAAGGCGTCTGCGTGGTCAAGAATTTTCAGGAAGGCCGCATTTGCCTGGAAGAGATTCAGGATGCGAAATCCAAATCCTGCTGGGGATTGTCCGGGTGCTATCAGTTGAAGGATCTGGGCAGCGCCAAAGCAGGCGATCACGTCATCGTGACGGGCTGGCGGGAAGGCGACATGAAATGCTACCAGGGACCGAACTGCGGCAAGGTCATCGTCATGAAATGAAGAAAAGCGTTTATATCGGAAAGCTGTTGTCCGGATTATTGTTACTCACCTCGATAACAGGCAATGCTGCCGTTTCCATGGAGTCGGATCGGGCACAGTATAAAGATTATGTCTCTTCCGGAAATTATTTCCAATGCAGGATTCCCGCGAGCTGGGGCGTTTACCACCCTGGCTTTGGTTTATCGGAGGAAGAGAAAAAAGTATATGGCATCACCCTTATCGGACCTCAAAACGACGGTCCGCTTTCTCCGGTCATTTCCATTCATTATTACGCGCCGGGCAATCTTCTGCACAAAACCATTGATGTGTATATCCGGAGGCACGCCGGATCGAATTTGAATTTTGAAACAGAAGGCAAATCTTACGGTAACGTCAGTGAAGTTGAGATTGCGGGAAGAAAAGCAAAAATATTTGAAAGAATCGATATTCGGTTTGTCGGAGAGCGGGTTCTCAATCCGACCAAAGTGCCGGTTTACGAGAAATTTGTCACCGTCCCCGCCAAAAGCGGCGAGGGATTTTACGCTTTGAGGCTGTCCGTACCCGCCCGGATCAAAGATGCATCTCTGGAGCTTTTTGAAGGAACGGTAAAATCCTTCCTGCCGGAGAATTAAGAGGCATCCGTCAAGTGGCTTTGGGCAATATCTTCTTGACATGCACGCCCCCCTCCTCCTATACTCAACCCCGCAAAAAGAAGTTCTTATCAATGACATAGATAAACAACCCTGCGCGCCCATCTAGCCGATGCTGAAGACCACAGGGGACTGATCGCCGGTTCGCCAGCCATTGCCAGGGGCGAACGGCAGCAGATCTTTTTCTAGCGTGGCATAAAGAGCAAGCTGCAACCAGCCTGCTTCACTTTTTGTTTTGGATCATCATCAGATTGTTGTTCGAGATGAGAGACACCTTCATCGCTGGCCCATGCCTATGAACGAAAACATCAACAAATCTCGAACTAAAAGCGCTTCTGCATCGCCCAGCTTAAAAAGGGTAGCATGGGGAGAATCGCCATTGGAAGCGGAGGAAAGTAAATTTTAAGACTTCCCTAAACGAAGATAGAGTAAATATAGAAAGTTGAAAAAAAGGAGGTCATTCTGCTTCGCTGATGGTTAAAGATACTAAACAACCCCACTATATCGGCCATCGTAATCGCCTACGGCAGCGTTTCATGCAGAGCGGCTTCTCGGGGATGGCGGACCACGAAGTGATTGAGCTTCTTCTTACCCTTTCCCTCCCGAGAAAAGACGTGAAGATTCCTGCTAAAGAACTGCTCAAACGTTTCAGTAACCTTCGGGGAATCCTGGATGCACCTATCGAAGAGATCATGAAGATTAAGGGTCTCGGTGCTGTGACTCCAGTGGCATTGCGAATTATCCGTGATTTGTCGACGCTATATCTACAACAGGAGACGGAAAAGGCGAGTATCTTGAATACACCAGACGCCATATACGATTTCTGGCGTTTCCGCTTAGGGGCTCTCAAGGACGAGGTGTTCGAAGTGGCCTTCCTCGACTCTGGTTACAGACTATTGAAGGAGGGTGTGCAACGACTTGAAGAGGGAACAAAGGATCGTGCCACAGTTTATCCCCGCAAAGTTATGGAGACAGCTCTGAAGAAAGGCGCAGTAGCTTTAGTCTTTGCACACAACCATCCAAACGGGGATGTTCGTCCCTCTGAACAGGACAAGCTTCTTACCAGAGCATTGGTGCTGGCAGCTACAACTGTACAGATAAAAATTCATGACCACCTCATCTTCTCGCAGGACAAAGTCTTTAGCTTCAGCAAGGAGGGTCTCCTCTGATGCCGATTGAAAAGGCCATATTGAAAGAGTTCCCTGATTTGAATGATGCCCAAAAGGAGGCAATTGGGCACACAGAGGGTCCTTTGCTTGTGATAGCAGGGCCAGGTTCAGGCAAAACTCTGGTTCTGGTACTCCGAACCTTGAACCTCTTGCTGAGAGGTGTGGCGGAGCCGGAAGAAATTGTCCTGTGCACCTTTACCGAGAAGGCCGCCTTTGAATTGCGAGACCGCCTTGCACTCTTGTCAAAGAAACTCGGATATCAGGGCAACCTTACCAAAATGAACGTCGGAACGATCCATGGGATCTCAAACAACTTCATCCAGAAGTACCGGCACCGCACCACGCTCGGAAACAATTACGAAGTTCTGGATGATCTGACGCAACTGCTTTTCTTATTCGACCATTTTGCCGAGATTGTCGGACCGGAGACAGATGAAAAATATTTTGACCGCTGGGAGTCAAAATGGACCGCTATCAGAGGGTGTCGGGACTATTTCAACAAGATCACGGAAGAATTGATCGATGTTCCCAACCTGGCGGACTCTGACGAGCCTTTCATTCAGATGATCGGCAGCGCCTATGAAAGATATGTCCAGAAGCTTTTCGAATATAATCGCATCGATTTTCCCCATCAACAGAAGATCTTCCTCGATCTCCTGGATCATACCGATATCGGCCGGGAAATCCGCGCCAAGGTACGCTATGTCATGGTGGACGAGTACCAAGACACCAATTACGTTCAGGAACAGCTCCTACTTCTCTTAGCAAACAAGGACGAGAACATCGCTGTAGTGGGCGATGAAGACCAGGCCCTGTACCGATTCCGGGGAGGTACCGTCCGGAACATTCTGGAATTCGAACGGCACTTCAAGAAGTGCCATATTGTCATTCTATCTATAAACTACCGGTCTCACGAAAACATCATCAAGGCCTATGACAAATACATGCGATCATGGGAATGGGTGGAATCTCAAACCGGTAAGAGATTTCGTTACAAGAAGAAAATCATTCCTGATCCCCGCACTAAGTTTCCTGGGTATCCATCCATGTTGGCTATCTGGGGGAAGAACAGGATGGATCAGGCACGGCGGTTTGCCGATTTTGTCTCTTACCTGAAGAAACATAAGATCATCGAGGATGAGAGCCAGGTCGCCGTCCTTCTGCACAGTGTTCGTCAGGATCATAGCGGGCATTTCATCGAAGCCCTCCAGGAGAAAGGGATTCCCGTATTTTGTCCGAGAGCCCGTGCCTACTTTGAAAACGACGAAGTCCGTTATATGGCGGCTTGTTACGCCATCTTGCTCGGCTATTATGACAAAGGAAGAGGGAATATTTCAGGGAAGATCCTGAAGGAACTTGCTTCATACATCGACGATTGCATAACGGCGCTGGCCCGGAACTACCCTGATCCCCATCCCCTCGCAAAACGCCTCCAAAGGTATGCCTGGGAAATCAACAACCTCAAGGGCAAAGAAACCCTCAATGAACGGCTATCCGACTATTTTTATCATTTCCTCTCAGAACCACCATTCTCCCAATTGGTGACAAACGAGAATTCTGCGCGAAACTTGGCCATTTTTTCACAGCTACTGAATGTCTTTCAAACCTACTATCACTACACCGTCATCACCGCCAGAAACCGTGAGCCCTTGCGATTCCACTTCTTTCATAGCTTTATGCGGCTGCTCCATGCCGGTGGCATCAATGAATACGAAGATCCGGACAACCCCATACCGAAGGGATATGTCCAGGTGATGACGATTCATCAGGCGAAAGGGCTGGAATTCCCCGTCGTCGTCGTGGGCTCGCTGGATGTGCAGCTCTCGTCCCCAAAAGACCTGGATCAAAATCTCGGCCCATACTACAGGAGGCCGCCCTTTGAGCCGCAAGCCATGGTCACGGGATTTGACCGTATGCGTCTACACTATGTGGCTTTTTCCAGGGCAGAGAAGATCCTGGCCCTCACAACTGCCAGCACGCCGAAAACATACTTTAACCCTATTTGGCAAGGTTTGCCGCAGTGGCCTTACGTTCAGCAAAATCTCTTGAACTCTCTTTCTTTCTCACTACGGCAGCGCATGGAAGTGAGAAAGAGCTTCAGCTTTACCAGTGATCTTAAAGTGTACGAAACGTGTCCCCGCCAGTACGAATTTTTCAGATTCTATCAATTTACGCCTTCCCGATCCGCAGAATACTTCTTTGGAAGCCTGGTCCATCAGACGATTGAGGACATTCACCGTTGGGCACTGGACGGCCAGTCGGCCAAGCTGAGCGAGCATAAGATTGGCGATCTTTTCAATCAGAATTATCAGAACCTTTTGGTCAGAGGATTCCGGCCCATCGGTCCAGTTCAAAAAGATCAAGCCTACTGCCAGGTCATGAACTATTTTCTCCAGAACAAACGCGATTTCAAACGCATCTTAGAAACAGAGGTTGACGTTTCCGTTGAAAAGGATGAATACATCCTGACGGGCAAGATCGATCTTCTCTTGGGAGGAGACGGCGGGCTGGAACTCTTGGACTTCAAATCACAGCCGCGACCTGCTGAACAAGATGCCGTTGCCTCTTACTACAAGCAGCTCTGCATCTACGCTCATATTCTCGAAACACGGGATCAAAAACGGCCAGACCGTCTGATGATCTATTGGACGGCTGAAAAGAAACGGGAAAACGCCATCATGATGTTCCCCTATGAGCATGGGGTCGTTGTGGATGCCGGAAAACACTTTGACGGGGTCGTTCAGTCCATTCTGAATAGGGATTTTGCCGTCAAACGCAAGCCTGAACAGAAGGTCTGTAAGGAATGTGATCTAAAGTCGCTCTGTACCAAAGAGGGAGGTAAGAACCGCTGATGGCGACTGCGACCAAAACTGGCAAAAAATACCGACGTAGAGGCATCAATCACCTTGGTTTTATGGAAGCCAAGCTTCGTGACCTCAGAGGGTTTGCCACCCTTGCTCACGAGTTGATCCAAAATGCTGATGATGCGCATGATGCCACGACCATCGTGTTCGATATCCGTGAAGACGCCTTAATTGTTGATAACAACGGGGTATTTTCAGATTGTGGTTCTGTTGATGAGGATACATGCCAATGGAAGCAAGATCCCGAGAAAAACCATTACTGTGACTTTCATCGTTTCCAGGATATCGCCAGTGCCGATAAAAGAATTGAGGAAGATACCACTGGTGCTTTCGGAATTGGCTTTATCGCCGTCTATCAAATCACAGACCATCCCGAATTGATCTCCAATAAACGCCACTGGATCTTGCAAGAAGAGGCAAGCGAAAACGAAAGAATCGAGGAATGTCCAGGCTGTAATCGCTGCACCCGTTCAGCTCTTCCCGGGACGCGCTTTATTCTTCCATGGGCAACAGACAAGAAGAGCGCCATCCGCAAGGCATTGCGTGCGGAAATCGTCACGCCAAGAATGAAGGATGCATTGATTGAAGAACTTCAGAAAAGTCTGCCAGTAGCCATGATTTTTCTGAAAAAAATAAACAGCATCGAAATCAAAAAGAATGGCCGATTACTAAAACGGCTTGAGCGTTTTTTCGATCAAGGCAGACTGACTATAAGAGACGTCGACTCTCGCAAGGAAGTTCGCTGGACCATCCTGGAAGGGGATTTCGAGGAAGCTGCCACCAGGATTCGGAATCAGAATGAAGGGATGATTGAGGAGAAACGATCCCATGTTGTTAAGATTGCCGTCCCGGATAAGCTGATTGCAAATGGCTTGTTATGTGCGTGTTTACCGACAGAACAAAACACCGGATTGCCTTTTCACATCAACGCTGATTTCTATACCTCATCCGACCGCAAGAAGATCATTATGGCAAATGATTATCAGTCGGATTGGAATCGTGCTGCTATCGAGGGAGCATCGAAATGCTTGGCGGAATCCTTCGACGTTCTGCCAGATCAGTGCGGCCATAAATATCTTTGGGAAATGATTGTCTCCGTTTTCACTGTATCGCAGTCAGCGCAAAAGGGTGAACGAGACGGCTCGTTCAGATCCTTTTGGGACGATCTGCATCCTGCCTTGTGCGATTCCCCAGTGGTATTTACCGAAAGTGGCATTTGGACCCGGCCAGGTGAGGTCTTCCTCCTCGTCAGTGATAATGAGGAAGAAGCACTTCCCCTTTTTGAAATGCTCGATATGGAGATTATCCATCATGACATACGATCTCTGGTTTATCGGGTCAAATATGCTGAAGATCTGAAGATCAACAGATTGGAATTGGATCATCTCGTAGATGCTCTGCAAGATCACGGATTCGACGAAAGGGTAGAATATTCCTCTCTTCCGGAACTGCTTCAACAGGAGTCAGGTCTGTTCTTGCTCTATAACGAAATTCTTCGCCTGTTGAACCGGCAACAATCGAAAGACAAGAAACGAGAGCTTGAGCAGGATCTTCGCAAGTGCGCGGTCATTTTCGGAAGAGATAAAGCGCTTTGGCCTGTGCATCAGATATTTTATACCGATGTGGAGACGGTTGCCCTTTTTGATCATTTTGGTGGAGCCGTCCCCTTTGCCGAGGATTTCGGAGAAGACTACTCTCAGATCCTCCGGCTTTGTCCGCGCTTTACCTGCACCGCAGCTATACAGTATTTAAAATCTATGTTCACTCAACCAGAACCGCCATTGCTTCCAAGGGAGGTATCCGTCCGATTCATCGAGTGGTTTGAAACCCGCAAGATTGAAATACTGGCATCGCCGACATTGAAGATGGATCTCGTAGCCCTTCCTATTTATGCAGGTGCAGATGGCTTGCATCCGTTAACTCAACTGGCCTTGCCTGGCGATTTTGAGGACCCTCTCGGCTTTTCCAGCTTTGTCGATCTAAGACTGCTCGGTCACCTACGGGACTTCCTGGAAGCGATCGGCGCGAATCGCTTGACCCTCTCTATCTATGCTCGTGATCATGTACCTCGTGCCTTCAGTGCCAATGAGCCTTCGCCAGAACAAAAAAGGCTGCTGGTAAAACTGCTTAGTCGGGAACTTGCTAAACTCAAGGAGGATAACCACGAAATCCTCAGCGCGTTGCAACCGCTTCCATTTGTGGAATGCGCTGATCAAGAATTCCGGAGGCCCACCCTCGTTTATTTCGCTGAAGAAGCGGTCCGGAAGATTCTTGGGGATGCTGCCCCTATTGCTCTGTTGCCGGCTGAGAACAAATCAACTGTTACAGACTTTTATGAATGGGCGGGTGTAGCACGACAACCGCGATCGATGGACATTATGAAGGTCGTCCGCCATTTGATCCATGAACCGCCTGTAGAGGCGTCCATCAAGACCATTGCAGATGTGTGTCAGTTTCTCGGTGAAAAATATAAGAATGAAACGGAGCCTGACGCGTTAATCGAAGATCTCAGGTCGATTCGTTGGCTTCCGGTCAAAGGTCAAAGAGCACAGTGGTGCCAGCCAAAAGAAACATTCACCGTTTTCCGTGAGTACCTCTTTGCTACACAGGCTAATTTTCTTAATCTTCCTTTGCCAATTCAACAGTCTGCGGTTGCTTTTTTTGCTCTTATCGGCGTTAAAACAGAGCCCACGCCGGAACTCGTCGTCAAGCACTTGCTCAATTGCTCCTCCGAAGGAATAGACGTCAACCGCGAGGTTTACAGCTACCTGATGGACAGGGCGACTGAACAGATCATCAATCGATTGCGGGACAAATCCTGCTTGAGTCTTGGTGGAGGACGGTATGTCAGCCCCGATAAAGTATATTGGAGCTGTCACCCATTCGGCCGATATCGCCATGAATTGTCATCTGAATTGAGAAAATATAACGAGTTCTTGGGGAAGTTGGGCGTTCGGGAGGCACCCGGTCCCAAGGATGCCATGCTGGTCTTACAAGAAATATCGACAGAATTCGGGAGCGGCAATAGAGTCTTGGATAGCGACGTAAAGACCGTCTGCCTTGCCTGTTGGAAGATGCTGACCGAAGCATTGACGACGGAGATTGTGACTCAGCAGGAGATTCACGATTTTGCGGAAAAAAAGCGACTCATTCCCGATGCCCGTGATCTTCTGAATCCCCCTGAACATATCTTTTTTGAAGACCGGGCCGGTATAGGTGCTAAGTTCGGTGAATTTCTGAAGTATAATACGATTCCCCGTACGCAAGGCGCATGGCAGGCCATGGCGGCGGCCGGTGTGCGACCGTTGAGTGAAGCGGTTCAGGTTCGTCTGCTCGAATCGGCCGATCCCTGCCGTGATGAGGAGATGGAAAGCAGGTTCGCCAACAGAAAACATTTAATAGAAAGGGTCCTCGAACCCCATAAAGAAATAATCATCCATAGAGACCTGTTCAGCATACTGGAATGTCGACGGACGACAGACCTGAAGATACAATTCGTTCTCGCCGCATTCAACACCCATAAGTTCAGCCCCCCTGAAAGCGTCCCCGCTTTCTGCGACAGAAATGAAGCGCTTCTATATTTTGTCCGAAGGAATGGAACTATTCCCTGGACCTCGATAGCGCGTGAACTAGCCCTGGCCATAGCGCCGGATGGAGATCCCGGACTGTTGGCGTCCGGCCTTAAGGATGTCCTATCCGCAGATTCGGAAGCATCCGCCCAAATGATTCTGGATGAATTGGGATATGCTCCGCTTGATATTATTGATGTAAAGCCTGCAGAGGGTCCAACGGTAACGGAATTGGGGAGCCCGATGCCGCCCGATTTTGTACCGCCGGAAGTAACCTCTGGCCTACAAGTTGATGGAAAAACCATGGATGCCGGTGGGGAAGCAGCTGGTGGAGAAATAAGTCAGCCAGAGAGCCCCGAAGTGCAAGGTAATGCAGTCGGTACGGGCAGTCTCGAAAAACCAGTGGAAGGAGATATTTCAGCAGGAGAAGCTTTGAAGGGGATTTTCGGACCCGCAGGGGTTCCTGAAACTGGGGGTGACTCGGGTGTCGGTGTCGATACAGAACCGCGTGAAGTAGAGAACGGCGAAGGCACACATACTCCGCGAAAAGACAAAGAGTCTAAGAAGAAACAAGTGAAGAGGAAGAATATCCTGCGATCCATTGTTTATCCGGAAGGTGCGTTAACAGGGGAGGATGAAGAAGATCCTGATAAAGCCGAACATCGCAGCCAAGTAGATGAGGCCGGCATCCGTTGCGTGGTCGAATACGAAAAAAAGCAGGGACGCTTCCCCAGGGTGATGCCCCACAAGAATCCAGGTTACGACATTGAATCTAAAGACAAATGGGGTGATATTGAACGCTATATTGAAGTGAAGTCTCTGTCTGATCAGTGGATAATCGGCAACGCAGTCTTATCCAAGACGCAATTCGATAAAGCGACTGAGTTAGATGACCGGTTCTGGTTATATGTAGTTGAGAGAGCCGAAGCAGGTGATGCCCGTTTGCATCGAATTCAAAACCCGGCAAATCGGGTGGACCAATTCGTATTTGACGACCATTGGATGGCCTTGGCCCTACAGGATGAACAAGAATAGGAGATTGAGATGGCGAAGATGGAGATTACCAAGACTGAGTTGTTCTGGCCTGGCAAGTACAGCGAGGACGGCACACTTAAGGAGGTGCCGCGAGTAAACCTGCCTTTTCAGGTTATCGAGACGGTCAATGAAAGCCGCGCCACCCGCGAGGCCAAGAAGGGTGGTGTGCAGAGTACCCTTTTCGATGTCTACGAGGGCAAGGAGGGTGACACGTTCGAGGCAGGTTGGAGGAACAAACTCATCTGGGGCGACAATCTCCTGGTGATGGGGTCATTACTGGAAAAGTTTGCCGGGAAGATCGATCTCATCTATATCGATCCGCCATTTGCGACGGGGGCTGATTTCACTTTCACAACAGAAATTGGTGAAAGTGGATTAGAAATCGAAAAGGAACAGTCAGCAATCGAAGAAAAGGCATATCGCGATACATGGGGACGCGGAACGGAAACATTTGTACAAATGATGTACGATCGTTTAATGCTGATGCGCGATCTACTCGCACCAACTGGCAGCATCTATGTTCATTGCGATTGGCGAGTGACTCAGTTTGTTAGGATGTCGATGGATGATATCTTCGGAAGAGATCATTTTCGAAACGAAATAATTTGGTGTTATAAGTCAGGAGGCGCGGGAAGTACTGGCTTCGCTAAGAAGCACGACACGATTTATTACTACACCAAAACGGATAAATATGTTTTTAATCCGTCCAAGGAAAAGTCGTATATGGGAATTGGCTATAGCACCGGCAACAAGAATGTAGTTCTCCATGATGACAATGATGGCCTGGGGCCATACACGTTTGTAAATGTCAAAGACTGGTGGTCCGACATTGGTATGATCGCAACATCCAAAGGCAGGCTTTATCCGACACAAAAGCCCGATGAACTCTTAGATCGAATCATCGCTAGTTCGAGTGAAAGGGGAGGGATTGTCGCTGACTTTTTTGGCGGCTCCGGGACCACCCTCTCCGTCGCCGAGAAGCTCGGTCGCCGCTGGATCGGTTGCGATCTGGGCCGTTGGGCAATCCATGTCACCCGTAAGCGCCTTCTCGGCATTGAGAACTGTAAACCCTTCGAAGTCCTGAACCTCGGCAAGTACGAGCGACAGTACTGGCAGGGAGTGACATTCGCGAAGAACGGAAAGACCGTGACCGAGCAGGCACTCTACGAGTACCTCGCCTTTATCCTCAAGCTCTACGGCGGTCAGCCGGTGTCAGGGATGTCACACGTCCACGGCAAAAAGGGCCGAGCCATGATCCACATCGGCGCGGTGGATGCGCCGGTGACTATCTCCGAAATCGACGCCTCAGTGGAGGAATGCGTACGGCTTAAGCAAAGCGAACTTCACGTCCTGGGCTGGGAGTGGGAAATGGGCCTCTATGACCTGATGGTTGAGGCTGCAAAGAAAAAGGGCGTAAAGCTCCTCCTCCTGCAGATCCCCCGCGAGGTGATGGAGCAGCAGGCCGCCGCCAAGGGCGACGTTCGCTTCTTCGAGCTGGCTTACTTGGAGGTGAAGATCGAAAAACCCAAGAAACTCAACATACAGGTTGCGCTCAAGGATTTCGTCATTCCCAACACCGAGCTGATTCCTGAGGAGGTACGCAGCAAGGTGAAGAAGTGGTTGGACTACATCGACTACTGGGCGGTGGACTGGGATTTCCGCAACGACACCTTCATGCAGGAGTGGGTCGCTTACCGCACCCGCAAAGAACGCAAACTCCCGATCGTATCCGATCCGCACACCTATGAAAAGCCGGGCAAATACAGAATTCTTGTCAAGGTGATTGACATCTTCGGCAACGACACCTCGCAGGCCTTCGATGTGGAGGTGAAATAGCCATGGCCAAAGCAGTCATAGCCTACGACAAGGATCTTCCCGAAATCCCCGGCCGCCTGCCATGGGAAAAACCTACGTCTTTCTTGGTCAAGGACGACAAAGTTCCGACAGGCTGGCGGGAGGAGACGTCGGGCCGCCGCCCGAGCCAGTTGCTCTTGGTGATGAAGATCCGCGCGGCGGTGGATTCCTGGCGAGAGAAGGGTTATCCGGGTGCATCGGATGTCACAAGGCGGCTTTTCGAATACTGGTTCGAGGAAGATCATGAGGTTGCAGGTTTTCCGGCGCCTTTCCGATACTATTTTTGCCAACGCGAGGCGATTGAGACACTGATCTGGCTCATTGAAATCTATCGCAAGCGTGACTCCAAGGACTTGATCCGATCCCACGCCGAAGTTTTCAAGAAGGATCTCTTTTCGGACAACATTGTTTTCCAGACGACCATGGATGGGCGACGGCAGATTCGTCGCTATGTGCCAGAGCTGGACGGAGAGGGAGTGCAGGACCTCCCGCCGGAAGATCTGCGTCGTTTCGCCTTCAAGATGGCCACCGGCTCAGGCAAAACATGGGTGATGGCCATGGCAACGGTCTGGTCGTACTTCCATAAAAGACGGGTGCCCAAATCCGAGCTATCGACCAACATCCTGATTGTCGCGCCCAATGTCATAGTATACCAACGGCTGGAAAAAGATTTTGCCAGTAACCGGATCTTCCGTGAACTGCCTTTGGTGCCGCCCGAATGGGGTAAGCTGAATTTCAAGGTGATCTTGAGAGGCGAGGCCGCCGATCCGGACGCCTCAGGAAACCTTTTCCTCACCAACATTCACCAGCTCTACGAGAGCCGTGACAAAGAGTGGACCCCTGCGAACGCGGTCGATGCACTCCTCGGCAGGAAGCCGGCGAAGGATCTCGCAGCGGGTCAGCGTTCGATGCTGGAAAGGATCAAGTCGCTCAAGGACCTCGTGGTTATGAATGATGAGGCACATCACGTCCACGATGTCGATCTGGCGTGGAGTCAATCCCTTCTTGCGATCCATCAGACACTGCTGAAGGGTCTCGGCCTGTGGCTGGATTTTTCTGCAACACCCAAAGATCAGAACGGGATGTACTTCCCCTGGACGGTCTGCGACTATCCGCTGGCTCAGGCGGTGGAAGATCGCATCGTCAAAGCGCCGCTCATCGTGACCAAGGAGGATGATCCCAAACATCCCAAGGAGGACCCGGAACACATTACCAAAGAGAATGTAGCCGAGAAGTATGGCTACTGGCTGAGGGCCGCTGTACAACGCTGGAAAGACCACTGGAGTGTGTACAAGAAACTTGCAACCAAGCCGGTGCTCTTCATCATGGCGGAGAAGAATGTCTACGCCGACGCACTGGGCGAGTACCTCTGGAAAACGAAGGAGTTCGGCTTCAAAGAGGCAGAGGTTTTGGTCATTCACACCGACTCCGAAGGTGAAATAACCAAGGGTGATCTCGAAAAGGCCCGCGAGGTGGCCCGTGATATCGATACAAACAAGATCAAGGCCATCGTCAGCGTCATGATGCTGCGTGAGGGATGGGACGTGCGCAACGTGACCGTGGTGCTCGGCCTACGACCATTCACAGCGAAAGCTGAGATTCTTCCCGAGCAGGTGATCGGCCGCGGCTTGCGGCTGATGCCGCTGGAAATCGGTCCGGATCGCACGCAGACGCTGGAGGTCCTCGGCACCAGGAACCTGCTCAGCGTGCTGCGCACCCAGCTCGAAGCGGAAGGCGTTGGCGTAAAGACCACCAAGACTGACCCGCCAAGACCCATTATCATAGAGCCTGTGCAGGAGAAGAGCGCTTATGACATTGCGATCCCGATTACCAAGCCGAGACTCATCCACGACATCCGGAAGATTTCAGAATTGAGAGTTGAAAAGCTTGATCCTATTTTTGAGCAAGAGGACCTTGAGGAAGTCTACCGGGTTAAGCTGAAAATGGAATTCGCTACGACGGAAACCGAAGTTCATCAGGAGGATATTGCTGCGGGGGAACCTCCCTCATCCCAAACACTTCTCGGTTCCATCACCAACAAGGTTATAGACCGGGCTAAGCTGCCTAACCGCTTTGCGGAGTTGTACCCGTTGGTCAGAGGCTATGTGGCCTTGCGCTGCTTCGGCAGTGAAGTTGATCTGGAGAGCGAACGTTTACGATCGCACCTTACGCGGATTGAAATTCAGGAGGGTATTGCCAAATACCTGGCCCGTAAGATCGGAGAATTGACTATTGATAGACGTTCCATTGAATTCGAACGTTCCGATTACAAGCTTTCGGATACCAAACCTTTTAGCTGGAGGCGGAACCTCCCGCCGCTTACGGCGAACAGAACGATCTTCAACTACGTCGCCACCTATAACGATTTTGAACGCAGTTTTGCCGAGTTTCTCGACAAGGCTTCCGACGTGAAAAGATTCGCCGCGCTCGGGACCACGGAGCAGGGTGAATCCGGTACGCAGTTCCGGGTGGACTACCTCAAACCGAGCGGCGCGATCGGATTCTATCATCCGGACTGGGTCCTCGTGCAGAAGACTGCAGCAGGAGAGACTAACTGGATTGTCGAAACCAAGGGTCGGGTTTGGGAGGATACGAAAAGCAAGGATCAGGCGATTGATCTGTGGTGCAGACAGATTTCAGAAAAGACTGGAGAACAGTGGCGATATCTTCGCGTGAATCAGGTGGATTTCATGGGGCCAATACGGAAGAGCCTCGCGGACTTGCTCTCGTATATCAGCGATAAGCAGAAGGTGGCAAAGAATGACGGCCGCTGATGCGTCGGAACATGAAATCCAAGACCTTCGAGACAAGGTGATAGCCTCTTTGAAGAATCAGGGCTTCATCTTGGACGGCGGCCGTATTACTCTTCCTGAAAATCTTGCCAAAGAAGGGCTGCGTCGTCTTCATACGGAAGCGGTAAAAACCAGGCGTGAGAAATCTCGAAAAGGACTTGCATCGCATGAACAAAGGCTTTTGACTTACATTGCCAATGGGACCGATGTTCAACCAGATAAAATAAAGCCACGGCTCGTGGAGGTTAAGCCGGAAACGGAAAATGAGTTGTTGTTTCGCTATGCATCTCATCACTGGAGCATCCCCGTATCTTCCGGCTATGGGAGGCGGTTAAGGTTCTTGGTCTTCGATGATTACAACGGTAAACTGATCGGTCTTTTTGGTCTTGGCGACCCTGTCTTCAGTTTGGCGGCACGAGATCACTGGATCGGGTGGGACAAGGAACAAAGGAGAACGAAACTCAGGCACGTCATGGACGCATTTTTACTAGGAGCGATTCCTCCATATTCATCCCTGCTATGCGGTAAACTTGTCGCAATGCTCGTTGCCAGCAATGAAGTCCGCGACGCCTTCAGGAGGAAATACAGAAACAGCACATCCGTGATCAAACAGGAAGCCAGCGATGGGCGTCTCGTTCTTATCACAACCACTTCTGCACTTGGACGTTCGTCGATCTATAATCGGATGGATTTCGATGGGAGAAAGATCTTTTACCCTCTCGGATATACGGCAGGATCAGGAGAATTTCATTTTTCTAATGGGCTCTATGCCGATTTCACCGATTTTGCGAGAAGACATTGCCAACCTACAGCGAAACAGTCTTCGTGGGGCACGGGATTTCGTAATCGTCGTGAGCTTGTCAGAAAAGTCCTCAAATTCATAGGGCTGCCTGGAGAATTGATCTATCATAGGGTAAACAGACAAGTTTTTGTAATCCCCTTGGCGCGCAATACGAAGGAATTTCTAAACGGCAGACATCGACGTGTTCAATGGTACAATATGCCTGCAGAAAGAATATTTAATTATTTCAAAGAGAGATGGCTTCTTGGACGGGCGGAGCGGGATAAGAGGTATCTCGATTTTAAGGTATCTTCCTATGCGCTTTGGATGAAGCAGGCGGAGACTGGAGAGTATGATGTCAGATGAAACCCCTTTTGTCGATCTTCCTGCGGCTTTGGTCGAGGAATTAATAGGCCAGACGGTTGAGGTCAGCGAAGCGCTTCTCGAAACGTTCAAGAAAGTAAAGGAAGATAAAGAAGCGTTCCGGAAAAACCTCGCGGATGCAGATATCGTAAGGCATGATTCGTCGCTTGGATATCCGCCACAGCCTACCACGTGCGCCACCGACGGATCTTACGGTATTGAACGGCTGTTAACTGCGGATCTGATTGCCGCGGCAGCGGTGGCGGTTGAAGGTCTTACGCCTCCATCAGAAAAACGCCATTGGGATCAGCCGACGCATCTATCGTATATAAAATCTGAAACACACCACCCGGATACATCCACTATCATTCGTGCGATCATGATCGGAAGTGAACTCCTGTTGGCAAACAAGGCGCCACACGATGTAATCATGATTGATGGATCCCTGACACTTCCGATTATTTATTTCAACCAAGCTATCAGCAAGGCCTCCGAGACACGGTCCTTGCAGTGTTCTAAGGATTTCATACAGCGGGTTCCCAGTTTCCTGGAGGCCTACGTGGCGATACTTCGTTCGGACAGGACTGATAAGAACTATATCGGACTTCCGAAATATTCAACGCGGCGAGAGATCGGCACCGAATTAGGATGGCCAGCAGAGTATGATGATAGGGGGATTTTAACCTTCCTGTTATCCCCCGGTGAATTCACCCAACCCCGGCGAATGGAGCAACCTGAACAACAGTGGCACCTTTACACCTCATCTCTGCCGGCGGCCGTTAGGGAACGCGCGGCACAACTCGCAGAGGAGATCGTTCTAAGATTGGAGCAAGTGGTTATCCTGTATTATAAGCCGCACGAATGGATACCTGCTTTACGGATAGAGATCCCTGCTGTCATTGCATCGAATGCCTACCGTCTTGCGATTATTCTTCAAGGGATCAAGCATCAATGCGCAACCTCTTCCATGTTGGAACCATACCCCATCTATCTTGCCGACAGGACGGTTAAATCGTTATCACGGGCCATTCCCGCATTTCGTCAGGTAACGACCCAACGTATTTCAGAAAAATATCCAGGAAAGATTGGAGATATCATTTTTGCTATGCACGGTTATCGCAGCGAATCCGGGAGGAAATGACGATATGACAACGCCTAAGGATCTTAATTCATTGGTCGACCAAACAGAACGTCTGGGGGTCGTGGGTTCTCCTTCTTCAACATCCCAATTGGCTATCGATATCCTAGGTTCTGCAGTTACTCGCAAGCTGGTTGGCGAATTGGCTTTGTTTCGTTTCCTTCAAGACTCAGCGTCTCATTATGCCTTGGGACAAATAACAGAAATCCAGCTCCGCAATATTTGGCATGAAGACCCCACTATGCGAAGCTTAATCAGGCAACGCGGGAGAGTCGATCCGGTAAGCGAACGTCAGGACACCCACTTGGGACAAATGGTCACCAGTGCTGTGTTTAGGCAGGGCGGCGCTGCAGGCTATGAGCCCAGCATATTGGGTACCGTACCGTCAACAGGAACACCGATCCATATCGTGACTGATGAAATACTTGACGAAGTTCTAAGTCCATACCGAGATCAGATTTTCTATTTGGGCAATGTATATGGCTCAATTCCCAAATTGCCCCTCTGGTTCAAACATTTCGATCGTGGACCTGACGGGGCAGGCGAGGCCTATCACATCGGCATCTTCGGAAAGACAGGTTCCGGTAAATCTGTACTGGCCAAGATGATCCTGATGGCATATGCGCGGTATCCGAAGATGGCCTTACTGGTTATCGACCCGCAGGGAGAATTTTCACGAGAAATGAAAGGCGGGAGCACGGTGGGTGAGTTTCCTTTGCCCATTGATAAACTGGTTAAAAATATGGGTAAGGAAAGTCATGTAATGACGGTTCGTGATTTAGTTCTGGATCGGTGGGAACTTTTTGAACAGATTCTCTACGAATCTTTATTTTTTGAAAGATTAACGATTCCTAAGACTGAAAACAGGGAACTTGCATGCAAAATCCTAAGCGATAGACTCAAAAAAGCCAGGGTAAATCTAAAAGACCTTTCCGATCGGGAATCCTTTTACAAAGCCTGGAGGATGCTTGCCGAGGATAAAGTGCAAAAGGTATTTTACCGATCTGAAGGGCCGAGGGAACGCTTCAATTCGACTCTCGCAGAATCTGATCCCGAAGAATTCTTCCGTGATTATTGGTCGCCTGTCACGGAACTCTTTCGTGAAGATCGGCCAAAGGCACGTACCGTCAATAAAGCATTGGCGTGGCTCCTTAATCCTGAAGCAGAAAGAAGGCCTATGCTCATTGTGGATCTTTCAAAAGAACAAGCCAAAGGGTTATTTTGGAATGATACGATTCAAGCCCTTGTTATAAAAAGATTGTTGGATGGGCTTAATCAGACAGCTGAGTATTTTTATAAGGAAGGTACGAATCTAAACGCACTTGTAGTTATTGATGAAGCTCATCGCCTTGCTCCTCGGGATATTCCGAGTGAAGATAATGCATCGAGAGGAGTCCGATCGATTCTTATCGATGCAGCGAGGACCACGCGAAAGTATGGCCTCGGTTGGTTATTCATCAGTCAAACACTTTCGAGTCTCCACATGGAGATCATTCAGCAATTGAGGATTTTCTTTTTTGGATTCGGCCTTGGCTTAGGCCAGGAATTTCAAGCTTTACGTCAATTAGTAGGATCATCCGGTACAGCGCTTGATCTATATCAGCTTTTCCGTGACCCGCATTCTGCATTTGACATCAGCAGCCGCCAGTATTCCTTTATGACCATTGGACCGGTAAGTCCACTGTCGTTTTCAGGAACCCCCCTCTTTTTCAACGCATTCAATACGGTCAAGGCTTTCTTAGCGACGAATAGATTGAGGGTGTGAAGAGAATCAAAGAATGAGGAAAAGTCATCGGCAACAATGAGAAGGATAATCGATGGCCACGATGATCCCTGACGACATTCAGGACTTCACCACCACCGGCGAGGGCATCTTTTATCGCTTTCTTCAGCGTTTCGCCAAGCCGGATGACAAGTACATTGCCTGGTACCAGCCGGATATCTCCGGGCGTGAGCCGGATTTCATTCTATTTTCCCAGGATGCTGGTCTAATCATATTCGAAGTCAAAGACTGGGGCTTGGATCAAATTGTTTCGGCTGATCCCCAATTCTTTATCCTTTATCACGCGGGAAAGGAGATCTCGCTAAAGAACCCTATCCGGCAGATCCGTGAGTATTTCGGTGAAATCCTCGACAAGATCAAGAAAGACGGGCAGTTGGTCGCGAAAGATGCTCACTCTTATGATCAAGTCAAGGTCACGGTCAACGGCGGCATTGTCTTTCCGAACATCAATAAGCATGAGTATGAACAAAAGGGGCTTCACCGGATTATTCCTTCGGAGCGAATATTCTTCTGGGATGATCTCCACCCCCAGTCACCCATTTGTGAAGATCCTACCGGGCGGTGTTTCCAGGATGCTCTTGAGCGCTTGATCGTGGTCAAGCCTCGCTACTCCCTGACAGGAAGGGAACTCAACCACTTGCGGCAATTGATTTTTCCTGTCGTCCGGATTGAACTGCCGGATCGAGATGCTCAAAAGAGGAGGGCTGACTCGACCCGTCGCCTGATGCTTCTCGATCATAACCAGGAAAGCATTGCACGACAGTACAGTGCCGGCCACCGCATTATCATCGGACCCTCGGGTAGCGGTAAATCGCTCATCTTGGTTCATCGTGCCGGTCTTCTGAGGCATTACAATCCTGCCATCCGTAACATTCTCTTTGTTTGCTATAACATCACGCTCGTCAACTATATCCGCCGTCTTCTCGCCGATAAACATGTTCCCCTTGGGAAGGATGGCGTTGAGGTTTGTCACTTCTTTCAGCTCTGCGCAAAAATTACGGGAGAAGACATTCCATATGAAAAGGCGGACTCGGAGTATTATGAAATGGTCATCCAGGATACCTTGGAGAAGCTGTCCGCCTGCGATTTTCGGTACGATGCGATCCTGATCGACGAGGGCCAGGATTTTTCCGACGTCATGCTCAAGGTAGTCACGGCCCTTCTAAATCCGAAGACGGATCATCTGGCTATCGCCCTGGATGAGAATCAGAATATCTATGAGCGGCGGTCGTCTTGGAAGGCGGTCGGCATACATGCCCGTGGCCGGGTGCATCGGTTGTTGTGGATCTACCGCAATACAAAGGAGATCGCCGATTTTGCGAGAAGGATTATCGAGGGTGACCAGGAATCTCACCTTGAAGGTCATCAGGCAGAGTTGTTCCCGGAGATCTTTGAGGCAACACACGGGCCGATGCCGGCAATCAGATCATTTTCCGATTACGACGCCATTGCCGCTTGGGTAGCCAGCCAAATCCGGATGCTGGCAAATGAGGAGGGCTATCCCCTGTCGGAGATTGCCGTGATTTACACCATGCGGTCACCGGAGCATGATACCGCCATGCACCTGCCCCGGCTTGTGATTAAGACCCTCGAGGGCAAGGGCATCCTGCACAATTGGATTTCAGAGGACTACCGGGCGAAGCGGTCCTACGATGTGACGACCGACAACATAACGCTCTCAACGATTCACAGCCTCAAGGGGCTTGATTACGCCTGCGTCTTTGTGCTGGGGTTAGACTGGTTGGGGCCGGGAAACCGATGGTCGGAAGAGCAAATACGGAAGCTGGCCTATGTGGCTGTTACACGGGCGAGAGAAAAATTGTTTATCCCGTACTGCACTGAGAATGATTTGATTAAGAGCATGAGGTATTAATAAGCATTCTGGTTCTTGGAGGATTTATGCTCGCCAAAGGAACCAAGGGTAAAGATTTGATTCTGTCGGAAGGTGCGTTAGTCGCTAAAGGCGGAAAGGTGCATATTGTTTTCGATCATAGGATCTGCAGACCCAGCATAATCGACGGATTGCCGGAAAGAGGGGAACGTATATGGAAGATCATCGAGGCCCTTACGGAGCCGGGACAATATAAGCGGACCGTTCTTGGTCAAAAACTTAAATGTTGCTCATTTTGCCTGCAACGCCTTGAAAAGGCAGGGTTCAAACAGTTGTAATAAGTTATCAAGCGAGCCAATACGATATAGAGCTGCACCGGCCCCCATGACTGTTTGGTATTCTGGGTTTGAACAGGAGAAGAAACAACAGATTGCGCTTCAACGTAGCTATCCTAAAAAGCTTCTGCTTTCGTATATGCGCTTGTTTTTGTAAGAAAAAGATGCGATTTCCCCTTACAAAAATTTATTCAGGGACTTCCTGTAAAGTATCGATTCTAAAGTACTAAATCGCATATAGGACCGCGGGAAGGATAGTGCCGTTACCCCAGGCGATTTTATCGACCTCGGGAGTCGCCGGGTCGGTCATCAAGGCTTTGGCTATATCGGGCAACAGCACGTGTATGATGCCGTTGTCGCACACCTGCAAAAGCGGCTGTCTTACAACGATAAGCAACGGAAATGATTTCGGTGCATTCGGGGAAAAGCCCAATTACATATCGGCTATTGACTTTTAGTGAAACTGTTGTAAAATTGCCACAACAGAAAGGTGGTGATAAGAATGGCCATATCCAAATCGTTTGGAGAATTTTTCAAGGCAAAAAGAATAAGCAACGGCCTAACGTTAAGGGAGTTTTGCCGGATAAACGGGTTTGATCCGGGAAATATCAGCAAGATCGAAAGGGGATTATTTCAGCCACCGCAATCAAAAGATATGCTTTTGAAGTATGCAACAGCGCTTGGCATCAAAGAAGGATCGGAAGACTGGCTGAATTTTTGCGATCTGGCAATAACCAGCGCCGGAAGGCTGCCGGATGATGTTGTATCGAATCAGGAATTGATGACCGCGTTGCCGGTGTTATTCAGAACGATCAGAAATAAAAAACTTGATGAAGATGGACTGCAAAAGCTCATTAAATCTATCAAACGGGAACTTCGCTGATGTTTAAATGCCCCTATTACAGCTATGCTGAAATTGGCAATCAAACTGAAACATTCCTTAAACAGTATCATCACTCCCAAGGTATTCCCATACCTGTTGAGGAAATTATTGAGTTGAAATTAGAACTCAATATATTTCCCTTCCCGCGACTTTATAAAGATCATGGATTAAACGGTTTTTTGAGCTACGACCTTACAACCATCTACATCGATGAAGTGCAATATAATCAATTCAATGAAAAATACCGCTACACGTTGGCTCATGAGCTGGGGCATTATGTTTTGCACAGGGCATGTTATGGGGAAGTGGAATTTAAGTCTATAGAAGAATATGTTCGCTGGAGAATTTCAATGCCGGCAGATGAGATTAGCTGGTTCGAAACACAAGGGGAGTGGTTTGCCAGCCAATTGCTTGTGCCTACCCAGCAATTGATCAAGACTTGTAAAACAGTCGTTGCCAAGCATAAAAAAGACTTTAAAAAACTTTCAACGATTCCGGACGACATCTGGTCATATATTGCCATTGAGATTGCCGACTGCTTTGAGGTTAATCCACCCGTCGTTGAAAACAGAATTAAAAAAGAAGATATCCCTGCTAAAATACCAATTTTAGATAAATAATGCGTAAAGACGACAAGAGCAAGGCACGTAAATCATTAGTGGTTCTGCGGCACTCAGGGAATTATGAAATTCATGAACAATCGCTCAGCCCCCGAATCGATATCGCTGCTGTTAAAGCCCGCCTCCAGCCTGTGCAATCTTGCCTGCGATTATTGCTTCTACCGGCGAACGCAAGAGCTTTATCCCGGAAACGCAACCAAAATGACCCGCAAAATTCTGGAGACGGTCATTCGAAAAACCCTGTCCGTCGATGCCCCTTTCAACAGTTTCTGCTGGCAGGGAGGGGAACCGCTCCTGATGGGAATCGATTTCTTCCGCGATGTCGTGGCCTTTCAAAAAAAATACGCCCGGACCGGACAGGTCATTGAAAATTCCCTGCAAACCAACGGCCTGCTGCTCGATGCCCAGTGGTGCGAGTTTCTCCGCAAAGAAAACTTTCTGGTCGGCGTCAGTCTCGACGGTCCGGCGGAGATTCACAACTTTTACCGGAAGGACTACGCCGGGCGCGGCTCCTTTGACGATGTCATGCGGGGCATCGGGATGATGCAGCAACACGAAGTCTCGTTCAACATCCTGTGCCTGCTCACCGACCAAAACATCCAATCGCCACTCAAAATCTATGATTTTTTCTTAAGCAAGGGTTTTAAATTCCTTCAATTCATCCATTGTTTTGAAACGAACCCGCAGACGGGTGAGCTGATGCCCTTTTCCGTTCGCGCGGAAGAAACAGGCAAATTCTATATCCAACTGTTCGATGCATGGTTCGAAAAGAACTTCTATGATGTGTCCATCCGGTTTTTCGAAGACCTGCTTTTGTATCTTGTCGACGGAGTCAAGGCCACGTGCTGTTATCAGAAAACCTGCTCCAGCTATCTCGTCGTCGAGCACAACGCGGACTGCTATCCCTGCGACTTTTTCGTATTCAAAGAGTGGAAAATCGGCAATCTGCTGGAGAGCCGGCTTCCGACGCTGATGAACAGCGCCCGGCGATCCGCCTTTGCCCGGCTGAAGTCCGACTGGCCGGAGGAGTGCAAAGACTGCTCCATTGTTTCTTTTTGCATGGGGGACTGCACAAGGTTCAGGTTCCGCGGGGATTCGGGCTATAAAAGTGTCAGTCAGTACTGCGCCGCCGTTAAAATGGTTTATCATCACATTGAGCCGCATCTGCCCGAAATCAAAAACCGCGTTGCCGCTTTCCGCGGTGAGCAAATGTAAGTATGGCCGAAAACCGGTTGACACAAGAGGGGGTTGCTTTTATACTTCCTCACGTTTTTTAGAATACCGAACAGCCGCGATTCGCGGCGTTCACAGGAGAAAATGACCTCCACCCGTGACCGTGGATTTTTGAGGACCGTTCCATGGAGAAAAAGCCGGTACTACAGCGAATCATTTTTCCCGCGGCGGTTGTTCTTGCCCTGATGATCGTCTCGATTAATCTTTACAATACAAGCCGCTGGTGGGAGCCTCCAATTCTTCAAGCATTCTTCACTCATCTTTCAGCGCTGGGCATGTTTGCAAGCATCTGGCTGGGCGCCATGATCGCCAATACCCTGGCCTTCTTTAGGGGTGCAACCTTCGGCGAGCGGCTGCTGGTCTGCCTGGTGACGCCGATTGTTTGGGATGCCAAAGTCCTTTTCGATTTCATCGGCATCTTCTCCGTCGCGGAAGTTCTTTATGCCTGCTTCCATGCCGTCATTATGGGCCCGATTTTTGTCGCGCTTTTGTGCATGGGCATCTCCGAAATCTGGTGCAGAATCATTTACCGCAGGCGCACCTGCGACCGTTCCGTCAAAATCATGGATTTCAAATCAGGGCTGGTGCTGATCGTCGGCTTTGTCATGGCCTTCCTTTTGCTATACAACGGAGGACATAGTTTCTACTACTTATACATGGATATGTACTCCAGAATTTTCTTAAGTCCGGGAGGCATGCAATGACCGGCCAGAAAAATGATTTGTTTACGAAAGAGCTGTCCCGGCGAAAGGTCCTGAAACTCGCGGGAACCGCGGCGCTTGCGGGAATGATGGGACCGCTTGCGGCCAGACGGCTCCGGGCAGGCGAAAAAAAACCCAACATTATTTTTATCCTGACCGACGATCACCGCTATGATGCCTTCAGTTGCATGGGCCATCCCGTGGTGAAAACTCCCAACCTGGACCGCATTGCCAATGAAGGCGCCAATTTCCGAAATACCTTCGTGACGACATCGCTTTGCAGCCCTTCGCGCGCGAGTTTTCTCACGGGTCAGTACGCGCATACGCACGGCGTGGTCACGAATCACACCATGTGGAATGACCGAAATGTTACCTTCATGGAGCTCGTCAAAAAAGCCGGCTACGACACGGCCTTCATCGGCAAGTGGCACATGCCCGGCGACCGCCTGCCCCAATTAAGAGGCGTCGATGAATTCATCACCTTTACCAAGGAAGGAGGCCAGGGCGTTTATTACGACTGTCCGCTGATCATCAACGGTGTCGAAACGCCGCGGCCGGGCAAGTATATCACCAATGACCTGACGGATTTCGCCCTTCAGTTCATCGAAAAGAAAAGAAAGAATCCCTTTTGCCTGTACCTGTCGCACAAGGCCGTGCATTTCGGCTTCCGCCCTCCGGAGCATCTGAAAACACTCTATGAGGGGCAGGATCTTCACTTGCCCCCGGAATCGGACACCTGGGTGACGCTCACGAACAATAATATTTTTGTCGGCGCGCCGATGCCCATGAATATGCTCTACCGCAATTATCTGCGGGTCGTGGCATCCGTTGACGAACAGGTGGGTCGTCTGCTTGAGTCGCTGGAACGAACGGGCGATCTGGATAACACCGTCATCGTTTATGCGGGCGACAACGGACACCTCTTCGGCGAGCACGGACTTTACGACAAACGCAACGCCTACGAGGAGTCGATGCGGATTCCTTTCTTCATCCGCTATCCGAAACTGGTGCGACAGACCGGCCGAAGAGATCAGATGGTTCTGAATATCGACCTGGCGCCGACGCTTCTGGATATCGTCGGCGCGGAGATTCCGGCTTCCATGCAGGGCCGGAGCATGGCTCCCTTTTTAACGAA
>Ga0255347_1001758_pt1 | contig 33104 bp, 20 predicted proteins | sample wastewater_treat_2_FD_192479 | JGI IMG/M metagenome (GOLD analysis project Ga0255347, IMG submission 192479) | Wastewater microbial communities from Lulu Island WWTP, Vancouver, Canada - plant24 | ecosystem: Engineered > WWTP > Wastewater > Unclassified | place: Canada: Vancouver, British... | reverse complement strand
TGATCCCCACGCTTTCGTGCCTCAGCGTCAGTTGCCTCTTCGTGAGATGCCTTCGCAATCGGTGTTCTGAGTGATATCTATGCATTTCACCGCTACACCACTCATTCCTCCCACGGCAGGGGAACTCCAGCCTCGCAGTATCAACGGCACGTCCGGAGTTAGGCTCCGGAATTTCACCGCTGACTTACGAAACAGCCTACGCACCCTTTAAACCCAATAAATCCGGATAACGCTCGCATCCTCCGTATTACCGCGGCTGCTGGCACGGAGTTAGCCGATGCTTATTCGCAACATACTCTCATCGGCGTACACGTACGCCTTATTGCTCTGATGCAAAAGAAGTTTACAACCCATAAGGCAGTCATCCTTCACGCGGCATGGCTGGTTCAGACTTCCGTCCATTGACCAATATTCCTCACTGCTGCCTCCCGTAGGAGTTTGGGCCGTGTCACAGTCCCAATGTGGGGGGCCTTCCTCTCAGAACCCCTAGACATCGTAGCCTCGGTGGGCCGTTACCCCACCGACTAGCTAATGTCACGCGAGCCAATCCAAAGCCGCAATAATGCTTTTAACTTAAAAGCATGCGCTAATAAGTGTTACGGGGTATTAGACGAAGTTTCCCTCGATTATCCCCCTGCTGAGGAAATGTTGCTCACGCGTTACTCACCCGTTCGCCGGTCGCCGCCGGGTGTTGCCACCCGCGATGCCCCTCGACTTGCATGTGTTAAGCCTGCCGCTAGCGTTCATCCTGAGCCAGGATCAAACTCTTCATTGTATAATAATTATATAATATATGATAGCTTGACTGACTGATTAAATAATAACAATTCCTATAAAAAAAGAATTGACGCTCTCGATTTATTAAAAACGGTACTTGTTGTACTTTTAAGACAATCTTTTCAAAGAACTTTCGCTAAAAAACCCGCTCGTTTTCCGAACGGGACTACAAAGGTAACAATTAATTTTGGATTTGCAAATATTTTTGAAATATTTTTAAGAATATTTTAATGAATAGGGCAGGATCTTAGTCCCTAATAACCTGCCCTAAACGTTTAAAAACTGATTTTTTACATCATGCCTCCTTGAGGAGAGGGCATTGCGGGAGCGGGCTCGGGAATATCTACTATTCCGCATTCGGTGGTAAGGAACATTCCTGCCACACCCGCCGCATTCTCCAATGCCACACGGGCAACCTTGGTGGGGTCGATTACTCCGGCCTCGTATAATTTGGCGTATTCGCCTATACGTGCATTGTAGCCGAAGTCGCCTTTACCCTCGCGTACCTTATTAATAACAACGCTGCCTTCTACGCCGGCATTCTCTGCAATTTGACGGAGAGGCTCCTCGAGGGCGCGCTCAACGATATGAATACCGGTGGTTTCATCGTCATTCTCACCCTTGAGCCCCTTAAGAGCATCAATGGCGCGAACATAGGAAACGCCGCCGCCGGGAAGATAGCCCTCCTCAACCGCTGCGCGGGTAGCATTGAGCGCATCTTCTACACGGTCTTTCTTTTCTTTCATCTCCACCTCGGTAGGTGCGCCCACATAAAGCACAGCCACACCGCCGGCGAGTTTGCCTAAGCGCTCCTGAAGTTTCTCGCGGTCGTAATCGGAAGTGGTGTTTTCTATCTGCTTGCGAATACCCTCTGCACGTTCGGCAATGGCCTTTTTGTCTCCCTTGCCGCCTACAATCGTAGTGTTCTCCTTGGTAATTGTAATCTTTTCGGCTGAACCAAGCATTTCGAGGGTGGCATTTTCCAACGTGAAGCCGCGCTCCTCGCTGACTACAACACCTCCGGTAAGGATGGCAATATCCTGCAGCATCTCCTTGCGGCGGTCGCCAAAGCCGGGGGCCTTTACGGCAGCCACCTTGAGAGTGCCTCTCAGGCGATTTACAACTAAAGTTGTAAGGGCTTCGCCATCAACATCTTCTGCAATAATCAAAAGTTCCCTGCCATCCCTTGCAATAGGCTCGAGGATGGGCATAAGGTCCTTCATTGCAGAAATCTTCTTGTCTGTAATGAGTATACTTGCGTTGGAGAGCTCTGCTTCCATTTTATCACCGTTGGTAATGAAATACGGAGAGATGTAACCGCGGTCGAACTGCATGCCTTCAACAAGCTTAACTTCGGTTTCGGTGCCTTTTGCTTCTTCAACCGTGATAACGCCGTCTTTCTTAACCTTCATCATGGCATCTGCAATGAGTTTGCCGATTTGGCTGTCATTGTTGGCAGATACAGTGCCTACCTGCTCAATCTTGGAATAATCCTCGCCTACAGACTGGCTGTGAGCCTTAAGATTGGCAACCACAACCTCTACTGCCTTGTCTATGCCTTTCTTGAGGTCCATAGGATTGGCTCCGGCGGCTACGTTTTTCAAGCCCACATTGATGATTGACTGAGCAAGCACCGTTGCTGTGGTGGTACCGTCACCGGCCTGCTCGTTGGTTTTAGAGGCAACCTCTTTTACGAGCTGTGCGCCCATATTTTCGTACCTGTCTTCAAGTTCCACTTCCTTGGCCACCGTCACACCATCCTTGGTTACCTGCGGGGTGCCGAACTTTTTCTCTATAATAACATTACGTCCTTTCGGACCAAGTGTAACCTTTACTGCGTTTGCAAGTTGATCTGCGCCGCGCTTCATGGCTTCGCGCACTTCAATATCGAATTTTATATCTTTTGCCATATTATTACCTTATTAAAGAATTGCCAAAATGTCCTGTTGTTTAACTATGAGGTATTTCTTTTCTTCCAGGCTTACCTCTGTGCCTGCGTATTTGCCGTAAAGCACAAGATCCCCGACCTTAACCTCCATGGGTTCATCTTTCTTGCCGGGTCCGATTGCTATAACCTTTCCCTGCTGGGGTTTCTCTTTCGCCGTGTCAGGAATGTAAATGCCTGAAGCTGTCTTGGTTTGGGCCTCCTGAGGCTCAATCAAGACTCTGTCTGCCAATGGTTTGATCATAATTTTATTTGTTTTTAAGTTTTTAAATGTTTCAAAAAAAGCGCTCCCTTACGAGGGAACGCCTTTAATATAATCAAGCTACGTGCCAGTGACAATTTGTCACTGATAGCGATTGAGGGGCTTGCCGGCCGTCATGGCATGAACTTTTTCCGACACTGATGCAAGCACTTTTTTGTGCTCTGCCAAAGAGGCTGTCTGTTCCGGAGTGGGAACATCGGCCTTTTTGAGACTAAGGGCCTCAATATGCTTGTTGCAGGACTGAAGAACAATTTCGATGAGTTCAACAATCTTTGGCATATCCGCCTCAACAAAACCTCTTGAGGTAATGGCAGGAGTGCCTATGCGAAGGCCCGAGGTCTGGAAAGGAGAGCGGCTGTCGAAGGGCACCATGTTTTTATTTACGGTGATGTCGGCTTTTTCCAGCTGCTTTTCGGCTATGCGTCCGCTCAGTTTGGGGAATTTGGTGCGAAGGTCGATAAGCATGAGATGATTGTCGGTGCCTCCTGATACCACCTTATAACCGAGTCTTAAAAATTCTTTGCACATAGCGGCGGCATTTGTTATTACCTGTTTTTGATATTCTACAAATTCACTCTGGGAGGCTTCCCAAAAAGCTACCGCCTTAGAGGCGATCACATGTTCGAGCGGACCTCCCTGCACACCCGGGAACACATAGGAGTCGAGAACTGCACTCATCATCCTCACCTCTCCCTTGGAATTTGTGAGTCCCTTGGGATTCAGAAAATCTTCTCCCATAAGGATAATGCCGCCGCGCGGTCCGCGAAGGGTTTTATGTGTGGTAGATGTAACCACATGCGCATATTTTACCGGATTCTTGAGCAAGCCTGCGGCGATGAGACCGGCGGGATGGGCCATGTCCACCCAAAGTATCGCCCCCACCTCGTCTGCGATTTTCCGCATACGCTCATAATCCCATTCGCGGGAATAGGCGGATGCGCCGCCTATTATCAGCTTGGGTTTGTGCTCTTTGGCTATCTGCTCCATTTTATCGTAGTCCACCATGCCGGTTTCGGGATTAAGACCGTAAGCAACAGCATTATAGAGAATTCCTGAAGAATTTACGGGAGAGCCGTGAGTGAGGTGGCCGCCTTGCGAGAGGTCCAAACCCATGAAAGTATCGCCCGGATTGAGGATTGCCATCGTCACTGCAAGATTGGCCTGGGCTCCGGAATGCGGCTGAACATTTGCCCAGCATGCTCCGTATAGGGCTTTAAGCCGGTCGATGGCAAGCTGCTCGATTTGGTCTACAAACTGGCAGCCGCCATAATAGCGCTTGCCCGGGTAGCCCTCTGCATATTTATTTGTGCAGATGCTCCCCATAGCGCGGAGAACATCCTCGGAAACATAATTTTCACTGGCAATAAGTTCGAGGCCGTTTCTCTGACGGGCTTCTTCTTTTGCAATAAGATCAAAGATTTGATTGTCTTGTTTCATTTGATTATGGTTAGTTATTAGTTGATTGCTTTTACGGCATCTTCGAAGCTGTCTCTGTCTCCGATAGCCTTGTTTTTGATTTTAGCTCTGTAATTATATATAGTATTAGAGGAATAATGCAGTAGGGACGCTATTCTGCTGGAATCGGAGATGCCTAACTTGATGAGGGCGAAGACTCTGAGTTCAGGCGTCAGCAAACAGCCGGCCTTAGGGATAATTGCCTCTTCGGGTAGAAGCAGTGCATTGAATTTTTCCACAAAGCCGGGGCAGAGATTGATGAATGTCTCGTCAAATATCTTGTAGAAACCTTCTATATCTTCTTCTATCGGAGGAAGTTCATCGATTTCTTCTTCCAAATCCTTAATATAACCCATGCGGAGAAACTTGCGTACATGGTTTTTATATTGGCGCGAAGTGTTTATGTTCTCCGACAAATGCTCGAGGAATCCGGCTATATAAGTCTGTTTGACATTGTCCGATTCCTTGAGTTCACGATACGATTGCTCCAGGCAGCGCCGAGCCCTGTCGAGGGCTTTTTGTCTGATGATGAGCGCCACCAACACCAAAGCCAGCAACACAAGCAAGGCGGAAATAACTATCGTCAATACGATTTGACGCCTGTTGTGGAGATTGCTCTCCGCCTCATAGGCCTTTTCAACCTCAGGGAAGAAGCGGACTATCTGCCAGGGGCGGAGCTTGCCTCCGAAAGCTATGGCATCGGGCATGCAATGGTCGGCCATATAATGGAAAGAACGGTTCACATCCCCTCTTTCGAAGAGTATGACCGAAAGGTCGATAAGGGAGGCATAATCGCGTATGGCGCACATGGCATCCGCCATGGCGGAGCGGCACAGCCATTCTATGCGTTCATCCTGGTCGGATGCGGAATAACTGCGGAGAAAGCAGGCCTCTGCGTATTCTTTGGAATTCTGAGGAGCAATGGCCAGCATTTTTTCGGTAAGAGAAAGCGTTAAAGAGTCGTCATTGCGCGAATAGGCTTCTTCGCGCATGAGCTTGAACCACTCGTAGCTACCCTCTTCCGTATAAGCCAGGAGGGAATCCCTCCAATAATCACGTTCCTGCAATCTCTGACTCCAGATTCCGGTGGTCCGGGCATATGCCATCAGCTCCCCGGAAAGGGTGTGCATCGCATCAAAATATAAGGGCTTGAGAGCTTCGGGAAGGGGTTTTGAAGAATAGCTGCGGAGGATTTCGCCGGCCTCGGCATGGTAGCCGGCCATGACATAAGCTTTGGCGAGACGGATTTCGCTGCTGCCTACCATAACGGCATCACCCCTGCGGCGGCCGAGATTAATGTTTTGCTGAAGATAGAAAATTGTACTGTCCAAACTCCAGACGCTGAACTCTTCCACCAAACGGCTATTGATTTCGTAATTGCGTACATCTCCGGCCGAAGCCGACTTGAGACTGCGTATGCTTTTCACCCTTTGCTTGAAATATCCCTGGTAGACCTTGCTGCGCGAAAGAGTCTCATCCAATTCCCCTATAAGCACATCCGTCTGACTCATGCTCTTGCAAGAAACCAGGAGCAAAACGGGCAGACATAAAAAAAGAGGCAACAGACGTTTCATTTGTTGCCTCAAATTTAATAAATATTTTCGGATTAGAAGTTTTTAATCCTGCTTATAGAAATCGATTGTCTCCTTCCCCAACACGCTGAGGTCTATGGTGAGAACATAGGTAGCGCCCGGCACCAATTGAACGCCGTCCTTAAGCATCAAGTCGCCGGCATCCTTGAGCAGGGCCGCAGCATTGGCGGTGAGTTCAACAGTTGCATCGGGACTTAACATCTTGCCTTTTTCAGCACCCCAGCCGTCCTGACCGAAGTACTTGAAAGAAAGGTAATCGCTGCGGAAGCGGGTGCCGACTGTTTGGTCGTATTCACCGTTGGATGCCTTGCCGCTGAACCTATAAACATGGCTGTCATTGGCAGTCTCCGCCACACAATATGAATAGCCGGGATTCCAGCCGAACTGGTAGTTTTCCATAGAGGGGCTTGCTACTCCCCAGCCCATAAGCCAGAGTCCGTGTTCATTAATGGTGGCCTTGGTGGTGGCATCTTTCATCCTCTTGAAACGAATATCTTTTTTATAACCGAGTATATCCACCGTGTACAGACCTGTTGCAGCTTTGAACATCATATTCGTTCCACTCAAATAAAGGTAATCCGGGTCGAAATAATAGCTTGCAATGTCATCCAGTCCGGAAAAAGTAATTACAGCATCTTTTGTGAAATTTACTACTCCGCTGTAGTCGGTAGAGTTAATCTGACTGAGAGTGGTGCCGTTCACTTTCACCGTTACCTCACTTGCTGTGGACATATCTACGGTAAAGTGGGAAATCTTGCCTTTTACGAAGGAAAGAGTTTTCGAATCGGGAATTGTAGCAGTCTTGGTGTAAGTGGTGTAAGTGTTTTTATCGGTAATTACAGATACTTTCAGTGTTTCTCCACCTGAAAGGCTAAAGGGCCAGCATGTAAACCAAACATCGAATCCGGCATCGTTCACTGTTAGGTTGTCGGCATTGATAACCACATAGTCTTTTGTGTCTATTACCGGAGTCATGGTGCCTGCCGGTCTGTTTCCGTTCTTGGCATTCGGAGCAAAGCAATAATTCATCTTTCCGCTTATTTTCTTGTTCAGAGAGGAAATTTTTATGCTCTCAAGGTGTTCTGAACCAATCTTAGTCGCGACATTCTTGAGAGTCATTTGGCCATAGGCGGCGGCATGGGTGAAAGAAAAATCCAGAGAGGTTGCCTGTGATGCTTGATTCTCAATAGTGGCGACAATAATCGCCCCCGCGGGGTCAACGGAAGTTGCGGTCGGGGTCTGCTCTTCCGGAAGGGTGAAATAAAATTCGTTATATCCTGAAGAGCCTACGGATACGGCGCGGACAGCGCTACTGGGATATGCGGCATAATAATCAAAGTCAGTTCCTGAAGCAGCATTAAGGGTAAATTCAAACTGAGCTTTCTTTGCATCATCCGATAGGGAGTAGCCCGTACTCGTATAATAATAATCCGGTCCACCTGCTGTAGGTGCATTGGAATTCAATTCTATAAGTGCGACCACTTCACCTGTTGCCGCCCAGGAAACGGAACGATCGTTCTGAATAACGGTTTTTGTTACCGGAGTAAAAGCATTGGCGACAAGCTTAACCGTAGCTTTTTCTGATTGTTCAAAATTGGTGTCTTTTCCGCAGGACACTAAAGCTGCTGCAGCTGCTGCAATCAGCATTATGGAAAAATGTAATTTTTTCATGGCATGCAGGTATTAAAGTGTAAAAGAAGAGTCGTAGTCTTCATAGTCAAGACTCTCGATGGAAGAACAAAAAAATCTGCCGGTGAGAACTTTTGTCACCAAGCAATCGGGGATTTCATAATTCCCCTTTGGGGAGATTGGCTTTTTGCTCATAATAGTTTATATTTTAAAATCCAGATAATATTTTACTGCTTATAGAAATCTATTGTTTCGACACCCGAAACACTCAGGTCTATGGTAAGAATATAGGTAGCGCCGGTCTCCAATTGGATGCCGTCCGCAAGTTCAATGTTCCCGGCATCCTTGAGCAGGGCCGCCGCCCTGTCGCTTAATTTGACAGTGGCATCAGTACCGAACATCTTGCCTTTTTCAGCACCCCAGCCATCCTGGCCGAAATACTTGAAAGAAAGATAATCATTACGGAAGCGGGTGCCCGGTGTGGTGTCGTGCTCGCCATTGGAAGCCTGGCCGCTGAATTTGTAAACATGGTCGGCAATCTCTGCCATGCAATAGGCGGCGCCCGGAGTAAAACCGAACTGGGCATGCTCCATAGAGGGGCTTGCCACTCCCCAGCCCATGAGCCAGAGTCCGTGCTCGGCAATGGTGGCCTCGTTGTCGGCATCCTTCATCCTCTTGAAGCGGATATCCTTAATGCCGCCGAGTATATTTACCGTGTAAAGGCCGCTTGCAGGAGCAAATTTGGCGCTTCCTCCTTCAAAATAGAGATAATCAGGGTCGAAATAATAGCTTGCGATATCATCTATTCCGGAAACGGTAATGGCGCCATCTTTCTCGAAATTAACCACTCCGCTGTAATCGGTAAGGCTTAGCTGAGTAAGCTCTACTCCATTCACAATTACCTTCGGCGCCTCGACCTCCTGCTGTCCCACCTTTTCGAAATGAACCACCGCTCCGGTAATCTTGTTATCGCTTACAACTGCGCCGTTAAGATCCACCGTAAGACGGTAAATTCCGCCCATATCAAGCTTGACATCCTCGGCAAGACGGATGTTTCCATCGCTCGCACCAATGGTGATGAGTTTGCTGTCAGTGGTGTTCGCTCCGCCGAACTCAATACCCCAGCTCTTCTGCCCGAAGACCTTGATGTCAATCGCATTTGTCTTTAACTGGACGCCGGCAACAAAAGTGAGCTGATGCACTTTCGGACTTATCTGCGCAAAGCAAAGTCCGCCGCGCTCGGGATTCCAAGAATAGCTCCAGATGACAGGCTTGCCGTAGCAGTCTCCGCCTATGAGCCAGAGGGTACCGCTGCAATCTGCCGAAAGTTTTCCATATTCAGTTGCAGAACTCATTGCCTCTACTTTGAAGAACTTGTCAGCAATACCGATATTGAATCTGTACAAGCCGTCCATCGCAAGGAATTTATAGGTTCCGTCAACAGCAGTAGCTTCAAGGAAGTCCGGATCGATAATCCAGTCTTTGAAGCCGGGGGCATAGCCTTCTATCTTAACTTCTCCATTCTGCGTGAGACTTACCACGGCGGCGTAATTGTCGCCGTCTATCATAACGGCATCGGCGCCGTTAACGGCAAGTCTGGTGAAGGGAGCCCCCTCGAAGGTGAAAGTGTTGAAACTGATGGTATAATTGCCTGCAATTCCGTTGGAGAAAGGAATAGGGTCGGCGCCGCCGAGAACTATGGCTCCCGATTTAAAGCCGAAGGTGAAAGTGGTATCATTATCGCCCACGGGAGCGGTGGTAATAGTAGCCTTTACCTCCGATGGAAAATCGCCTGTAACGGCATAATTGAATCCTTCCCCGTGATCCATTCTATAATCATGGCCGGAGTCATCGGTGAGAGTAAGGTATTCGAAGACGGGACGGCTTACAGCCACATTCTTGTTAATGGTGGTCTTGCCGCGCCCCACATTTTCGGCAACCAAGAGCAGAGTGGCGGTGCCGTCAGGAACATTTGCAAGGAAAGGCACTTGGAGTGTGCCGGTATAAGTGCCGGCCTCCTTGGTGCGGATTGTAATGTTGTCAACAGGAGTCTCATCAAAGAGCAGAGCGGCTTTAAGCGTGGAGAGGGCGAATTTGGAGTCGCTGATTGCAACGCTGAAATTCACCTTGCCTCCCATAATGGCAGTCTGAGAGTATGAGTTAACGGTAATCTGCGGACCGCTTTCCGCCTGCTCCTCCTCCTGAAACTTTTTCTTGCAGCCGGTAAGAGCGGCCAGCAAAAGAAGGGCAATGCCCGATTTAAATAAAATCTTCTTCATTTTTTTGTTATTAGTCTTTCCATCTTAACGAAACTATTGACTTCCCGGGCACGGTATATTTGACCGAGTGTGCCTTGGAACAAAAGACGAGCATCTGCTCGGCAGGGTTTTCGTTCAGGATAATCACTCCGTACGAACCGTCAGTATTACGATAAGCCTGATAGTCGAGTCCGCTTGTTGTGAATCCGTTTGTTCCGATTCGCACAGCATCCCTGCCGATGGCAATGGAAGCATGAGCGATATTATAATAGTGGGTATAAGGTATTACTGTCCGATAATCCGAAGAAAGCAGCATCACAGCTCCGTAACAAGTTGTGCAAGAGCCGCTTGCATTGGTATAGGGACCTCTGTTGTCATCCAGCATCAGATTCCATAGGGTAACGCCCTTTCCGCCCCTCGAAAGGGTGCCGAGGAAGATGTCTTTGAAATCCCGAAGGAGGCAGCCGTCGAAAGTATAATTCCATGTGCCGATGGAAGCCTCTGTAAAATAGATTTCCTTATCGGGAGCAGCGGATACTATCCTGTCCAGTTCGCTGACATCCCCGCCATAGTTGTGCCAGGCCGAGCCGGCGATATACTTGCTTGCCTGGCCATCTGCATAGACCTTAAGGGGATAGTCTCTCTGGTCTTCGCGGCCGTCATAATTGTAATTGTGGTCGAAGATAAGAATCTTGGTATCGATACCGGCATTCTCGAAAGCGGGACCAAGCACCTTTACGAAGTCACGGCATTCATCCCAATACATGAGCATCGACATTGAATTGCCGGCATTGAGGGGCTCGTTTTCGGGTGTAACCGCATAAATATCGAAGCCCTGCCCCTCCATATATTGTATCCACTTCACAAAATACTGAGCATAATCGGCATAACATTCTTTTTTGAGTCGACTGCCCGTCCATGAATAATCCTCCTTCATCCAACGCGGAGCCGTCCATGGAGAGCCTATTATCTTCAAATCGGGATTTATTGCGTAAATCTCCTTGAGCACGGGAACAACATATTTCACATCCATAGGATGCGGTGCGAAATTCTCCATGCCGGGAGTATCACACCAGGTGAAGCGGCCGTCCGCCGAAATCCCGCTTTCTCCGTAATCATAAGAGAAGTCGGAGCCGCCGATACAAACCCTTACAAGGCCGGAGCCTACCCCCGTTTCGGTATCGAAAAAAGCTTTTAGGATAGCCGTGCGGTCGGATGCAGGCATCTTGAGAAGATTATAGCATGAAGATACGGTTATTGCGGCGCCGAATCCGTCAATTGTCTGATAGTTATCATCGGTAAACTTTACCACATAGGGAGACATGCTTCCGGGGGCGCCGAAATTTATTCCTTCCTTGACAAAAAGTTTGGTCTGGTCGGCAGTGGTCACCCAGGCATATGCATCCGCCTTAAGCTCCGGCTGCTCGATGCCGTTTTCCTTATTGACATCGGGTTCCCGCCCATTGCCGGTACAGGCGCATTTGCTGATGAGCAAACTTGCGAGAATTATTATCAGCGGCAGTTTCATTTTAATAGCCCTCATTTTGAATAAGACTTGGGTTATTGTCTATTGCGGTCTGGGAGATAGGCATGAGAAGGCTCCTCTCATCGAGGTCTTCGCGCGTGCCCCAATACTCATCGTTATCATCCACTGCATTGCAAACCTCTATCGCTTTATTGTGACGGACGAGGTCGTAGAAGCGGAATCCCTCGAAGGCAAGCTCCAGACGGCGTTCTTTTAATATATCATCCATTGTTACAGAAGCGAGATTGGCAAGGCCCGCCCGGGTGCGGATTTTATTCACATAAAATGTGGCTCCGGCTACATCGCCTTTCTCGAAAAGCGCCTCTGCATGAAGCAGATAGATTTCGCCGAGACGCATTATTATCCAACTGCTGGCGTTGGTGGGGATTTTGTGCATGAAAGCATAGTCGTCCGCAGGATAATAAGTGCTCCAATTGCATTTGTCGAAAATGATGCTTGCATTTTTGCGCTCGGTGTCCCCTTCCGCATCGTAAGCTGCAATAAGGTCACGGGAAGGAGTCACCCATTTCGACCAGCTGAAGCTGTCGTTGGGATTATAGGCATTGCGGTGGAACATCATCCATACCCAATTTCCACTGGACTTGGTCCAGGTAACTTCGAGGATGGATTCTGTGGAATTGCGGAAAGCATCGTCATCATTGTAACCCCAAAGGTCTCCGTAATTATCCACCAAGCTGAAGCCGGCAGCTTCCACCCTATCGCAATAATCAGCAACCTTGTCCCAATCCCTGCGGGTTTTCTCTGCATATACTCTTGCCAGCAGACCGTTTGCGACCGCCTTGCTGAGGAGCATTTTATTGGCAGGATTCACTTCGGGGGCATTTGCGGCGGCGTATTCCAAATCCTCTATAATCCGGTCATATACTTCATCGATAGGCTTGCGGGCGGGGAAATATTCTCCGTAAACCTCCTCTATATTCTCAGCCGTGATTGCGGGCGGGATGGTGGTAACCACAGGTACATCCCCCCATATACAGCTCATTTTAAAAAGTATATAAGCCCTCCAGATAAGAGCCTCTGACTTCCATTTCTTATGCTCATCATCGGTCATGCTGTTGTCGGCGGCGGCAATGTCATCTATATTGCAAATAATCTGATTGGCATTGCTTACCTGCCCAAGATACCAATCCCAATCGCGCTTTATATTCTTATTGTCTGAGTCCTGAGTGTTCTGCTGGATGGCAAGGATTTCACCTGTAGAGGGGCTGCCGCAATAGGCATTGTCCGCATGGACTTCGGTATAGATGAGCCAGTCGCAGATGTCTTTCTCCTGAATATCCTTCATCCAGCTGTTGTAAAGGGCGTTTCGCAGGCCTTCCATGTCAGCTCTTGTGGTGTATTGGTTGCCGGTTTCTTCCTCCACATTCACATTCCTCTCGTTATAAGAAGTCTCCGGATAGAGGTCAAGGTCGCAGGAAGCAAGGGCAAGAGCCGTAATGACAAGCAGTGCTGTTGTAAATATCTTTTTCATTTTCTGTCCTCCTGATTTTAGAAACCAACATTTACTCCGAAAGTAAAGGTCTTTACATTCGGATAGGTACCCCAGTCGATTCCCATGTTGGTGGCGCTTGACCACTGGCTCATTTCGGGGTCGTAACCGCTGTACCTTGTGAAAGTAATCATGTTATCCAGAGTAAGATAAGGCTGGATTTTACTGATGCGGGCCTTTTTCAGCCATTTGCCGGAAAAGTCGTAAGAGAGAGTTATGTTTTTTATTTTTACGAATGAACCGTCCTCCACCCAGCGTGTAGATGCTTTAAGGTTGTAGAGTTCGCCGCTCTTGGGCATGTCTGTAAGTTGTCCGGGAACTCTCCAGCGATTGAGTACATCAACTATCTGGTTGGATCCGTTGTACATACCCACCATCTCTATACGCGAGGCATTATAGATGTCATTGCCTATCGAGCTTGTGATGAGTATGCTCAGACTGAGGCCCTTATAGCTGAAGTTGTTGGTCATTCCCCAGATGAAGTCGGGATTGGCATCGCCTATATATTGCTTGTCTGAGGTATTGACCTTGCCGTCCTTGTTGCTGTCTTCGTAAATCACCATGCCTGTCTCGGGATTTACGCCTGTAGCTTTAAGACCCCAGAAGCAGCTGAGCGGCTTGCCCGGAACCATTCTTACGATATTTTCGCTGAGGGCTTCGGAGGTGGTGGCAAAATAATAGACTTGCTGAAGGGCAAGCTTTTCGAGCCTGTTGCGGTTGAGACTGATATTGAAGTCTGTCATCCAAGTGAAGCCGTTGCGGTCGAAATTAACGGAATTGATTGCAAGTTCGAGTCCCCAATTGCTCATTTCGCCCTCATTGCGATAAATGGGAGGATAGGGAGCCTGAAGGGGAACGTTCATCAGCATATTGCTTGTATACTTGTAGTAAGCATCAAGGGTGAAGTTGAGTTTGCCCCCGAGCGTCTGCAAATCTATTCCGACATTGCTCTGGGTTGTGGTTTCCCAAGTAAGTTCCTTATTGCCGATGTTGGTCTTGCCTCCAAGGGTAGGCACGGCCTCGGCATACGTAGGATTGGTCCAATCGTAATAATTGATTCCATATTCCTGTACCCAGGCATAATCACCGAGACCGCTCTGGTTTCCCTGCTGTCCCCAGCCTGCACGTATTTTAAGGTCGCTTATCCAATCGATGTCTGCCATGAAAGGCTCGGAAGAAATACGCCAGGCAATAGATGCCGACGGAAAATATCCCCACTTATGGCCCGGAGCCAGCTTGCTGGAGCCGTCAGCACGGAAGTTAACTGTTGCGTAATACTTGCGGTTGTAGTTATATGCGATACGGCCGAGATAAGACATGATGGCCCATTTGGAATAGCCCTGGCTCTGACCGCGGAGTCCGCCTTTGTTGCCGCCGTTAATGCCGAAAATGACATTGTTATAATTGGGGGAGAAATAATTACGGCTTCCGGAAAGGTTCTGCCAAAGGGAGGTAGTGGCTGAAGTGCCGGCCATCACTTCCAAATTGTGCTTGCCGGCAAAACTTTTATTAAAGTTTAGGATATTGTCGTATATCATACGCCTGTCATCGCTGCGTGAATCCGCAGCCTCTCCATGCTGGGTGCGTCCGTAGGAGGTATGAATCGGGTCTAGGAAATAATAACTGTGCACCCATCTGCGGTCCATGCTCACCGTGCTTTTGAAATAAAGATGTCTGCCGAAATTAAGCTGCGCATACACAGAGCCGATCAAACGATCGGTCTCTTCGAAATTATGCTCGGTGCGGGCTATATTCTCAGCAGGGGTGGTGAGGTTGGCTCCGTAGAATTGAGTCCAGTACCAATCAGGGTTGCTCTCATCCCAAATTTTGGCGTAGGTAGGGGTGTTGATTACCGAAAGCACCACTCCGGCTCGGTTGGAACCGGTTCCGGAGATAATACCGTTGTTGCGATAGTGCGAGTAATTAATGTTGGTGCCCGCCGTGAGATAGTCATAGAGTTTTGTTTCGAAGGATGCCTTGAAGTTTAACCTCTTGTTGTAGGCAACCCTGATGATACCTTCCTCATTGTTGTACCCAAGTCCTATATAATAATTGTTTTTGTCGTCGGCATTGGAGATGCCGATTTGATAATTCTGATTTACGCCTGTCCTGTAAGCCTCATCGAACCAATTGGTATTGTCGGTAAGACCGTCAGGGAGATTCACATAGCCGGTTTCGTCCATAAGCTCTTTATATTGAGCTGCATTGAGGACATCGTAGGTGCGTGTAACGCTTGCCAAACCCACATAGCTGTTGAAATCAACCTTCGGACCGCTCCCCTTGCTGCCACGCTTGGTGGTGATGAGAACTACACCGTTGGCGGCGCGCGAGCCGTAAATGGCTGCGGAAGATGCATCTTTTAGAATCTGCATGGTCTCTATGTCATTCGGGGAAAGATAGGCAATTGCATAATTGCCGGTGCCTAGCGGCACCCCATCAACCACATAAAGCGGATCGTTGGAAGATGCAATGGAGGATGCACCGCGGATGCGCACCGTCATACCGCTGCCGGGGAGCCCGCTGGTCTGGGTAACCTGCACTCCCGCCACCTTGCCCTGAATAAAACCGGAGGCCTCCGTTACAGGACGGAGCCGTATGTCTTCGGTGTCCACCGTCGAAACAGCTGTTGTAAGATCGCGTTTCCGGACAGACCCGTAACCGATAGCGACCACTGCATCCAGCTGGAGTGCGGACTCGGCTATTATCACATTGATAAGAGCACGGCCGGCCACCCTTTCTGTAACAGTCTCATATCCTAAAGAAGAAAATTCAAGTACAGGGTCGCTCCCACGCACAGTGATGGAATAATTGCCATCCGCATCTGTCACAACGCCGTTACGTGTGCCGCTCTCAAGAACGGTAAGACCTATTACCGGCAAACCGTCCTTATCTGTCACCTGTCCATGTACGGTAATCTGGGCATAAACCGTGATTCCCGAAATCATAAATACAAGAAATGCGAGAACTTTTTTCATGGTCAATATGGTTAATAAACTGTTTTAATAATTGCACAATAACTCATACAAATCTAAAAAAAATGAAAACCGCTTTGACGGCGAGTGAAAACAAAGTGGACAAATTTATCTCTATTATCAACTATATTATTGTTAATCAATTAGTTATATGCGAATAGGAGAAAAAATAATGTGGATTTGAACAAAGATTCAAATCTTATTTATTTATCTTTGTCAAGATTATGGAAAACAGGAAACTCAAGGTCAGCGAAATGAAGCGGCTGAGCCCCGAGCAATACAGGGAGCGTCCCGAAAGCGGACTGGTGATTGTATTGGACAATGTGCGAAGCGCCTATAATGTGGGCAGTGCATTCCGCAGTGCGGACGCATTCGGGGTGGACAAAATCTACCTTTGCGGCATTTGTCCGACTCCCCCGTCCACCGAAATACACAAAACGGCCCTCGGTGCAGAAGAGTCCCTTGCATGGCAGTATGATGCTGATATTCTCAAGCTTATAAAACGCTTGAAATCAGAAGATTATACAATTATTTCGGTGGAGCAGACTCATAAATCCGTAAAGCTCATCTCCCCCGATACATTGCCGGAAACACAAAAGACAGCGCTTATATTCGGCAACGAAGTCGAAGGCGTACAACAAAGCGTTGTGGATGCCTCCGACTTCAGTCTTGAGATTCCCCAGCACGGCACCAAGCATTCGCTCAACGTAGCCGTTACAGTAGGAATAGTATTATTTGCCTTTACTGCACGTTAATCTTAACGTTAGTAATTACCTTTCCTGTTCGATTGCCGCCTGAGCTGCAGACAGACGTGCGATTGGAACGCGGAAAGGCGAACAGCTTACATAGTCAAGCCCTATCCTATTGAAGAATTTTACGGACTCGGGATCACCGCCATGCTCACCGCAAATGCCGCATTTGAGTTCCGGCCTCTTGCTGCGTCCGCCTTGTACGCTGTATTCTACGAGCTTGCCCACTCCCTTGGTATCTATGGTTTGGAATGGGTCGGAATCTATAATTTTATTGCCCAAATAGTCACCCATGAAGGTGCCCACATCGTCGCGGCTGAAACCGAAAGTCATTTGGGTAAGGTCGTTGGTACCGAAGCTGAAGAACTCGGCGCTGCGAGCCATACGATCTGATGTAAGGGCGGCGCGGGGAGTTTCTATCATGGTGCCGAAGCTGTACTTGATTTCTATCGGATAATGAGCGGCAGCCACTTCTGCCTTGACAAGGTCGCAAATGGCCCTTTGGAAACTGAGTTCGCGGGCAGATACGGTTACGGGAATCATGATTTCCGGTTGCGGATTCAGACCTTCACGCAAGAGTTCCGCGGTAGCCTCGAAAATGGCCCTGTACTGGGTTTTGGCTATAGGCGGGAAAGATACGTGCAGGCGAACTCCACGATGACCCATCATGGGATTCGACTCATGAAGCTGTTCTGAGCGGAGGTCGATGTCGGAAACCTTGATGCCGAGTTCGCGTGCAAGCTCCTCTTTCTTCTCTTCGCTCTTGGGAACGAATTCATGAAGCGGCGGGTCGAGCAGACGGAAAGTAACCGGCTTGCCGTCCATAATCTTAAGAGTGCTCTTAATGCTGGCCTTCATAAACGGAAGAAGTTCATCAAGGGCATGCTTGCGTTCCTCTTCATTATCGGCGAGGATGATTTTGCGAAGCTTCATCAAGGGCACATCGCTGTTGCGTCCATAAAACATATGCTCTATACGGAAGAGGCCTATGCCTTCAGCTCCGAAATGAAGGGCCTTAACGGCATCCTCAGGAGTATCGGCATTGGTACGGATGCCCAAACGGTGATACTTGTCCACTATGTTCATGAAGCGGACGAAAAGAGGATTCTCGCTGGCATCTATAGTGTCTATCTCTCCTTCGTAAACAATACCTTTGGACCCGTTGAGTGATATATAATCGCCTTCTGTGAATACTCGGTCGATGCCCGGGAAACGAACTTTCTTGCCGGCAGTGTCCAGATGCATGCCATCGCAGCCCACTATGCAGCATTTGCCCCAACCGCGAGCCACCAAGGCAGCGTGGCTGGTCATACCGCCGCGCTGGGTAAGGATACCTGTAGATGCGCGCATGCCCTCTATATCTTCGGGAGATGTTTCCTCGCGAATCAAAATGGTTTTCTTGTTTTGTGCGGCAAAAGCCATGGCGTCAGCAGGGGTAAATACTATCTGCCCAACTGCGCCGCCGGGAGATGCCGGAAGACCGTGAGCAATAGCGCCGGCTTTCTTTTCAGACTCGGGATTGAGCACAGGATGAAGAATTTCGTCCAATTGAGCAGGAGAAACCCTCATCACGGCTGTGCGCTCATCTATCATACCTTCCTCAAGCATATCCATTGCCATCTGAAGAGCGGCTACACCGGTGCGCTTTCCTACGCGGCACTGGAGTATCCAAAGCTTGCCTTCCTGAATGGTGAACTCTATGTCCTGCATATCATGGAAATGATCCTCTAACTTTAAGCGGATTTCATCGAGCTCGGCATAAACCTCCGGCATTGCATTTTCGAGACTGTGGAGCTTGCGGGTCTGGTCGGTCTTGGTGGCCTCATTGAGGGGATTCGGGGTGCGGATGCCCGCTACCACGTCTTCGCCCTGTGCATTGACGAGCCACTCTCCGTAAAACTTGTTTTCGCCGGTGGCGGGATTGCGCGAGAATGCTACGCCGGTAGCGGAACTCTCGCCCATATTTCCGAACACCATGCTCTGAACGTTTACAGCTGTTCCCCAATCATCCGGAATTTTCTCGATGCGCCTGTAAGCTATTGCGCGCTTGCCGTTCCAACTCTTGAACACTCCGCCGATTGAGCCCCAAAGCTGGGCCTCTGCGCTATCGGGGAAATCAACTCCGAGAACATCCTTGACTTTCTGCTTGAACTGCTCCGAAAGAGTTTTGAGTTCCTCGGCTGTTATATCGGTATCGGACTCATATCCTTTGGCTTTCTTGAGGTCTTCCATCATACGGTCCAATTGCTGACGTATGCCTTGACCATCGGCGGGCTCAATTCCCTCAGCCTTTTCCATCACCACATCAGAATACATCATAATCAGACGCCTGTAGGCATCATATACAAAGCGGGGATTGCCCGTTTTCTTTATCATTCCGGGAATGGTTGCAGAGCAAAGACCGATATTCAGGATGGTATCCATCATGCCGGGCATGGAACTGCGGGCGCCGGAGCGGCAACTTAAAAGCAGAGGATCGTTCGGGTCTCCGAATTTCTTGCCCATTGTTTTTTCGGTAAATGCAAGAGCTTCTGCAACTTCACGCTTCAACTCTTCAGAAAAACCGCCGCCGAGTTGATAATATTCGGTGCAGCATTCGGTTGTAATTGTAAATCCTGCAGGTACCGGCAAGCCGATCTTGCACATCTCAGCCAAATTGGCTCCTTTTCCACCAAGGAGTTCTCGCATGGTGGCATCGCCGTCAGCGATTTTTCCGCCAAAGCGATAGACACGTTTCTTTTCTGTTAACATTTAATATATGATTTTTTACGATTTATTTCGAGAAGTACACTATTTATCAAATTAAGAGCACGAAGATACAAAAAAAAATTATAATTACAGCAATCTTGCCGCCATTTCAGAAAGCGGGCTCCTTTCGCCCTTGCGAAGGAAGACATGCTGGAACAATTTTTGACCATCCAATTTCTCTCCCAAATGGCTCAAACCATTCGACCGCTGATCCAAATACGGCTGGTCTATTTGGAAAATATCACCGGTGCAGACTATCTTGGTGCCCTCGCCTGCACGGGTTATAATCGTCTTTATCTCCAAAGGAGTAAGATTCTGGGCTTCATCTATTATAAAATAACATTTTCCAAGACTTCTTCCGCGAATATAAGCCAAAGGCTCTATCAATAACTTTTCCTCCTTAAGCAGATTGTCTATCTTAAGAGCCTCGCGCGATGTCGGCTTGAATTGAGCCTTTATCACATTCAAATTATCCATAAGCGGCTGCAGGAAAGGCCACATTTTAGCCTTGGTGTCTCCCGGAAGGAAGCCTATATCCTGATTGCCGAGAATCACCGTGGGGCGTGAAACCACTATCTGCTCGTAATAATTAACCTGCTCTAAAGCAGCGGCAAGAGCCAGCAGCGTTTTGCCTGTGCCCGAGCCGCCGGTAAGCGATACAAGCTCCACTTTGCGGTTAAGAAGGGCGTCCAATGCCATTTTTTGCTCATCATTGCGTGGGCGTATGCCGAAAGCGCGGTGTTCCTTTACAAGAACTATCTTCTTTCTATCGACATCATATCTGGCGCAAACCACATCTTTATTGCCATCCCCCTTCCATCTGAACTTGAAAAGCTGATTGGCCTCCGGCTCTTTTTGCACCACTGCCGACCATTCAATGGCATTTTCGTGACTATAGCAGAGCGCTTGAAGCAGACCCGGCTCCAAAGTATAGAATTGCACCTCCATATTGGCCTTCTCCAGCCTTTCCTCCCCCACTCTATCGGTAAGATAGTCTTGAACCTCCATTCCGGCGGATTTTGCCTTTATGCGAAGATTCACATCTTTTGTAACCAAGGCCACGAAAGTGCCGGGATTGGTGTCCCTAACCCACATGGCGGTCGCTAAAATGCGATGGTCTTGAGTATCGTCTTTGAAGAGTTCTGCAAATTCGGGTGTAAAAGGATGATTGGGCTCCACCTTTATACGCCCAAGGTTTTTGCCGAGCGACACACCCTTTTCACCGAAAGACTTTCCTCCGGTAAGCTTATCGATGTCCCGCATGAAATGCCTGGCATTATAGGCAAGCGCATCATTTCCTTTCTTGAATTTATCAACCTCCTCAACCACAGCCACCGGTATCACCAAATCGTTGTCCTGGAAATTATGAATGGCTTTATAGTCGTGGAGAAGAACATTCGTGTCGAGAACAAAAATTTTAGCTTTACTCATTGTTATAGTGTTTTTTTAATCTTCACCCTCGCCGCCCTGACTGCGGATAAGGGATTCGAGAATATGCTGTATGCCGCTTTTGGGAGATGAATGCAGCTGCACCTCACCGCCTTCTGCGGGATGACCGAGGGGATAAAAGGCAATATCCTGCAAAAGCAGTTCGGCATCGATATAGTCGAAGTCGATGTCCCGTATTTGAATTATGGCGCCGGGCACCTCGGAAAACAGCAGGCGCACCGGGTCTTCTTCGCGGGTGGCGATACGCAGATCCGAAAGGTCGATTACGGCGCCGACAGTCTGCGAAGTCATGCCTTTCAATGCAGTAATCAGGCCTCCATCCGAAACGGTGGAGGCGGAGAGAATAATACCGTCCTCTACAAGTTCGCGCACGACCTCATAGCAGTCATGGAAATAATAGGGATCATTTATGATAGGCGCTACCGCCGGCTCGATGTCGATTGCCTGTGCAAGAAGGGAGCCGCCAAGCCGGTAAGAAGAAGTATCGAAAGGAATGTAAACTATCCAGCTTTTAGGATCGAGATGAAGGGTGGATGGGAGAGAGGCTGCGCCAAGACGGGGATTCTCCGAACTGAAGGGCCTCTCTACAAGGCTGCCTTCCTCTACTCCGGGGCGGAGGACGGCGATAAATTGAACTCCGCAAACACCCTGCTCTTCGGAGTAAGACCTCAGGCAAAGCCCCAATGCATCCAAAAATTCGCCCGTTGCTTTAAAAGAAGAATATAAAGCCGCCATATTGCCAATAGACTGCTCGTTCCAAGTCCATTTGGCATCCAGGCAAAGGTCTCCAAGGCGGAAATTTCCCATACGCCAAAGGCAATCCAAAAGGGCTTTTTCTATTTGACCGCGAGTAAATTCCTGCGGGAAGATAATGGAGGCTTTGCGGGAAGCGGAAATCACCTTATCGAGATATTCCTCGATTTTAGAGGCATCGGTCCCGCCTGACGACAGTCCCGGACCAGAACTTTCATCCACTATGCGACCCGCTTCTTCAGGCTGTCCGGCCTTTCCGGAAAAAGGGCCTCTTACGCTTTCTAATATTTGCGCCGGCGTGAGTTCCTGCTGCACACCGTCTATGACATATTTGGAGTATAAGACCGAAATGCTTTTATTCATTGTTTATGTAACAAAGTCCGTCAAAAATAACTATTTTTGAGCATATTCTCAAATGCAATTTAATGAAAATAAATATTCCGCTCTTTTAGAAGAGATTTTTTCCCTGACTCCATCGGTACAAAATGTGGGGTTTACGGGGGAAGCCTACAAGCCGGGCCTTGAAGCTATGCGAAAATTTGATGCGCATCTCGGTCATCCCTGGAAGCAATACCCTTGCATTCACATAGCGGGCACCAACGGCAAAGGCAGCGTTGCATCCATGCTTGCAAGCGCATTTGCAACTCGGCTCAAAGCAGGCCTTTACACCTCTCCGCACCTTACTGACTTTCGCGAGCGGATGAAAGTCATAAGCAATGACGGATTTTATATGCCAAGCAAAGAAGAGGTTTGGGAGTTTTTCCAAGAGCACGATGTTTCGGGCCTGTCATTCTTTGAAATCACCACGGGACTTGCTTTTTGGTGGTTTGCAAAGCAAAAAATAGATATTGCAATTATAGAGGCGGGGCTAGGAGGCCGTTTGGACAGCACCAACATCATTACTCCGGAGCTTACAATAATTACCTCCATAGGGCTGGATCACTGCGCACTTTTGGGGGATACAAGAGCCGCAATCGCCTGCGAAAAGGCAGGCATCTTCAAACGGGGCGTGACTGCCATTGTTGCCTCCACCGATAATGAAACCTCTTGTGTTTTCCGCGAGGCGGCTGGTGACGCGGGCTGTCCGCTGATTTTCGCAGATACTGTTTCGAGCGGTTTTGATGAAAATGCCCTGCTCGGCAAAATGGACCTGCAAGGCCCCTGCCAGTCAACAAATCTGCATACAGCGTTGGTGGCTTTGAATGTAGCGGGCAATAGTGCTGAAGCGGTTTCGCCATTCGAAGGAAATGCCTCCTGCAACCACCTTAAGATAGCGCAGGCTTTTAAGGATATTCCTGTCTCCGAAATAGAAAAGGCGATAGAAAAGACTGCGGAGCGTACGGGACTGAGGGGAAGATGGGAGAGACTAAGCACGGAGCCGGAAATAATCTGCGACATCGGCCACAATCCTCCCGCACTCGAAATCAACTTCGCCCGCCTTGAAAATCTCCATAAACCCCTGATTATAATCTGCGGATTAATGGCGGATAAAGACCTTGACGGCATAGCCCGGTTACTCCCATCCAAGGCAAAATATATTTTGGCGGCGCCCGACATCCCCCGCGCTCTTCCGGCGGACAAACTTCTCCAAAAACTGTCTTCTTTACGGCCGGACCTCTCTCTTACCGCTGCTCCTACCATAGCCGAAGGCATCTCCCAAGCCATTGCGGAATCTCCCGAAAACGGCCTTATCTATATCGGTGGCTCAAACTTTGTAGTCACCGAAGCCTTGGAATACTTCAAAGCACGCCCGGAATGAAACATTTTATTACAATCATAATAACACTGTCACTAATGCCCACCCTTGCTTTTTCGAACACAAAAACAGATGCCGAAGGGCATAAGCTCGTCAAGCTGTGGCAGGAATACAGAAAAGCGCAAGACAAAGACCTCCCCAAAGAGGAGGCCTCCATCTTGGAGCGTATTAAAAAAGAAGCGCTACAACAGCGTTACACCTGGGATTTCTATGATGCTTGCGAGCGCTATGCGGAAGTGAGGACAAGCAGCAATTGGAAACTGCGCGACTCCCTTCGGCAAGCCTTCGAAGCCGAAATAAATGATTACGGAGAGCCCGTTGCCGTTTATTATATGCGCCGGGGCAAAGACTCCAAAGCTTTGTCGGAATATATTTATGCCAATGAAAAAGCCCTTCGAAATGCATCCAATCCCGAATTTTGGGATAGAGACTGGAAACTTCACAGCTACAAGTTCTTTCCCGCACTGAATCCATATATTAAAGACGACTTCGATTATTGCATGTGGAGCCTTTTCTATGAGGAAAAAATGGCGGAGGAATACAAGTCCTATCCCCTGAATGCCTTTGTGGAATATCAGAGCATTGCTTATGAGGAGCGGGAGGAAAAGCTCAAGGCTTTTGCGGAGAAATATGAGGGCAAGGCCGCAGCTCTGCTTGCAAAAGAAGATTTGCTGCGTCTTAAATTCGAAAAATTATCACAGGACGGAAGTTCGGATGATTTCAAGGCGCTTCGCAAAGAATGCCTGGCGCTTATCACGGAAAGAAAAGCCTTCGTCGGAAGCGAAAAATCGGTGGCCTCCTGCTGCAAAAGGGCAGAGAGTCTTATTTCTGAAATGGATTCCAAAGAGCTGGAATTCAGAATAGAGGACAGCTCTTTGGAGATTTACCTGAGAAATCTGGAGAGCGTGAGGGTGCGCGTTTTCAAAGATAAAGTGAAGATATGGGAACACATCGGGAACAATCCCAAGCTCAGTTATTTTGCCCCTGACACCATAAGTCTGCCTCTTCCTGTCGTGGCAGATGGCAGCTATAATGTAGAATGCTCCAGCGGGGATATTAAAGAAAGCGCACAATGGGAGAAATACACCATTTCTGCAGTTACACGCTGGAACGAGGAAGGGCTTGGGATTTGGGCGGCTGATTTCCAAAGCGGAGAGCCTTTCGAAAGCGTGGATATAGAATTATTGAAAAACGGCAAGCCGATAAAAACCCATAAGGGCCTTGTTCTCAAAGGCTTCACCCCCATCCCCGAGGGTATGCAGAATCTTATCGAAAATGATGATAGGAACGATTACACTCTTCGCGTGCTGAGCGGCAACCGCAGTTCAAGATTCCTCTATGCCGGGCGATATTACAGTTCCGATATCAAGGATAACCCGGCGTTGCAGCGCTGCATAATCCTGACTGACCGTTCGGCCTTCAAGCCTGATGAAACGGTGCATTTCAAGGCCATACTCTATTCCGGCACCTACTCGCTCAAAGTAAGTGCCGGGACAAAAGTAAAAGTACTGCTGAAAGATGTACAAGGCGAAATTATAGAAGAAAAGAGCCTTACAAGCAATGCCTTGGGCAGCGTGGCGGGAAGTTTCGTACTCCAACGCCGAGAGCGCGGCGGCAATTACAGCATCTCGGTGGAAATCAATGGCCTCAATATAGCAGAAAGGCGGATTCTGGTAGATGATTTTGTGCTGCCTACTTTCGACCTTGTCTTTGATCCTACCCCGGATTTTAAATATCCAATCGAGAATATCTCCATAAAGGGAAGCCTTAAAGCATATTCGGGGCATTCCCTTGCGGGGGCGGATATTTCTTACAAAATCTCCCGCTATGGCGATGATTGGGCGGAAGGCAAAGTCAAGCTCTTAAAAGACCGCTTCGAAATCTCCTTCCCTACCGACAAATCTGACGACTTTGATCGCTGGGGAGACCTATACATCCTTACCGTGAAGGTTACTGATGTTACCGGCGAAACTATGGAATTCCAAAAATGGATTAGGGTGGATTATCCGTATAAGCCCGAAATCGAGCTCAAGCACTTCTTCAAGAGCCTTGAAGGAGAGGATGTAATTGGGGCTGAAGTAGTTGCGGGCACAAAGGAAACCTGGATGATTGCAGAACTCTATGGAAGCGGCAACAAGCTCTTGGATGCCCGTGTCGTGCATTTCTCTCCAAGCGAGGGTGGGTACGCCACAACCACTTTGAGCTATCCCTATTCGGCGGAATATCCCGATGCCGTAGAACTCAAACTGCTTTACTTCCAAGATAAAGATTCTTATACCCACAGCGTGGAAAAAAGGCGCAAAGACCATACTTACGATATGCCCCTTGCTTTCGAGCGCTTCCTTGACACCACCATCCCGGGAGCACAATACAGCTTTACCATACGCACAGGACCAGGAGCCGAGCTGGCAGCAAGCATCTTCGACAAAAGCACCGAGCGCTTTATGCCTAATGTGTGGGAGAATGTCAGAGCTGAACTTGCGCCCATGCCTGATATTTATTTTAATGATACCCCGGGCATAGACCTTGGCAGGACGTTTTATGGAAGAATAGCGAGAAACGCGTTGGCAAGCAAAGCGTCCGTTGGTTTCGGGGAAATCGGTTCTTTAGCGGAAGAGGTTTCCTACGATATGGCGCCGCCGACACAAGATGAAGGCGGTGCGGCTGCGAACGCCCCCGAAATTGCCATCAGGGAAGATTTCGCCACCACAATAGCTTGGGAGCCGTTTTTAAAAGCGGATGAAGAGGGCAAAGTGAAATTCACCTTCAGCAATTCCGACAAGCTTTCCACCTTTTATGTGCAGCTTTTCGCCCACGATGAGAAAATGCGCAACGAGGTGCTGCGAAAAGAAATGGTGGTGACAATTCCGGTGAAAATCAGCCTTGTGGAGCCTCAATTCTTATATAAGGGCGACAAATGGAATGTAAGGATAGGGCTTTCTAATAATTTGGAGACCGAGGTTAACGGGGTACTTGGCGTCTCGTTCCTCAATGGCGGAGACTATCGCAGCGCTCCCCTGCTTTTGGAAAAGAGTGAAAAACTTGTGGTGGGCAGCGGCTCATCATGCTTTATTGATGTGCCTTTTGAGGTGGGTTCCGATGTGGATACGCTTGGGGTGAAAATCACTTTTGCTCCTGAAAGCATACTCAACGCTTCGGACGGGGTGTTTGTAAGCATACCCGTTCATAAGACGGAACAAAGCCTCAGCGAGGCGCATTCGGCCGTACTGCTTTCGGGCATGGATAAAGCATTATTGGAAGCCGAACTTCGTGCTGCATTTGTGAATGTTCCCGGCTCTGCCGCCCTCATGAAAGAAATCTCCATTATGGATATGGTGCGAGAAGCCCTGCCGCAGGCCATAGAGCCCGGATGCGAAAATGCGGTTGCCTTGTCTTCGGCCCTTTACGCCGCATCTCTTTGCGATTCCTTGGGCATAAATCCCGTCTTCGACCATGCCGGAGCCATTGAAAAACTGCTTGCTCTGCAAGGTGAGGATGGAGGATTCGCATGGTTCAAGGGGATGAGGTCGTCTCCTCTTATAACGGCCATCGTACTCCAGCGCCTGCATTCGCTTGGAATAATCAATGAAGAAGCGGCAGTGCATTTTATCGATAAAGAGTTTTTCAAACGCGACAAGGAAAGATGGTGGTATTGCGGCCTCTCCATGGAGAAATATCTCTACACCCGCAGTTTGTTCCCGAATGTGGAATTTAAAGAGAACACCTCAAGCGACTTCCGCAAAGCCGTCCGCAAATATCTTGTCCCCTGCAAGGAGCGCGGGCTAAGCGGAGCAGTGCTTGAAAAAGCAAGAAGATTACTTACGCTCGATATGCTCTACAATTCAGAAGGCGGTTTGGCGCTCGCCCGCAAGATGGGAATAAAGTTGTTTGCCGCAAAACGGATGGAGCGCTCTATAAAGGCGGATGCGGCTTCGCTCGCTCAATATGCTGAGGCGCACAGGCACGGTGGGATTTATTATCCCAATGCGGTAATGCCTTGGAGGGGGCTTTTGGAAAGCGAACTGGATGCGCACAGCAGCATCTGCCGTTTGATGGATTTGCATGGTCGCTCCGACATAGCCGATGGAATAAGGCTTTGGATAATGCTTCAGAAAGAAACCCAGCATTGGGAAAATGACCCGGGCTATATTGAGGCCATTGCCGCCGTTATGAAAGCAAGTCCGGAGATTCTTGACACCCGTGTATTGGCGCTCTCTGCCACTTACAGCATGCCTTTTAACGAAATAAAGGCCACCGGAAACGGTATGAGCATAGGCGGAAAAACCATCACCGAAGCCAATGATTTCGACCGGTATCTGCTCCTCTCCGGCTCTCAAGGTGCCGACCGGTATTCACCTCTCTCCGGCTCTGTTTCCGAAAAGAGCCTGGATTCGCTGAAAATCGGCGACCGCATACGCATCTCTTGGGAAATCACCAATGAAGAAAATCGCAGTTTCGTCCATATTATTCTTCCGCATACGGCAGGACTTGTGCCTGTAAACCAGATTTCCGGCTATCGCTGGAATTGCTACCGCAGTGTATTTGCCGACCGCATCGAGCTCTGGTATGAGTCTTATCCCGAAGAGAAAACCTTCATCAGCGAAGAATATTATGTTACCCGAGCCGGCTCTTTCCAAAGTCCGGCGGCTCAAATAGAATGCCTCTATGCTCCGCATTACCGCGCCAATGCCGCTACGGAGGAAAGACAAGAAATAAGCAATGGAAGTTCTGAGGGCATATAAGGGATTGGTTTTATCGGGGAATATAGATGATTATCCGCAAGGGATAATTATTCCCGTGGACAAGCCTTACCGATGGACCAGCGCAGATGTGATACGCAAAATCAAATTCACGGCGCAAAGGCATTTCGGCAAGCGCAATCTGAAGGTGGGCCATGCCGGCACGCTGGACCCTTTGGCAAGCGGAGTGCTGCTCGTCTGTATTGGCAAAGCCACCAAACTTGCAGAAGAATTGCAAGCGGCGCCTAAGCAATATCTTGCAGGAGTCGCTTTCGGAGCCACCACTCCCTCTTACGACCGCGAAAAGGAAATAGATGCAGTGTTTTCTTTGGAGGGGGTTTCGCGCGAGAGTCTAGAAGCCGCTTTACCGCAATTTATCGGAGAGCAATGGCAGATTGCACCGCTTTTCAGCGCTAAAAACATAGATGGGGTGCGCGCCTATGAAATGGCCCGTAAACTCTATAAAGCCGGCAAGCCCATAGACTCTTCTTTGCTGAAAGCTTCAAGAATAAATATTTATTCTCTCAAATTAACGGCTTACGATATTCCGCTCGAAAGGACTGCCCCGGCTTCTGCTTCTGTTCCTGCTTCGGCTTCTTCTTTGGTTACGACTTCGGTTCCAGCCATTTCTTCGGTTCCGGTTACCTCTCCAGATTCTTTTCCAGCTTCGGCTCCGGCTCCTGCTTCGACTTTGGTTCCAGATTCTGCTTCTCATTCCGTTTCTGCTTCTGCTTCCGCTCCGACTTCGGCTTCGAACAGTTCGGCCGGCAACAGAATTCATGTTGCGGAGCTCGGCGGGCATAAACTGATCGGCGCTGAAATTCTTGTGGATTGCAGCAAAGGCACCTACATCCGTTCATTAGCCCGAGACCTCGGAGAAGCCCTCGGCAGCGGAGCCTTCCTCACCAGACTCCGCCGCACCCGCAACGGCAACTTCGACATCTCCGACACCCTCTCCCTCGACGATGTAACTGCACTGTTTTCGAAAGCTTAGTTAGCTGTATCGGTAATGTGCAGCACCAGTCTGCAGCGGCGATGGCTGCACTGTTTTCGAAAGCGTAACTTGCTTGCATCGGTAGTGTGCAGCGACGGTCTGCAGCGGCGATGGCTGCCTCCTCCGAAGACCGTCTCGCTACGCTCGACCCCACCATTCCGCTTCGCGATAGCACTTCGTGGCTCCGCTTCGCTTCATGGTCCGTCCCTCTTACGATGCCGAGGGTGGCACGGGTCCCTGGAGGAGCAGGCATTCGCCTTTGCTGAAGCAAACTGTCGCCATACTCAATGGTAGAGGGCTTTGAGGAGCGGTGGTAAGTCGAGCGACCAGAGGACTCCGTCCCGTGACGGCGTGTGTCTGACGACCGTTATGGAGCGAAGCGACATAAAAGGGAGGAGTTAGCCGTCAAGGAGTCCGCAGGAAGCGAGCAGCCGCGACAAAGCCGCCCTCTATATTGAGTAGGGGCGACAAGAAGGCAAGCTGCCGACTGCTCGCTTCATCAGCCCCATAAAATTCAAGATCTAAGAAATCGGTTCATCGCTGGCTTTGGTTGTCTCTAGATTGACTACATGGTATAACAAAAAAGGCCTAAAACGCCGTAGCCGCATGGTTTTTTTGGCGGGGGTATGACGGAAAAGGCCTTAAATGCCCTACCATGTGGCGGAAAAGAGGGTTGCGAAGGCGTGATGAGGATGAGGTCAAGCAAAAACCGGCGAAAACGCCCTACCATGTGGCAGAAATAAGAGGACGAGACACAGGGCGTAAAATGGAAAGTGCTGATAATGAGGCAGAACATAAAAGAAGGTCAGCTAAATTTTCGGGTGTTCTTTAAGGATTTCGCTGATAGTCAGAGAGTTACATTTTACGCTTGATTTTACGTTTAACCATGAGGCGGAAAGAAGAGGTCGCAACGGTGAAAGCAGAGGTTGTAGTAGATGTTGGAACAGGAACAGGAACAGGAACAGGAACAGGAACAGGAACAGGAGCAGAGGCGAGATACCGGGCAGAAAATAACAAAGCCGACCCAAAAAGTCGGCTTCGTTTATATGTGGATTTCAGAAATCTAAGAATTCAAGAATCAAAAGATTCAGAAATCGAAAGGTTTCGAAATCAGAGGATTCCGGAATCGGAAACTTGCTGATTAATACAGTTCGTCGCCGGGGTCACCGAAGTTGCCGGAATCGTTGGAATTGCTGAAATCGCGGAAGTCGTCCTCGCTCGGGGCGGGAGCATTCTCAGGTTTGCGACCGCTGAAGCGGCGATCTTTACGCTCAACACGACGGTCGTCCGAGAAGCGGCTGTCGCGACGGTCTTTACCGCGGCGGTCGTCACTGCGTTGGTCATCACGACGTTCGGAATTACGGCGGTCTGAGCCGCGACGGTCGGAATTACGACGATCAGAATTGCGGCGGTCTCCGCCACGGGGCCTGCGCTCGGCAGGGTCCACATAGCCTACCGGCTTTTCGGTAAGAGCGCGCATGCTAAGGCGCATCTTTCCGTTCTTTTCATCATACTCAAGGAGCTTGACATCCACCTCATCCCCAACCTTCAAAATATCCTCCACATGCTCGGTCTTGCCCCAGGCAATCTCGCTTACATGCAACAGGCCTTCCTTGCCCGGCAGAATCTCCACAAAAGCGCCGAAGTCGAGTATGCTCACAACCTTTCCGTGATAAACCTCGCCGACTTCCGGCTTTGCGCAAATGCTCTTAATCCATTCAATGGCCTTATGCATGGCTTCCTGGTCGTTGGAAGCAATATCCACAACGCCTTCAGTCATATTGGTGCCTTCGATTGGAACCTCATCGATATTGATGATTGCACCGGTCTCCTTTTGAATCGCCTGAATGGTCTCGCCACCCTTGCCTATAACTGCACCTATGAATTCTGCAGGTATGCGGATTTCCACTATGCGCGGAACGAAGGGTTTATAATCCTCGCGAGGAACGGGCTGAACCTTGAGCATTTCGTCCATAATGTGCATACGGCCCTGACGTGCCTGCTCGAGCGCCTTTTCAAGCACATCATAGCTGAGGCCGTCAACCTTTATGTCCATCTGGGTAGCGGTAATGCCGTCTTTGGTGCCGGCAACCTTGAAGTCCATATCGCCGAGATGGTCCTCGTCTCCGAGAATATCGGTAAGAATGGCATAGCGTTCGTTGGGACGCTCCGCATCGGTGATAAGACCCATGGCAACACCTGCAACGGGCTTTTTAATCTTCACGCCTGCGTCCATGAGGGCTAAGCAGCCGCCGCATACCGAGGCCATGGAAGAAGAGCCGTTGGATTCGAGAATATCGGAAACCACGCGTATTGCGTAGGGATTATCGGGAGAGGTGGGCACTACGGGATCAAGGGCGCGCATAGCCAAGTTTCCGTGACCGATTTCGCGGCGGCCGGTGGCGCGTATAGGCCTTGCTTCGCCTGTAGAGAAGGGCGGGAAGTTGTAATGCAGAACGAACTGTTGGTCGTCCTGAATCAGCACCTCATCCATTTCCTTCATATCGAGCTTGGTGCCGAGCGTTACGGTAGCAAGAGCCTGGGTTTCACCGCGGGTGAAGATGGCGCTGCCATGCACGCAGGGAAGAACGTCGGTTTCGCACCAGATGGGGCGGACCTCAGTGGAGGTACGTCCGTCAAGACGACGACCTTCATCGAGAATAAGGTTGCGCATGGCTTCCTTTTCCACTGCTGCGTAATAACGGTCTATCAGCGGAGCTTTTACCTCAAGTTCCTCTTCGGGAATGCCTGCCAGGAATTCTTCCTTTATGGCCTTGAAGCCGGTCTCGCGCTCTTTCTTGGACTTGCCTGCCTTGGCGAGCTCATAGCAGCGGCTGTAGCAAGCGGTCTCAACCGCCTTGCGGAGGTCTTCGTCCTGCTCATCGTGCTGATACTCACGCTTGGCGCCATCTGTTCCGAGTTCGCGCATGAGCTCTTTTTGAACGCGGCAATGCTTTTTGATTTCTTCGTGGGCAAACTTAATGGCCTCCAGCATTTCACGCTCGGAGAGCTCTTTGAGTTCGCCTTCCACCATCATAATATTTTCTTCGGTGGCGGCCACTATCATGTCGATATCGGAATTCGCCATCTCGGAGAAATTGGGGTTGATGCGCCACTCTCCGTCTATGCGGGCGATGCGAACCTCAGATATAGGGCCTCCAAAGGGGAGGTCGCTGCTTGCGAGGGCGGCAGATGCCGCCAAACCTGCAAGGGCATCAGGCTGGATGTCCTTTTCAGCGGAAAGAAGACTGATGTAGATAAATACTTCGTTATGGAAGTCTTCCGGCCACAAAGGACGTATGGGCCTGTCAACCAAGCGGGCAATAAGCACCTCATAATCGGAGGGCCTGCTCTCTCTCTTTAAAAAACCTCCGGGGAAACGCCCTGCGGAGTAATACTTTTCTCTGTAGTCTACAGATAAGGGGAAGAAGTCCGAGCCTTCTTTTACTTTTTCAGCCGCAGTAACGGTGGCGAGAAGCACAGTGCCTCCCATCTTTACCACGGCGGAGCCGGCGGCCTGTTTGGCCAGTTTACCGGTCTCGATTTCAATTACCCGGCCATCGGGTAAATCGATTGTTTTTCTAATAATGTTCATTTTTTTCTTTTAGCGGCGAAGGCCGAGCTCCTTAATGATGGAGCGGTAGCGCTCAATGTCAATTTCTTTAAGATAGTCGAGAATTTGACGACGCTTTCCTACGAGGCGAAGAAGAGAGCGGCGCGTTACCACGTCTTTCTTATTCTCGTTTACATGCTTGGTAAGATGTGCGATGCGATAGGTAAAAAGCGCTATCTGGCTTTCAGGAGAACCTGTGTCGGCGGCTGTTTTGCCGTACTTTTGGAAAAGCTCCTGTTTCTTTTCCGGCTTGAGATACTCTGCCATTTTGTTGTTTATTTAATTAATATTCAGGAACTTCCGAATCTCTTCGAAAGTCATCCTGCCAAAGAAGCAATGCTTGAAATCGTTCCTTCGACAGAAAGCGGGGCAAAGTTA
>Ga0255347_1001753_pt1 | contig 33210 bp, 43 predicted proteins | sample wastewater_treat_2_FD_192479 | JGI IMG/M metagenome (GOLD analysis project Ga0255347, IMG submission 192479) | Wastewater microbial communities from Lulu Island WWTP, Vancouver, Canada - plant24 | ecosystem: Engineered > WWTP > Wastewater > Unclassified | place: Canada: Vancouver, British... | reverse complement strand
CCTTTCCCTGACCTCCGACCTCTGCCCTCTCCAACCGTCCGTGTCCGTCCGTGCTCGTCCGTGTGGCTGTTCCGGCTGTTCCGGCTGTTCGGCTCCCCCTGACCTCTGACTTCTGCATTCTGACCTCTTTCCCTGACCCCTTTCCTCCCCCTTCCCCGCCCCAAAAAACACTCTAATGGTTAATTAACCATGGAATGTTGAGAGTTCAAATGCCTGATTTTAAAGGGTTTTCTTCACATGGGGTGCCATTTAATACTTAACAAACTTTGTAATTTTTCAATATAACTACTTACTGCCCAGCAAATTACAACTTTATCAAAATACGACTCCAAAATCAGCTTTTTCAAACTTCTGAAAATTTTGTGCATATTTCCCTTATTTTTGATGGTTTTCGGTTTTTTCATTGCCCCCCAAAATACAATTTTTTCGTTTTTTCTTGCCATCCACCCCCAAAAGTCAACCGCCCACCAAAAGACTGTTCGACGGTTCTGTAGCTGCGCTCGCCGAGCGCAGAGGCTGTTCGGCTCTCCCTGACCTCCGACCTCCGACCTCTGACCTCTCCAAATGGCTGTTCCGTTCCCCTCCGAACCAATGCGCCCAGCGGGCGCATCTACAATCCCCCCTCTTCCCCCGCTTGCGTCGTTTGCGTTTCGTTCGCGCCCTTTGCGTTAAATGGCTGTTCGGCTGTTCCGGCTGTTCCGGCTGTTCGGTTTTCCCTGACCTCTGACCTCTGCATTCTGACCTCTTTCCCTGAACCCCGAACCCTGAACCCTCCCTCCCTCTCCCACAGGACCTTGCTCCGCCCCCGCCTCCCCTCAAGGCCCCTCCCTCAAACAGCAGCGGGGAGAAATGATTGAAGGGCGTGGATTTTGGTTGAATTTGTTTGAAAGCGGCTTGAATCAATGACTTATGGAAATTGTGGCGGCGGGGAGCGGTTGCAAAGTGAAAAGGGTCTGTTTAGGGTTTTCATAAGGGTCAGAAATTTTGGATTAGAAGCTCGGATTTTTTGCTGGCGCGGGCCTCCTGCTTGAAAGAGAGTGAGTAGCGAAGGGTTACAGGTTCTATCCGGAAGGGTCTGAAAATTTGACGCGCGAGGTCGCAGTCGCCGATGGACAAGATGAAACGACCCTTTATGGTTTTGAGCAGATCGGCGAGTTCCTGGAATCGGTCGAACGCGACGGCGTAATCGTTATTCGCAGCCGATATAGGGAGGGTCTATGTAGAAAAAAGTATGAGCGCGGTCATACCTGCGTATGCATTCAAGACCGTCGAGGCATTCTATTGATACTCCTTCGAGTCGCCAGTGGACATCCAGAAGTGTCACCTGCAAATCTGCCAGATTCAGGCGGTTCCCACGTTCGGTAGATACGCCATACGAGCGGTCGGTGGTTTTCCCGCCGAAGGATAGTTTTTGCAGATAGAAGTACCGACACGCGCGCTGAATGTCCGTGAGTGTTTCCGGGCGTTTTGACTTTTCTAGATCGAAAAGTTTCCTGGAGATGACGGCCCACCTGTAGTAATCCAGAAAGGGTTCAAGGTGGTTCTGGACGACTCGCCAAAAGGTAATGAGTTCGCCGTCAGAGTCGTTAATTACTTCGGATTTTGATGGCTTCTTGGCAAACAGGATTTTGGCTGATCCACAGAAGGGTTCGCAATAACAAAGGTGATCTTTGGGTATCCTTTTAACGATTTGGTCGGCGAGACGACTTTTCCCGCCGAGGTAAGGGATGGGGCTTTTGCAAATAACGGGGCTTCTCACTATACTCCTCTTTTCGTAATCTGCCCACGGTTTGGTTGCGCCACGCCGGGCGTCCGCTTTGGCAGAGTGTCCGGGACTGGAATCCCGTTCGATTGAGGGGGTGCAAGCCCCTTGATTGGATTCCCGGCACTTCCCGCACTCGCGGGGTGTCAGGGAAAATTGTTTCAACGCCGGTCATTTTTTCTCTTCTGTGAAGCGGGCATTGAGGGCGTTGGTTGCGAGGACTTCTGCGATTCCTTCAACGGCTGGGAGGCCGTGGAAAAGGGTCGAGATTTTTTCGATGGCTTCATCGGCGGATTGGCTTTCGCCGATGATTCGCGGGATAGCCGCGTAGCGCTCGCGGAAGCCCCGCGCGACCTTCGCGGATGAGCTTTCGGCGATTGAGTCCGTTGCTGCCGAGGCTGCTGCACGCCTAGCCCTTATAGACTTCCCGCCGAAAAAACGGGCTGCCGCCGGCCTCCTGACCGGCGGCGAAAGCGGAGGCCGAGAAGGGTGAGAATGATGGCGGCGCTGTCCGCCGCTGAACGCCGTAGCCAACAATTTCGGTTATCTTTGCCAGCGCTTCGTCGGTTGGTTCGAGGCCGGCATCGTAGAGATTTTTTACGCCGGTTATTGCCCGTTCGACATCCTTGTTTGCATCTCCGGAAAAGATGATTGTTGGTGGCCGGCCAGCATAGCCGTTTAGGGTTAGCCATTGTGCCACGATTTGGGTGCGGATGGTTTCGCCGAGGATGCGGGAGTCGAATTTTTTTATGTCATCTTTTACCTCGCCCTGGAGGTCGGATGCCCCGCTGCCAATGCCGGTCGGCGAGGCTTCCGAGGAAAGGGTTTGGCCGAGGACAATTCGAGAGATTTCGCGGCGGCAGTGAGCCTTGAAGTTTTCGAAGTTTTGCGCGGAGCTTCCGGAAGATTCTTTGAGTTCAATTTGAGAGGCCCCGGAAACGACGAGGCCTCCGATCTGGTTGGCGTATGAGATTGCCGCTTCGAGAATGCGGCGGTCGTTGTCGTCTTCTGAGTCAACCCGCCCGACGATAAATGGCGAGCCGTAGCGTTCCAAATACCGCGCCCACCATGTGGTACCCATTGCTGATAGCAGCACGAGGAAAAATATCGCGCGCATCGGGCCGCCGTAGCGGTCGGGCGCGGTCAGCATGTGCCCGCGATGGACAACATAATGAGCTGGATCAATCGGAGGGACATCCAAGAAACCGCCGATATTTTCTCGGTCGGTGACAACCGGCTGTCCGTCTTTATCCCATGCGATGAGGCGGTAAGGGACGGCGACCAGTTCCGCGAGTGCGGTGCGCCGTCCGAGCTCCGGGCGGGCGGGGTCGGCGGGGCCGAAAACTTTTTCGACGATTGAAAGCGGGTAGATTGTGGCGTCCATGAGATGGATAAGCGCATCTTGCAGAGATGGAAGATTGGTAAGCATGGCCTCGGCTGCTTCTGCTGCCTCGACATCTTTCGCATCTGTTGACCAAGGGATGACGGTCAACTCATCTCCGAGGACTGCGTTTTTACGTTTGAACATTTCCGCCTGGATGTGAGCATCGTGCAAAATTATCGTGCGGCATGTGCGCCAAAACGGGGCAGAGTTCCCCTGCTCTGATTGGTGGATGACGGATGCGACGCTATCCACCGTGAGGTTGGCAAAGTTGACCGGGATTTCGCTACGGTTGGAGATTGGCGTCGCGCGCGAGGTTTGTTTCTTCTGATTCTCTTTTGGGGTCTTTTTCTTCCAGAACATTTTACTTACGCTCCTATAAGTCGTCCGATGCCGATGGCGCGAGGGCCGCCGACGCCTATTGGTTTTGCGAAAACGGGGCCGCCGGAGCCGGCGGAAAGCGCCTCGCGCGCGAGTTTTCCGCTGTCGAATGTGTCGCCGTGGTTGCCGGCGGGGTCTAGCTCGTTATCGAATCCGCCCTTCGCCTTTTTTGCCAAGCGGCGATCATCCTTTACCCAACGATCTGGCGGGATGGCGATTGCAGAATCGTCGTAGAGTTCAACGTATCGGCTCCCGAGATAAGTTTTCAGACTCATCTTTTCGCCGCGATAATCTTTTGATGTTGACGAGTCGCAAAGAATGACGCGGCAGTATCGGGAGAAATTCTTGCGCACCTGGACGGCGTAGTATCGCTCGTTGGATGAGTCTATCGCGATTCCAGAACAGCGGCGGCTGGTTGCCGTTTGGCAGCCTTCCACAATTTCACGGAGAATGGCCTGCGCCTCGTCGGGGTTCGACTGTTTGAAGCGGAAAACGAGTCGCTCCACGAATAGATTAGGCTCGACCTGCTGCATGACCACGATGGAAGAAGGGTTGGACATTTTTTTCGTGGTGGTGGCCACGTCGTATCCGATTCCAAAGCGATGATCGGTGAGCTTGTTTGCCCATCCCTGCGGCAGTTCGTTTTCGGCGGCTATGCAGCCGAGGCGGTGGCCCAGCTCCTGGGCGGCGGAAAGTGCGGACAGGGAAATGGCTGCTGTGCCGCCAACGATGAAAATTAATCCGTAGCTGCGATCCCAAGCATCGCGGTCAAAATAGTTTTTGCGATGCTCTTCCGGCGTGATTTGCTTGCCGGATTTGAGATCGTAAAGATGGACACCGGCTGCGTCCGCGTCCCAAGCATCCACGCGGTGAACCGGGACATTTAGTTCAGACAAATAAGTGTTGCCTTGCGGGTTATCGGGGAACTCCATTCCGGGCAACGGGGCTGCGAGGTCGTAGGAGAAGTGTGAATCGTCCAGTGGCGGAGTGGTGGCCATGATAAGCCGGAAGGTTGGGTCGCGGGAAATAATTGGCTCCATTTCGCCAAAGAGCGCTTTGAATTCGCGGATGAAGCCTATTTCATCCATGAAAACCCAACCGGAATATCCACGGGCAGTGGCGATGTTGGGGGCGATGACTTTCAAGCGCGAAACGACATGCTTGGAGTGGCGAAAAGAAACTTCCAGGCGGCCTTGCGTGAACAGGCTGGTGAGTTCCTCATCATCCAGTCCCTCACCGTTCGATGTGACTTCGATACCCTTATCGGCTGCGACATCTCGGAAAGCTGACAGTAGCTCGGAAAAGACTTGCGAGACCTTGTGCGGGAGCTCGGAGCCGACGGCGAGTGACGCTGAAACGAATGTGCAAAGCACGCCCGGATTTTCGAGCATAGTTTGCAGGATTTTGAATGCAAAAAAAGTTGTTTTGCCGGCCTGCCGCCGCCAGAGGAAAAGGCAGACGCGGTGGTTGCGCATCCATCGTGAAGCAAAGCGCTGGAAGGCCGTCAGTTTCACTTGCCGGCCTCATCCTTTTCCATCTCGGCCATGAGATTGATGAGGCGCTGAACCTGAACAGATTTATCCTCGCCGGACATGGCGATTTCGCGCGCACGTTTATCCTCAAACCAGTCGAGAAATTGGTTGGCGACCTGGAAGCGAAAGCGCTCGCGATCCAACTCTGCGTTTTCGATGGCGAGCTGCACCCGGCGCTTGTCAAGTTCGACTCGGGTGGCGGCTGTGACTGCGGATTTGAGAGCGGCGACGGCGGATGTCGCTTTTATCGGATCAAGGTCGGGGTCGGAAAGCTTGTCCACCATGTCGAGCATGGTGCGATCCAGCATGTCGAAGCCTTCGGCTGCGATTTCGCGTCGGATGGATTCGGCGCGGGCGCGGCGCTCGTCGAGCTTGCGCTGCTGATCGAGCCAGGCTTGGTAGTGCAACTTGGATTTTTTGAAGGCCGAAAAGTTTTGCGGTTTGTATGGCCCCAGCTTTTTGGTGGCGAGCCAGGCATTTAGCTGTCGCCAAGACTGTCGGTCGCGGATGCGGGCGCATAGCTCCTCGCGGATTTCAAACGGGAGGCGGGTGAGCGGAGTTTTAGGGTAGGTTTCGCTCACGGAAAATAACTCCTTCGGAGGTTATCTTGTAATCGGATAGGCCGGCGAGTTGCCGGGGCACCTCTTGAACCAGGCCAAAGCCGATAAGGATGGCCAGCGCATCCTGGACGTGGGATTCGTCGAATTCGGCATCCACGCTTTGGCGGATGTCGCGGGCGCGGGCCAGTTCAGAGACTGAATATGCTCGTGCGGGGCGGTCGGCCAAAAACGCGACCAGAGCGTTGCGCAACTCCTCTCTGTTCTCGATGTTTTTCATCGGTGAGTTTCCTGAATGTGGTGGTCAAGTTTTCCTTCAATTCGTCCGAGGGTTCTCTCGGTTTCCCTTTGAATTTTGTTCACAGTGTTGATGAGACTCTTGATTTCACTGCCTTGATCCTTAAGTGAAGTGAAGGCATGTCCGAGTTCGCGATCCATTCGCCGGTTCACATCGCTGATTTCATCGGCCAGGTCTTTTTTTGTTGCGTATTCTTTTGCGAGCTCCTCAGACAGGGGCGGGCGACGTCGGCTTATGACAACCGCCGACCAGATGCCTGAGCCGATGACCACCACCGAGGCGATGATGGAGAGCAATGGCCAGATAATTTGAGCTGGGGATAGTTCAGTCATGCTCTGCGGGCTCCTGTAAAATCAGAGAGGCGGCAGTGGCCTCCCCAGGGCATGTTTGGGGAGGGTTGCCGCCAAAATCTTCATCCGCGAGGTAGGCATCTTCGGCCATGTAGGGTTGGGTGAGTGCAACACGATCTGTAGCCTTACCGACCCTGCTCCAAAATCTTCCGTTGCCGCTGAGCTCGCCGTTGGGCGTCACGACGGCGCAGCTCGTCGCGGTGACGTTGACGATTGCCAACGCCACCAACGATGCCATCTCCATCCAAATCTTTTTGCGCATTGAGTTCCTCCTGAGCGATCATTTTTCGCTTCCATGCGACGCCTTTTTTGAGCGCCTTTTTTGCCGCCTTTGCGGTAGCTTTTGCGGTTGCGATTGCGGCGGCTGCTTTCATTGCATTTTGCCCTCGGTAATCATCTGCATAGTGGGCTCGAAGTGTTCTGGGAAAAACCAGGTGGAGTGCCCGCCTCGCTTGGGGATGATGGTGGTGTGGCGTTCATCGGCGAATTGCTTTTGGACGTCGGCGGTGCGAAGACCTCCGAGGTAAGACTTTGAGAGGACGCGATCATGGCTGGCGATATGCAGGAAGAGGAAGCCGACCTTTCCGCTGCTGACGGCATTTCGCAAGCCATGCCTGCGCGGTGCGGCTGAAATGGCAGGTGCAAAAAGGTGGAGGAAATTTATCGGGCGCGTGGTGAATTTGCTTGCGCGGCGGACAATTTCGCAGCCGTTTGAGTGGGCCGCTATTGTGAGTGAAAATTGTTCGACGGGGTATTCATCTATGAGCGCGGCGAGGGCTTTTGCGCGTTTGGTGGCGAGGATGTTGCGGGTGGCTGGGCCGGCTAGATATTCAAATTTCTCGGCGCATGCGTTTGGGCGATGCGCGTGAATCCAAGTAACGGCCTGATCCGTCCACGCGCGCGCGCTGCCCGGATAACTGAGTATGCCGGGCGTGAAGATAAAAATGGATTTGCCCATCAGCATGACCAGAAGCGTAGCTGATGGGCGCGGAAAATCCCCACGACCAAAGTGGTGGGTTAGAACGGGGGAAGAAGGAGGGAAATGCCCCCAAGAGACCCCCTATATATATGTATATAGGAAAGTGCGGGTGTTTTTTGGATGAGCTAGAACCCGCTAAGGGCTTCTTTCGACTTGGATTCCTCGACTTTTCTTGCCCTGTCCATTGCGGCCTTTGACGTGATGGCGAGTATATTTTTGAGAGGATCATAAGAGGCAATTAATTCGCCATCTTCTGTCTTCCAGCTTCCAAGGGCAGACTGCCGAATCCATTTTTTACCGCCTCCGTTTGCCTCCAAAAGGATTTCAATATCTGAACGCAAAAAGGCTGTGCGGCGGAAGTACATGATTCCTTCTACGGTTCCCTCGTAAAAACTGGGCACGACATGAACACCTTTACTCTTATACATGTACATGAGGCTGCCATACTCATCTGGCTGCTCACCTACTCCCTCGACGGGCTTTCCATATCGCGCCTCGCATTGCTCCATTGATTCACCCATTCGAGCGCACAGGGCCATTGGAAGGATGACGACCAGCGAAAAAATCAAAGCCATCTTTTTCATTTTTTTCCCCTCTTCTGATTATTTTTGGACTCCAATAATTCGCGCATGGTCTTCATCTCAGACTTCATGCCCCGAAGCTCTTCCTGGAAGCTTGCCGCGAATTCCGACAGCCGTTTAATTATCGCCTTAACTTCTGGGGTTGCGGCGGCGAGGGCGTCGTCCAGCTCCGGGTCTTTCCCGTGGAGTTTTGCCAGTGGCACCCCCATTTCGCCGCGAGCTTCTATCCTTTCAGCAAGACGGTCAAGTGCTGTCGGTTGGATTCTCGGCGGCGGTTCGATTCCGACGGCACGCTCTGCCTCTTCAAGCCTGAAAATAGTTCTTTTTGATGGACCCGTTTTGCCCGTCTTCCATTGCGCCATAGCTGCCGTCGAGCAGCCAAGCGCGTCAGCCGCCTGTTTCCAGGTCATGCCTCCTACGTGCATCAATCGTTCTATTCTAGGCCAAATTTTGCTCATCTAAGAAACACCTAAGAAAAGAGTTGACGCAATCCTTAGTCGTGCTTATATTCTCTTACATGATGCGGCATCAGGGAAAAAAAGTAAAGCACAAGCGGGAGTTTCGCTATCCGGGCATCTGTGAGGCAGCGAAGGAACTCGGCGTGAATCGCTCGCACTTGTATCGCGTTCTCTCTGGCGAGCGCGTCAGCCCGCGCATTGAGGCGAGCAAGTTCTACAGGATGGCAATGGCCGCCCGGCAGGAGTTTGAGAAGCAACAGAAAGGGCACGACAGATGAGGAAGGATATTGTTGCGCGGCTAGAGGCGCTGAGGGAAGAGCTATGCATTACATGGAGGGAGCTGGCGGATAAGCTCGGCTGTTCGCGCTCGGCGATTTACATGATCAAATCCGGCGAGCGCAACCCCGGCCCGAAGACGCTACGGAAGATTCTTGCGGCGGAGGTTGAGGCTGGTCTTGCGGTGACGAAGTGTCGGATTCGGGATGCGGCGGAGGCGGAGGGATTCATCGCGGGGATGCTGTTTGAAAGCAGGATGGGGAGCACGCCTGCGGTTTGCCAACTGGTGGCGGAAAAGATTTTGAGGGCCTTGCGGGAGCAGGGCTGGGAGCCTGTCGCAAGGGCGAAGAAGCAGCAGAAATAACGAAGAAAGGCGCGTGAGATGGCGATTAAGTATGAGGTTATCGGGCTGGAAAAAATCGTAGCGGAGAAGTTGAAAAAACATCCGGACGCGCAGTTGCCGATTGGTGAAAATGATCTCGCGGCGCTGAGCAGGAGCATCGAGGAAAATGGACTTTTACTTCCGCTTCTGGTTTTGGCAGATGCCGACAAAGATGGAAAATTCTGGGTGGTTGATGGTTGCAATCGCCTTGATCAGGCCGCCGATGATGACGAGTTGTCGTGCATCCTCATCCGCACAGATAGTCCGAGGGCTGTTGCCTTGGAATGCATGGCGGCTGGCAGGCCGAGAACGGCTGGCCAGCGGATTATGGCCTATCTGGAGCGGCACCGCGATATGGTGCTCAAAGCGGCGGAACTTGGGCAGGAGGCAAAAGGGGGAAATTCGTTTGGGGTGTCACGTGACACCCCAAAATTGGCGGGGGTTTTTGCGAATTTTTCATCCGATGCAATCGCCAACAGGCTATCCGTTTCCAAGAAAGATGTGCTGCTTGGAATTGACCTCTTGGTATGCCTGGAGAAGAAAAAAACAACTCCGATAAGGGTCGGAAGCATGGTCGAGGACAGCCGACCGCTGGACATGAAGAACAAGGATGACGTTGCCTATTACAACGTCATGCAGCATACGCATGCGCGGATTTTTGCAGGGGAAACCCCGATTCGCCGCTGGAAGTCCGCCGTGGCAGGGAAAGTTACACAGGCGGAGGGCCGGACGGAAATTGACTATGCCGATTTATTTGTGCGTGGGCTTCAGCACATCCGGAGCGCGTCGAAAAAGTGGGACGAGATTACATTTGATGATCGAAAATATATCGTGAAATTGGCCGCGGAAGTTGGGGAGATTCTGCCGGCAGACATTCGGAAGGTGATGTAATGCCCATGAGCCCCAAAGAGCGTCGGCGCGTGAAAATCTGCCAGCAGGCACAAGCGCTGATTAGTGGGGGAAAGACAGTGGCTGAGACCAGTCGGATTCTTGAGATTCCGTTGGGCACATTGGAGCGCTGGCGGCGGAAGTATCTGGCGGATGGCGTGGATGGATTGCGCGATAATTACGTTGCAGTAGGTCGGCCTGCGGTGGCGGATTGTTTGCCGCCGGACTTTGCGGATTTTATCCGGAGGAAGGCTGCGAAGTGCGGGAGCATGGCGTTGGCATATCAGTTTTGCGTGGATGATCCTGCTTGTCCGGAAGAGCTGCGGGAATTTTTGGTGCCGAAGCTGGTGGGGGAGAAGCCGCTTTCGCTGCCGCCGTCGCTGCGTCGGGTGGCGAAAGTTACGTCGGAGTTGGCTGCGGCGCTGCGTGGGCCTCGCGCGCTGGGGCATATTGGTTTCAAGTCGCGCCACTCTGATTTGGTGATTGATCCGGTGACTGGCCAAGAGCGGAAGCTGCTGGCGGGAGATATTTACCTGTCCGACGATATGAGCACCAACCACCCGTTTTGGTTTAACTTGCCGGATGGGGAGCGGGAAACGCGCGCGGGCCGCGGGGATAAACTTGCGGAAAAGCATGGCGTGGCGATTGGACGGCAGGGGCTATACACCATTGATGCGCGGGGGAAGTGGTTGGGCTGCGATTTGATTGGGCGACCGACCGATGCGTACACATCGGCGGACATTCTACGGCACTTCCGCCGGATTATCGCGGATTGGGGGATGCCGAGGATTGGCTGGATTTTGGAAAAGGGTGTTTGGCTGGCCCGCGCGATTGATGGCGAGATAAAAGTGGTGATTGATGATGGCGCGCGCGAGGCTGTTGTGGCCGGATTATCAAGCCTTGGTTTTGCGGTTATCCACGTCAGCACATCTGAGGGGAAAGCGCTGATTGAAGGAGCCTTTGCGCATCTTCAAGCAGTTTTGGATTTGCTGGAGATTCCAACGATTGGGCGTGTGCGAGGGGAAATGGAGCGGGTGGAAAAGGTGATTCGCCGCGTGCAGACGGGCGTGATTCATCCTGCGGAAGCTGGAATACCCTACATCGGCGAGCACATTAAAAACATTCAAAAGGCAATGGTTTTTTGCAATGGAAAACCGAAATTCGGACGGATTCAAAATGGCGTTCCGGATGAAGTCTGGTCGCAGGACACGGAGGCTCATCCACTGCGGCGGCTGACGCCGGAGCAGATGGGCGTTTTTATGCCTTTGAAATACGAAACCCGCATCCGGCAGGGCTGTGTGGACAAGCAGTTGGACGGTGTTTTTTTATCGGTTTACCTCTCCGGAGTTTGCGCGGCTTGGCGCAGGGTATCGGCTGGCGGTTGCATTTGATCCGGGCGATGCCTCGGCAGGGGCGGAGATTTACAACCTGGAAACGGGCAGCCGAAACGCTGACGGCTATTCGCCTGGGCAGTGGATTTGCCATGCGGAGCATGAGGCGGAACTGCCGCTTTACGGATACACGGACGCGGTTCGCGCGAGCAACGCGCGGCGAAAGGCGCATCGGCGGGCGTTCGAGGCTGCATACGCTGGCACGGGCCTGTTTGGGCGGAATGCTGGGCGGGCGCTGGAGCGCCGCGACGCCAGCGGACGCTTGGAACGGATTGAGCAAATTCACGGGGAGGCCGGGGCTCCCAAAACGGACACGGCAACCAGACACAGCGGCACTCGCGCGCCGCTGAACCAACAGCCCGGCCTCCCCTCTATTTCCCGGCGGAAGCAGATGACTGAGTCTGAAATTGATGCTGCCGCGGCTGAGGCTGCGGTGATGGAAGAGCGCTTACGCGAGCGCGGAATGCTTTTGCCGTACTGATGCGGCGGAAAACGAAAGGGCATGACACATGAAAAAAACTGAAACCACGGGCGCGACGCCAGAAGCTGAGCTTATTGAACTCGCGCGGAAAATCAGGACTTGGCAGGAAAGCCGAAACCTGACCACCACGAAGATGCTTCGCCGCTTCCCGACGCTGGGGAGCGACCGCACCTATGGCCGGCTAATTTCAGGTTCAGCAGAGGGCCTGGATATTGAGCGGCAGTTGATTAACTACCGTTCGGCGTGGGCGTTGATTGAAGCTGTTGGCGATGATCCGAGCGAAACGGAAGATTACTATGATGATCTTTCGCCGGTGATTCAGTTGCGACGGGCGATGGTGGAGGCGTTCACGGAGACCGGGAACGCGAGGTTTATCCTTGTACAAGGAGACACCGGCAGCGGGAAAACGAGTGCGGCGAGAAGTCTGATTCAGCGGTATGGCTCGCGATTACTTTTTATGGAGCTATCTCCGTATGTTGGCGACAGCCCGTACAACTTTTTGGTCCAGGTGCTGGCGGCGATGGGGATTCGGAATCCGCCCACGAATGCGATGGAGTGCTACAACAAAGCGGTTGGGGAGTTATGCCTGACGCGCCGCTGCCTGATTATTGATGAACTGCACCACGCCGGGCCGAAAATCCTGAACGGGATAAAGACGCTGATAAATATGACGCCTGGGGAATTCGTGGGGTTGACCATGCCGACGCTTTGGAATCGGCTTGAAAAGGCTGCCTACGACGAGTGCAGACAGCTTACGGGGAATCGTCTCGCCGAGCGCATCCAGCTTGACCAGATCAATCGGGCCGACATGCAAAAAATTGTGACGCGCCGGTTGCCGGGGCTGAACGGATGTACAACGCAGGCGCTTCAGATGCTCGAAACGAGTGCGCGGGGGCGCGGGAATCTCGCTTTTGTGCGCGATGTTTGCCGGCGGGCGCTGGAGCAGTACGACGGGGAGAAAATCACCATTGAAGACTTCGCCAGTGTTGTGGCGGCGGAAATTAAGAGCCGATGAGGAGGGAGGAGAAGGACATGAGCAAGACGAAAAAGACGAGCACGAAGCAGTGGATTAGTCCTAGCGGGGAGGTTGTCCCGGCGGCGTGGGTGCCGGCGTATGATAAGGCGAGGGACAGAATTGCCAAGAGGATTCACCGGCTATGGGTGGCCGAGCAAAAGCGGCTGGAGGCGTTGAGGGAGCAGACCGACGCGCTGATTGATGAGCTTCGTGCGGCGGCGGCAAAGGCACACGGGGTGAACCTGGGGGGTGAAAAAGGATACCTGCAATTCCGGAGTTTTGACGGCAAAATTATCGTGCGCTTCGAGAATGTGGCGCAGGTTGAATTTGATGAGCGGTTGGCCCTTGCACAACAACTTATCGGGGAGGCCATCGAGGACATGGCAAAAGAGACTTCGAGGAGCACCAATCTTTCCGACCTGCGGAAGATCGCGGAAGCCGCTTTCAAGCCGCGTGGGAAGGCTGGGAAACTCGACCGGCAGCGTGTGCGGGATATTGCCGCGCTGAATGTTGCCCATCCGAAATGGCGGAAGGCGGCAGAGTTGATTCGCGAGGCGGAGAAGGTGATTGGGCGGAAGCCATACGTGCGGGTGTTGGAGGTTCCGGAGGTGGAGGATGGCGAGGCAGCCAGCCAGCCGAGGCCCATCATTCTGGATATTTCAAAGGTGTAGGAAGGCGACATGATTGCGACGAAAGAAAAGCTTGCCGGGGCGGTACAGGGGCGCAAGAGCGCGCCGAAAACGCGCGAGGAGTTTAGGCTGGCGGCGCTGTGGCTGGCGCGACAAGCGGCGGTTCAGCGGGCGGGGTCGCGGCGGCTGGAGCTGCCGGCAAAATCGCCGGAGATGCGGGAGATGCGCATTGTGGCTCTCGGCCATTGCTCGGCGATGGAGATGGCACAATGAGCGCGGCGATGGATAGGCAGGGCGCGGCGATTGCTGGGGCGGCGTGCGCGGGGCTTTCGCGCGCGCAAAAGCGAAAGATTTGCATGGCTGCGGAGCGGGCCTGGAACAACCAAGGCTGCCCGCTTTGGGAGCCGGACGCAAATCCGGAGTATCGGCTCTCCCGGACTGGCTCGCTAGAGCTTTGGCGGCACTTGGAGCAGGAGCGCCTGACCGGAAGGAAGCACCTCACACAGTGCGGGCAGGCGGACTATCAACTGCTGTTCTCCCACTTTCTGGCGCTGGCCGGGGATACCGATGGCGCGTCGGAGGCAGCGGAGCGGATGGCTGGCGATGATACGCGTCGGGCGGCGGCGGTGCTGCGCCGGGAGCTGGCGGCTGCGCAAAGGCATATTTCAAATCCGCGCCGGTATGTGGAGGTAATTGCTGACTCGAAATTCAAACGCGAGCTTCACCAACTGACGCCGCGGGAGCTTTGGACAATTATTTTCGATTTGCGGCGGGCGGTGTGGGCGCGGAAGAAAAAAGCGAAGGAGGGAGAGACCCTTTTTGGGTGAGGAGGATGGGCATGGCGAGAGAAAAAACACAGAGGCGCAAGGATTGCGCAGGAATGGCTGGCCGACTGGCGCTGGGCCAGACATTAGACATTACAACAAGACGCGTTTGCCGACGTTTGCGGGCGCGTGGGGGGCAGAAAATGAGTCGGGAGCGTTACAAGGCGATTATTTATCGGGAGAAGGTGGACAAGGCCGGAAATGTGACCCTTGAAAAGGTTACGACATCAAGGTGGCTGACGGTTACTCAAATCGCGTCGTCCGTTGGCGTGACGCCGCAGACGATGTATCGGCAAATTGTTGATGGCGGTGCGATGCCTTTCACGCGAATCGGCAGCCAAATCCGCGTCAGCGTGGACGATTTTCTGAAGTGGATGGAGAGCTGCCAGTGTGCGGAGTATGAAAGGCCGGGGGCGCTATGAGGGCGGAGCAGCTGGAGCTTTTTTCGCAGACGGGCAGCGGAACGCTGGAGGAGGATGCGCGGCTGATTGAGAATTATCTTTATACCCAGGGCGGCTGGCGAACGCGCAGGGATATATCGGCAGCGCTTGGGTGGAAGGATCACGCGAGGATTCGTCACGCCGCCGAAGCCACCGGGGGCGCGGTGATTTTTGGGCAACGAGGGATGAGGCATGTGCGGAATGCCAGCAAGGATGAATTTGAGCGGTGCCTAAAAGTGTTGAATAGCCAAGTTCGGGCGATGCAGCAGCGAGTTTTGAATACGGAAAAGAAATTCTATGCCTACGGCGGCGGGAGGCGAAAACATGAAGTTTGAGTTTTTGCAGCGGGCGAAAATGCGCCGGACGCTTTGGGGAAAAATCAAGCTGTTTGTTTGGGATTTTTATTCTGGTTGGATGGCATTTTTCGGCATTGATGCCGGCGAGATTCCGGTGAGCTGGCGCGGGAGGGAGAAGGCATGAAAACGGCGATTTTGCACATTATTTTCGGGGCGGTGGTTGTGCTTTCCGGGCAATTTTTCTGGCTGGCGCAGCATGGATTTTTCCTTGTGGAAAAGTCGGTGGCAGAGGAGCGGGCATACTGGGATGAGGTTTACAGCGCCATCGCCGTGAATCCGTTTGATGAGTTCGAGGGCATGGAGGAAGGAGCATGGCAAAAGTGAGCAAGTCTTTTGAGGATGGGAAGAGGGTGGGGAAAAAACTTCTGAGGAGTATTTTCGTGTGGGCGGTGGCGATTCTACTGGCGATTCTCATCGCCGCCGTGATGCTGATTTTGTGGGTACTGACAGAGATTGGCGACCAGGCGTATCACGCGCGGAAGTGGATGGAGAGGAAATTGGAGGAGGCCAAAAAATGGGCAAAAAGCAACTGAGTTTCCACCAGCGGGCGGAAAAATTAAAGGCGGCGGCGGCGGAGCTTTGCTACGTCTTTAATGATCGCCAATTTACGGCGAAAATCATCGAGCACGTTCCGCACACGCATCAGATAAAAATCGTGAGCGAGTTTGGGGTCACCTTATTGGTGCCTCTTATCAACTTTCCTGAACGGATCGCAATCCTTTCGCTGCCGGTGGGAAAGGAATGAGCGCAATGGCGAGGAAAATGACTGGCAAATTTTACCGAAAAAAACTTTCCGGCAAGGATTTAGATGCGCTTCTTGCGTTGGCCTCCGCCGCTGGCGAGCTGGATAAATTTTTGGCTGCAAATGTTGGGCACACCGTTGAATGGCCGATTCAAATTGCGGCCAGCACGGAGAAGGATTTTCCGACAGCCAAGCGCCTTGCTGAGCTTTTGCAGGATCTTCGTAATGCGCTGAAAGACGCGAAAGCCAAACCGAGCATTGCGCGCGAGATTATGGGCTGGCAGGCGCGGCATATGGAGGGATAAGGATGAAGGGTGAAATCCATTTTATGGCCGTGAATTTTGAGGAGGCGGCGCGGATTATTGCGGGTCGTCCGGTGGTGGAACGCGAGGTATTCCGCAAGATGATTCCCGAGATTCGGGCGCGGACATTTATGATAACCGGGCTAGAAGACTTGAAAGTCGGGCAGGCTATCCGCGACGCCATCGCGGAGATTCCGCGGGGGTCGGATTGGGAGAAGATTAAGAAGCAGGTTGTGGAGCAATTGACGTCGCCCGGCGGTGTGCCCTGGCTTGATGAAAAGGCGGCAAAAACGCGCGCGGAAATTCTGATGCGCCACCACGGTTTTCAAGCGTATGCGGCGGCGCATCATGAGCAGATGGCCGACCAAGTTGAGGGATTCCCGTACTGGCAGTATTTGACGATGGGCGATGAGCTGGTGCGAGATTCTCACGCAAAGCTGCACGGGCTGATTTTGCCGGCGAATCATCCGTTTTGGAAGGATCACTACCCGCCCTGGGATTGGGGATGCCGGTGTCAGGTGGTTCCGATTAGCGAGGAAGAATACGGGCGCACGGTCAAGGCCGGGCGGGTTGCTGGCGTGATGGCGCTGACGGGCATAATCGCGCAGGATTATCACAAAAAATCGCGCGGATGGGTATTGCCGGAGGCCGCGCAAAAGAGATTGGCGACTTCGGGGAGGCTCGATGAGGGCACTGGGGCAACGGTGGATGTGGCAAGCCCGCGCATGAGGGCTTTGCGCGATGCAAAGGCCGGCGGCCAGTCCGCAGCTCGCGCGGCATACCAGTGGAATCCAGGCGATTTGAGGATGTCCGTCTCTGAGTTGCATGCCCGCTATTTCAAGGAGGGGCAGGAGTCTGTTTTTTCGCGATTTTATGAAGCCATGCAGGAGGCCACTTTCAGGGACTCGAAGGGGCGAAAGCGAAGTGTGTGGGAGTGGGCTTTGGCAGCGGATGTGGAGCGCGCGGCCCGCGACCTCCTGAAAAAACCCGCCACGAAATCGCAAGAGTGGCTTGTCGTTTTGGATCATAAATCGGCAAAAATCCTTGGCGAAAAGACCGATAAGCAAGCGGATAGCGTAGGGTGCTTCAAGCAAGCAGAGAAAGCGCTGTTTGACGATCAAAAAGTAACCATGATTCACAACCACATAGAGGCCGGGATTCCCTCACCACAAGACCTTGCCGTTCTTTTCAGACTGCGCCATGCGATTGCAAGCATTGCAGTTGGCGATCCTGATGGTAAGGTGCATTTAGTGACACCGAATAAACTCCGGACAAAATACCGATATGATGTCGTGATAGACTTTCTGGTCAAGGCGATGGAGAAAATGGTTCTCCAGCAGATGAGTGAGGATGAGTGGGCGATGATTTTTGAAAGACTCCAGAGGAGGATTTTGCAATATGAAGTCAAATAATCCCTACCCGCCTTGGCTGGAAGAATGGGCCAAAAATGATCCGGATGGCCTGGAGTTTTTGAAGATGTTGGATGAGGAATCGGATGATGATGACTTTGCCGATGAAGAGACGCACAAAAAACTGACGTATGAAGAAAAAAGGCAACTGATTGAAGAGTGGAAAAAACACGACAATCGCTTTCGGTGACCGATGGAAGTTAGGATTAAAACCGACACGATGACGCCGCAAATGAAGCGGATGCTGCGAAAGATTCAAAACCGCCGACCTGTGCTTCGGGAGATTGGGACGGAAGCCAGTAGCATGGCCCGGCGAGCATTTACGGATGAATCGCTCAGGCCAACACGCTGGGATGACCTTGCCGAAAGCACAAAGGCGAAAAAGGCGGCGGCTGGCAAGGGCTCATCGCCGCTCATTTGGTCCGGGACTATGGCGCGCAGCCCGCGTGTTTCGCATGTAGATAATGAAGTCGTTCACATATCGAGCGATCGGGCGGAGGGAGCCTACTCGATTGCAGCCATTCACCAGCTTGGAGCACCCAAGCGGAAGATTCCGCCCCGGCCTTTTTTCCCCTTTACATCGGATGGCAAAGCCACGCCAAGGCTGCGCCAGCGAATACAGGAAATCATTACCCGGTGGGGCCGAAAACTGGGATTTTCGTGAAAGGATGAAAAAAGGAAAAAAACAAATGACCCCAACCAACCCAAAGGAGCAAAAGATGAGCAAGATCACAGACAGAGACCTGCGCGAATACCTGCTGGAAAATCCAGCGCACTTGCGCATTAAAATCCGCCGTGACGGTGGCGTGGAAATTCAAACCACCGAGTCGCGCGGTGATGGCGGCCCCACCCCTTGGTGGAAATTCGCCGGCTGGAAAGATGAGCTGAAGCAGCAAATCGAAATCGAATTGGAATAAAAAACGACAAACAGAAGGGCATGACGATGAAAATGAACTCAAAAATTTGGGAAGCGGCAGCATTTATCACGGAGTGGCACGATCGAAATGAGAATGGATTCCTGTGGAAGATTTTTGGCGTCCCCCGCGTGGCCATTGATTGCGATGAAGATGGAAAGGACTATGAAGATGAAGGCCCGGCGCACCTGCTGCTAGGGATTGATGATGGCGGGATTCGGCGCGTGGATATTGTGCTGGATTTGGGCTATGGCCGCACGCTTGATAAAGATGAGCGGCTGCAAATCGAACAGGCCGCGGCTTCCGCACCCGCAGATGCTGCCGAAATCCTAAAAAAATATCTGGCAGGGAAGCGGCTAACCATCGCTGGAGAGAGGAGTGCAGCGAAAAAACGGAAGGCCATGCGAGCTGGGCCGTCAAGACGGCGGAGCAAGTTATGGCCGGCGATTATGAGTCCATCGCGGATGTACGCGCGGAACTCCGCGAGCTTGAGGGAACTGATGAGTAAGCAGCGGCGGACGCTCACGCAGCGGGAGCTTGCGCAGCGGCGGGCGGCGGGGCAAAAGTCCGCTGCGGTAAATCGCAAGGGGCCGCGACGCCAGGTCAGTTTGCGGGAGGATGCGGCTAATCTCTTGTATGCAGCAAAGCGTAATCGGGGGATTAGCGTGTCGGAGGTCATCCGGCGCGACGTGAGGCTCGCGGATTAGCCGCGACCATCCCGCGATCCGCTTGCGGCTCTGCCGCAGGCGGATTTTTTTATTGTTCCAATCCTTCACTCTGTTCGTGGGGCGGCTCGCGCGATTTTGCTTTTATCGCGGCATGAAAAAGCGTGAAGGACTGATTTTTACAGCGCTCACCACGGGCTCGCCGATTACTTTCGATGCCGAGCAGTTGCCGCGCAGAATCAAGCTTTTGCACTGGGGGGAGAATATCACGCCGGAAGGCCCGGTGATTTTTAATCAGGAATCGGTTGCCGCGCTGAGCGCACAAATTGACCGAGATACTTTCAAGCGCGTGGTTCTCGATTTTGAGCATCAGAGTGTTCCGGGGCACCCGAACTACCAGCCTCCCCCGCGCCACAATGCGGCGCACGGCGACTTGGAGATTGTCCCAAATGACGGGGTTTGGCTAACGGAAATCAAATGGACACCCAAAGGCCACGAGCACGGACGCGACTACTGCGACGTGAGTCCGGTGATTGTCCACCGGAAGCGCACGCGGCCCGGTGAGCCGGTGGTTGTGCTCGGTGTATTGAGCGCTGCGCTTTGCGACAACGGGAATGTCAGGGGGATTACCGCATTCTCGGCAAGCTACAAGGGTAACGAACTGGAAACAGAAAAGGAAAAAGACATGGAAGAAATGCAGAAGCAACTTGATGCGCAAAAGGCTTTGCTCGAAGAGCAGGCGAAGAAAATCCAGGCGTTGGAAGAGCGCCTGACCGCGCTTGAGGAGAAGCTCAAGCCCGTCGCGGAAGCGGAAATCACGGCGGAGAGCGCCGCGCAAATCAAGGCGCTGGCAGCGGATTACGCCAATGAAGATAAGGGGCTGCAAGTTTCGGCCCTTTCAGCGCGCATCGAAGCGATGAGGAAAGAGCACATGATTCAAATGGCCGTGCTGCAAGGGAAGGCCGTGAATCTCGATGAGGCGGCGGTAAGCGCGATGAGCGCGGAATCGCTTGCCAGCCACATCTCCGGTCTTGGAGTCACGCTGCCGGTTTTCCGCACCACGAAAATTGGTGGCCAAGAGCCATTGGCGACGACCGCTCTTTCAGCGGAAATCGAGACGCTCCTCGCGACCATTAAGGCGGAGCGAAATCTGCCGAATATCATGGATGCCTGGCCCATCGCCAAGGCGCGCCGCCCCGACCTATTCACCAGTGTGAAAAAATAACCCAAGAGAGGAAAGAACATGGAAACTCGTGTAACCAGTATTTTACAGTTGAAGCCGGCCAGCGGTGTCAACTTGGCGGAAGCCGTCGGCTTTGCCGTCGGCGTCAACGACGACGGCGAGGCGACCCTTGGGGGAGACTTCGGCGTTGTGACCGTGGCAGCGCAGGGCTTGGTGAGCGTCGCCCTTTTCGGCGGCAACACCGGCCCCGTCCAAGTGAAGCTCGCGAGCGCCATCAAGGCTGGGCAATTCTTGATGCGTGATGCATCCACGGGAAAGTTTTCCCAAGCATCTTCCTCGGCTATCGCCGATGCGCGTGCAGTGGAGGGCGGCGAGATTGATGAACTGATCTCGGCGATTCTGCTGGCACCGGCGGGAGGATTCGGTGCCCTGGCGCTGGCCGACCACAACCACGACGACGAGTACGCCGCGAAAACCCACAATCACGATGGAGCTTATGCCTCTGTGCAGGCTATGGCCAACCACACTCACGACAGCGATTACGCAGCAATCGACCACAACCACGACGGTGTCTATCAACCGGCGGTCTAACCCAAGGAAAGGATAAAAACCATGAGCAAAACGTTTACTTTCGCAATCGAAGAAGTCCTGACGGTTTTCGCCCGCGGCTATGTGCAGGATATGGCCAGAAGTCTTGCACACTTTTTTGCGCCGGTCGTTGGCACCGGCGTGGCCTCCGGGCAGTACAAGGAGTTCACGCACAAAAATGCGTTTACGGTTCCCGAAACTGGCCGAGCCATTGGTGGCGATGCCACCCGGCTGAGCTTTGAGACCGAGGACAATTACTACAACTGCACGCCGCATGCGCTGGAAGCGGTGATTGACGAGCACGAAAAACGGCTCTTGCCGGAGGCGAATTTGCAGACTCTGAAAGAGAGTCGCATCGCCGCGCTGCTCTCCACGGCCAAGCTTGCCCGCGAGAAGGAAGTCATCACCAAGGCCCGCGGCGCGGTCGGCGCAACGTCCGGCAAGGGCAACTGGACAGCGGATGACGTTGATCCGATTGCCGAGCTGGATGAACTCATCGAGGATATCGCCAAGACCACCGGCATTTTCCCGAATCGCATGGTTTTGGGCATCAGCGCATTCGCCAAGCTCCGCAAAAATGCGGTGGTTCGCGCCGATCTTACGGGCGATGGCGGGCGGCGCATGACCCTGGACAAGCTCCGCGAGATGCTCATCATCCCCGATATTGACATCCGGCTGGGCACGCTGGTTTACGACACCGCCAAGGCCGGTCGCGCATCGAACCTGGAGTTTCTGCTCGGCAACGATGTTTTCCTCTTCATCGGGGAAGATCAGCCGACGCCCTACGACCCCAGCTTCATGAAGACTTTCGCCACGGACGCGAGTCTGATTGATGGAGTCCGCTCCTACGAAGAAGGCCCTCGCCGCGACGTGTACGCGACGGATTGGACGCAAGATGTCCGCGCGACCAGTCCGCTGTCGGCGCGACGCCTGGTGGTAAGCTAAGCAGGTGAGCGACGGGCATGGCTGCTTATGTCACCGCCGCCGAGTTGCGCGCCATCGTTCCGAATCAATTTCGGGACGCCGCGCTCGCAGACTCTGGTGGCGGTGACACAGCCGACCCCGGCCTCCTCAATGCCGTGCTCGAAGCGGCATGCGAAGAGGTTGATGCGCTGATTGAGGGGAGAGTTCGGCTGCCGGTTGACAAGCCGGCGAAAAAGCTGCGCATTGCAGCGCGATATATCGCGCTGCAAGTGCTTTTTATTCGCCGAGGGCTTGAGCTGCCGAAAGATGCTTTCGAGGTGGTGAACTTTTGGCGTCGCTGGCTGCAGAAAGCCGGCGAGGGCGATTTGCGCTTGGAGGCGCTGCCGGAATCAACGAACCTGCAAGGCCCTCCCCACAGCGGCGCTATCACCTCCCGGCCCGCGATTACGGGGAGCGGCGGGCTCATCGGCTGCATTGCATTTTGCGTGGCGCTTTCGGTCGGCGCGGCTCGCGCGCAAGTCCAGCCGCGCACGTGGGCGTTCGAGCTTCCGAAGGGTGATGCCTTTGAAAGCGCGGACTATGTGGAGTGGGCGCAAGGGGAAAGCGTGGCGCTAAAATATGCCGGCGCTCCCGCTGAATCCCGCAACGTGCGCTGGCAAATCGTTTCCGGCACCAACTTGTGGCTGGATGCCGAGGCTTCAAAACAGGCGCGCGCTTGGACGTGGAATCTCATTCCCTCGCAATCGGCGATTCCCGCCGGGCGATACGATGGCCGCATCATGGTGTACTCGCCGGACGGCGAATTCATCCGCGTCGCTGCCCAGCAGTCCATCATCGTCCACGCCTCTCCGCGAGCGCGCGAGCTTGCGCTGGCCACCCCGCTGCGCGACATCGAGCATCGGGTCGAAGACTGGATGGCTGCGTGGGAGGAGCATTTTTCGACGTGGGAGCGCGGCGCGGATAAAAAACTGATGGACGTGGAGGATGATGCGGGGGCGGTGATTGAAGAGCTGTCGGCGGCGGCGGATACGCTACTGGCGGCGGCGACAAATTTTCGGGTGGAAAGCGTCGGCGGCCCGTTGCTTGCGGACTTTGTTACGGTGGTGCAGCAGACGAAGGGCTATGGATATTCTACGCAGGGCTGGGGCAGAGTGGCTGTCGGTGAACCTGAGGCACACGGAAGCGTTATCGCGCGGCCCGTGACTCTTGCTCTACGAGAGGCCTTCAGAGTCGTTTTTACAAATGTTCGCAGCTCTGTTTCGGGGGCGACGCCGGAAATCCTGCCAGTTCAAAATCTTGAAATCGGAGCTTACTCGGCAACCCCGTTTGAAATTTTTGGGACTACAACCGGACTGCATTGGAGCGCAGGCGTTGAGGCTGGTGCGACAGGTGTTTTTGATGTGGTGCTCAATACCTGGACAAGCCGCGAGACCCGGATTTTTCCAGGCTATGGGGCGACGACCGGAATTTATGATTTTGTATCTTTTGTCCCAGGCTCGCTTCGGGACGCGGTGAATGCCGACATGACCAATCGGCTGGCCACTGGCGCGATTACCCCATTCCGCTCGGTGACTTGGCCGGACTTGCAGCGGAATCCATCTGCCTGGATTGGCGACATGGATATCACGTGCGTTTCGCCGTACAATTCAACGGGAAAATGGACTTTTGCCGGGACGCTGATTACTCCCCAGCACTTTGTTTTCTCTTCTCACTGGCCGAAGACGACCAACACTTTCAGCGGGCTGGATGGCGAGACCTTGTATTGGCTCGATAAGACCAATGGCGTGCATGCGCGGACGTGTACAATGGCGCGTGCAGTCTACAAAGATTTATCGGTCGGGCGTGTGGATTCGCCGCTACCTCCGTCCATCACGCCCGCAAAAATTATTTCCACAAACGACTGGTCTAAATTTCGGGGGGTTTATTGCGCCAAGCAGCGGTGGCTACAGGGCGGGCCTGCCGATATGATCGCCGTACACTTTAGACCCTTCCAGCTCCGCGCGGTTCGCCTGCCCTTTGATGGAGAGGAGTACACCAATCTTGCGTGGTGGGCAATGAGCGATCCTACGCTTCGCTATTCGGATTTGCATAGCGGGACAAACTTTGTCGGCGGCGACAGCGGCTCGCCCATTCTGCTCAATCTTTCTGGTGAGACCGTGCTTGCGCTGACGCTATCTTCCGCTGACGGGGGTGGCCCCAATATCGCAACTCTCGCCGACAAAATCGAGGAGACGATGGAGACCCTCGGCCCCAGTGAATATAAGAAATTAACCCGAATCAATCTTGCCGGATGGCCGGCCTATCAATGAGAGGAGAAGGAACATGAAGCAGCAAAAAATGATTGTGGTAGCGGTCACGCTGATTTTGGCGCTTTGCATCGCAGCGGTCGCATGGCCGTGGGGAAAAGTGGGGATCAACGTGGATGAGCCGAGGGAACAACTCGACGTCGGCGGGAATGCTTACATCCGTGAAAATCTCGAAGTCGGGCGAGTGGATGACTATGACTGTAACTCGGGAACAGTTTATTTGAAAAAAATCAGGATGTATTCGAGTGCAGATGGTGAATACAAATACACAGTTAGGGGCGAAGAAGAATTCATTGAGGTTGAAGAACCTTTGGGGGCGCGAATCTCTTTTTCACCCCAACGTCAGTTGTTGTCTATGTCCACGCCCAACATAGAAGTATATGAGTACAATACGCGTTTTTTTGAAATTCGTCCTATTGTATATCCGATTACCGGTGTCGTTTTCAGAGTCAATAACATCACTTGGACAAATACGCCCTAAGACTTTGCCAGGTGAGTACGCGCCTATCCATCTTTGCTTTCCTTTTTAGCGCATCTGCGTGCCTAGCGCAGGTTACGGCGATGGTGAAGGGAATCGTTTTGGAGCATGCAACCGAGCCGGAGCTTGCCGCTGTGAAGATGGGGTTTGGGCGCGTGGCGTTCAACGCACAAAATCCTGCCGATTTGCGCATCTTTGACGGCGAGACTCCGGGCGGCGTGCGAGTCGGCTCGGATTGGTGGACGAATAATATGTTGCGGGCGTGGGGCGGCGTGACGCGATCGGAGCTAGAGGCGTTTTTGGCTTTCAATATCGGCCACTTTCAGGAGAAGGATGAAACTGCACTTGCGCAGCTTGATGCGCAGGTGGGGCGGCTGGATGGCCGGATTGATGACATTACCCCCGACGCCATCGGCGCGCTCAGCGCCGAGGCCGACCCCATTTTCGCGGCGAGCGCGGCCTATGGAATCACGCTGGGCAACCTCGCAGCGTGGAACGCCGCGCACGGTTGGGGCGACCACGCCCAAGCCGGCTATCTCACGGAGGAGGCTGATCCTGCGTGGGCCGCCGCTGCGCCGAAATACGCGCGCCTGCGCGACGTGGAGGCGCTTCTGGCCCTTTCCATCGGGGCGTATCAGGAGCGCGATACAGCGGCGCTGGCGGCGCTAGATGCGCAGGTGTGGCGGCTGGATGGTCGGATTGATAATCTTTCCGCCGATGGCCTTGGTGCGATTACCGCCGAGGCCGACCCCATTTTCGCGGCGAGCGCGGCCTATGGAATCACGCTGGGCAACCTCGCAGCGTGGAACGCCGCGCACGGTTGGGGCGACCACGCCCAAGCCGGCTACCTCACGGAAGAGGATGATCCTGCGTGGGCCGCCGCTGCGCCGAAATACGCGCGCCTGCGCGACGTGGAGGCGCTTCTGGCCCTTTCCATCGGGGCGTATCAGGAGCACGATACAGCGGCGCTGGCGGCGCTTGATGCGCAGGTGGGGCGGCTAGATGGCCGGATTGATAATCTTTCCGCCGATGGCCTTGGTGCGATTACCGCCGAGGCCGACCCCATTTTCTCGGCGAGCGCGGCCTACGGAATCACGGAGAGCAATCTCACCGTTTGGTCGCTGGCTTACGGCTGGGGCGACCACTCTCAGGCCGGATATGCGACATGGCTGGCGGGCGATAATTCTTTTACTGGCGAGCCCGGAACTAACGGCACGCCGACCGTTGATTTTTCTGGAGGCGGAACGGTATCTGGTTTTTCGAGCATTTCCGCACATACGTTTTGGGCAACTCGCCTTTTCGTGGATGGCTTGGCGGCAGCCTATGAAAATCCACTGACTCGAATTAACAATGCGACTGCCGGCCTGCTTCACCCGCTGGATGTTGAGATGGGCGGCGCGGCCACCTATTTAATCGCCTACGCCTCGCCTCCGGCGGCTCTTTCCTCTGGCGCAGGAATTGGACGTTTGGATGTGGTCACGACCAATGGAAGCGTCTCGCCAAGCTGGTTGCTGGTGGTGTCCGCAACCAACGTTGCCGGTGATGCAGTGAGCGAAATTATTTTCCCGACCAGCCCCTCTTCCACCAACACGCTTTTCTTTGCAACTCCGCTTCGGCTACCGATTACTCTGGCCACCTCTTCCGCGCCTCCCGCGCCGGATGGTTCCGGCCCGGCAAACTTAGTGGATGTGCGATGCTACCTTTCGCGTCCGGGGCGCACCTTCGATTTGGCTGGTCACATTCTTGCCGTGGCGGATGGCGTGCTGCCGCTACAGCCGGTCAACCGCGCGCAACTCGACCGTGTAGCCGATGAGCTTGGCGCGCGCATCACGGCTATCACTCCATCCGAAAATGGCGTGCGGCTGGATGGGAACTCTATTCTCTTTGGCAATCGCTGGTCGATCGCGGAAGAAGCGGCAGCGGACATGGATTTGGTGATTCGCTGCCAAGGCGATGAGGTTTTGCGATTTGTTGGCGGAACCCTTTCATATCCGACCATGCAGCAGCTTCATGTTACCGAGCCAGGCGTGGTCACAATGATTTTCGCCGGCAACACCAATGCCACCTATGGCGTAGAGTATTCCACCAACATGATGGAGTGGGTTGAGTGGACAAATGGAGTTTCAGCGGCCACGCATTCGCCGGGCCTGATGGCGATTACAATTACCAACAGCTTGCAGCAGGTTTATTTTCGCATCAAGGCGTCCGCGGATGATGGAGCAACGCCGATTCAAATCGTGTCTGCGGTTCCCATTTTGGGTGTGGCCATCGGTAGCGGAGAGGTGGATTTTTCGCCGGTATGGGAGGCGATGGCCGCACTGTCCAACGCCGTCGAAAATCTGTCGTCCATTGACCCATCTGAAATCGAGATCAATCTGGAGGGGTATATCCAGACGCCTGAGCTTATGGCAGCAACAACGAATCTATCGCTCAAAATCGATGCTCTCAGCAATTCCGTTCCGCACACCGCCGCGCAAGTCATCACGACGTGGTCATCCAGCCTGGTCTCGCGGGTGCAGGCGCTGGAGAGTTACATCGCGACCAGCGGCAATATCACCAATGATGTCGTGGTGCCTGACCCGTCCGCTCTTGGCGCGGTGCGGGTGCAGTTTTATCCGGCGCACTCCGACCTGTCGAATGCCAGGTGGAGCGTTGATTACGGCGTGTCCATGCTGCCCAGCGGCGGCACGGCGACGGCTCTTGAACAGGGAACCTATCCGCTTCTGATTCGCAACGACTCCTGGCGCTTCAAGTCGCCGACCACCGACACGGTCAATGTCTATGGCGGCCTCACGAATACCGTAAAGCTCACTTTCTCGCCGCAGGGGAAAGTCAGCTACAGCGGGCTTGGCAGTATTTCTTGGAACAATGGTCAGGTTGAGTGCTTCAGCGGGCAAACGGTCACGTCCCCCGTCGGCCCAAAGGTTTTCACTTACTCGCCCTGGCCGGCCAGTGATACACCGCCGCCCTATTCCGGCAATGTGATTTTTGGAGAGACGCTGGCCGTGCCGACCAACCGCGCTCTCTGGGGGCGCGTGGCGTTCACTTTCACAAACTACAATCAGGCTTACTATCCCGGCGCGCCATATCATCGCTCGCCGATAATCACCGGGACTGATGGTAGCCCGGCCAACGCCATTTGGGGAACGGTAAACCGCAACTTTAATCCCGACTATAATGCGTATTTTCACAACGTAACCGTGAATGACTCGCCCTTCACCTATTGCTATTTGCCGCAGGGCACATGGACTTTCCATTTCCAAAACTCCCCGCACGGATATTTGGCTCCAGAAGATTGGACGGTCTCAATCACAAATGGGCAGACCATTTCAAAAACGGTTGCCTGGTCGGATGGCGCTTGGCTGACCATTACCTCCAACGTTGCCAATATCTCTTTCACCTTGGACGACCAGCCTCATACGCTTTCCGGAACGAGCAAAATCATCGGGCCGCTTCCCCCGCGCAAAACGTTCACCCTGACGCCATCCGCCGCTGGTGCGAACTATTTCATGCCGACATCGTTTAATATCCAGGCGGGAGCAGCCGGAGCGACAACGACAGTCGAAATTGTTTATACGAGCATTGATGAGTCGGCAAAGGCACGGGTAAGCATCGAACCTGCGGAAGCGGCATCGCAGGTCACCCATTTCACATCTCGCGGGTACTCATATCCAACGGACGTGCCGGTTAGCCTGGGCATTGGAACAAACTCCATCTATGTCGCTTCTCAGATGCTGCAAACTCCGTCGCTGTGGTTTTGGTATGGGGCAGCCACCGATGTCGTTTGCACAGCCTCCAGCACATCGAGCGTCGCGCTGACGATGACCAAGGCCGCGAGCTTGCAGTTTGCTAATACCTCTGGCTATCCCGCGCACTATTCCGTGGATGGAGGCCCGTGGAAATCTTCGGGGCAATATATCCGACCGGGCAGTTACACGATCACTTACTCCACCGCGATGAGCAACTATTTTCATACCCCTCCTGCCACAAATATCACCCTTGCCGAGGGCCAGACAATCACCCTGCGCCCGACGTGGGAAAAGAAGCCCGTGACCCTCACCGTGAATCTGGATGAGGCTGCCGCCGCCGCAGGCGCGATGTGGAGCCTCGATGCGGGCGACACTTGGAATTTATCCGGCGCGACGGTCGGAGGCATCACTTTTGGATCAACACAAACCATTACCTTTGCGGATGCCGTCAACACGAATTACTTTGTAACGCCGGCCCCGAAAGTAATCCGCATGAACGGGTGGGCCAACACGTGCTCGTTCTCATATAAGCAAATGGGGTATTTGCGAATCACCCACACCGCCCCGACGATGCTTCCGGAAGTCGTCCGGGTCACGCTGGACGGCGGCGAGACCTGGCTCACAAACGACGTTACGCTGCATTTGCCCACCGGCAACGTCAGCTATATCACCGGCTATGAATCCACGCGCTCCTACGCCCCTCCTGGGGGTAAGCAGGTATATGTGGCTGGCGCGCAGACCACCGACGTGAACATTGAGTGGAAAATGTACGGAGGCTTACAACTCACCTGTGCAAATCCTCATGGAAAATTGCGTAGCGGGGTGTATCCGGAGGGCCTGGCATGGGTTTCTTACCCGCTCACAGATGAAGGGTGGTTTCCTCCGCAAACAAATGGTTTTGTTATTTCCCCTGGAATTACTAACACCTACAGCGTGAGCTATGTTCAGGCGGCGCGGCTATCCGTAATCGCAAATCCCTGGCCGAATACAGATATCAAAATCGCGAAAGAATGGTGCGAAATGTATGTTGGCTCATACGCGCTTAATGGCGTTGGCAACCATCCATTCAGCTTTGGCTACGAGCTTACTCCGGATGGCAGACAACTTCTCCATCGGCATGAATATCGCTACATCCTTCCCGGCAGCTACACCTGCTCTTTTCCAGTTGTCTATGGCTGGGCAAAACCGGCGGACATCGTTTTTGAAGCACAAGAAGGAGAGACGCTCGATTTGACGGGGCAATACACACAATGAAAGACACAGCACACATCATCATGGTGGGCGCACTGCTGGCGCTGGTCGGCTGCTCGACGGTTAAGGACAAGGCAAAGGATTGGCTGGAGCAGCAGCTTGGCAATGAGCCAACGCAGCCGACGCCAGATCAGCCCTCTCCACCACCGGAGCAGCCGACCGATCCGGACGAGATACTTTTTCAGTCTTTGCGATGGAATCGAGGAGGCGAGAATTTCTCAAAGGCCAAGCGTGATCCGAACTGCATCATCAGAGATGTTCATATTCGCGGCGGCGGCGGCACGCCAACGCTTTTCTATTCTGGCGAAGGGTTCCAGAAGTGGCCGCTCTTAGACCCAAAAGATGATGTCACCCACATTTGGGCCGTTTTCCTAGACGATAATCAAGATGGCATCTACGAACGCGGTGGCAAATTCGATTGGGGCAGAAAGAATGCCCTTGAGCGACCGATGCACCATCTCACCCACTACAAGGGCTGGGATGGATACCCACGGCGCGGGACGCCTTGGGCTGCCGTAATCACGGATATCAAGGGGAAAAAGCGTAGCAATGTAGCAACAGGAGTCTGGCCATGACCGCCGCGCTCGCCGCTTCTGATTTTCTCCGCCTGCCCCTCGCGGCCCTCAAGCCGGTGTGCCGCGCGCTTTCCGCGAGGCTCACGGTGGCAACCAATTTCCACCACGCGCTGGATGGCCTCTATTACTCGCCGTCCGGATTCAATGTGGCCATCGTGCCAGGCGATGAGCTGCCGCTGGCCGACTCGCTTGCGGGTGAGCAGCATGGCGATTTGCAAATGTGGAGCGTCGGCATATCAATTCTTGTTTCCCATCGTCTGCCGCCGACGATAGAGGTTGCGCAGGGGCTTTACGACAATGTCGGCGGCATGCCGCCTTTCCTCGATCTGGTCTCGCGCATCCGCGATGCGATTCGCCAGATGCAGATGCCGGCGGGTTCAACGGGCGTTTTCTGGACATACAAAGGCCGGCAGTATATCGCAGTCGCGGGCGACGACAAAATGCTGCCCGTCTATAAGCTCGATTTTGAAATCGAGGCGACGCCGCCGTATCCAGACGGCTCGCCGGAAATTTGTCCGCCGGACATCGGCGGAGACGATGACGAACTACTTAAACCAGAAGAAGCAGAAGGAGAATAAAAATGGCAGTCATTAAAAAAGGTCAAGCGTCCAATTTCGAGTGGTCAATTCCGAGCGGCATCGTTTCGGTTTCCGGACGAATCGTGAGCATCCGGAAAAACGACTCGATTGATAAAGAAACCCTCCAGAACGAGGAAGGGGAAACGGATGGCGTCGTCTATCTCGACCCAAACTCCAGCGGCACCGTCGAGGTTATCATGCCGTCCGGCGGCGCGGCCCAACTCTCTCTCGCCAGCGAAATCACCGTGGATGGGGCAACCTGCTATGTCGAGTCGGTCGAAAAAAGCTGGGAGCGGCGGGGCTGGGCAAAGATGAGCATCAGCTTCCACGGCTGGCACGCTATCAGCGGCTGATAAGAGGGGCACACAATGAACCAAATGGGCATCCACGAGAAAACACTCACGGCTTTCACCCTTGAGCCGATTGATGTCGGCGGACTGAAAATCTATCCGGCGAGCATGGCTCACCTCCTTGCCATGCGGAAGTATGCCCCTAATTTTGAGGGGCAAATGGATGAGGAGCAGGTGCTTGCGGCAATCGTAATTTTTGCGACGCCGGAGGCCGAAGCTCATCATCTACTGAGCATGTCTTCTGAGGAATGGAGGGAACTCACCGAAAGTCTTTCCGGTCGCGTCATGATCGCTCACCTCCCTCTTTATATGGAGGCAATCTCCAGGCAGATGCGCCTCGCCTTTGAATCAGCCATCCAAGCGAAGGGCGGTGACAAAAAAAAAGCAGGCTCGGCTGGTGGATCGAAATCTTTGAATGTGCTGCCGCGGAATACGGATGGCCGGAAGAAAAAATAATGAGCACACACGTCTCCAAACTCATGTCCATGCTTGCCGCGCAAACTATCCGCAACGGGGGAGAGTTTGCCGGCCCGGATTACGATGAAGAAGACATCTTGGATGAGCTTGAAGCGGAAGCGGGCGAGGAATAGAGGAAATGGCGTCGCGTGGAAAACTCACATTTAGTCTGGGCCTGAGTATCGGCGACTTTTCACGCGCCATGCGCCAGGCAATGGGGCTTGTCGTTTCCTACAAAGCCGTCATGTCGCAAATCCGCAACTTCGGGAAGGCAATCTCTCTGGGCTCCGACCTCGGCGGCCTTTCCGCCGAACTCGGCGAATCAGCCGGGACGATTTTAGTGCTCCAGCAAGCCTTCCGAGATGCGAATTTGGATGCCGGCAATTTGGCAACCTCGCTGAACTTAATGCGCCGATCCATCGGAGGGATTAACGAGCTTGGGCAGCGAACGGAGGACACTTTTGCAGCTCTTGGCCTCAGCATAAATGAGCTTCGTGGGCAAAACGCGCTGGAGCAATACACCGCCATCGGAAAGGCTATCTCCAAACTATCTACTCAGGCAGACCGAACATCCGCCGCTATGAATATATTTGGCCGTTCGGGGGCCGGGATGCTGCGCATTTTCTCCGATCCAAATGCTTTTGAGGCCGCGCGAAAATCGCTCGGCTCTCTCCCAGACCTTATGGATCGCGTCGCACCAAAAATGTTTGCCCTGGCCACAGCATGGGGGCGGTTGAAAACATCGTTCATCGGTTTCTACGCCGGCACAATTACGCCGTTTCTGGACAAACTTTCTGAAATTGTGCAGAAGATGAATGAGATAGACTTTACGCGCAAGGGGCTTGAATTCGGCGCGCGAATTTTGGCCGTTCTCGATGTTATAGACGAGATCGGTTCCGGTGCGTTTCTCATAAACCTATTCAGCATCGTGTCCTCCGCCCTTGTCGGGGCGTTCCAGGTTTTTGCCGATCTAATGACAAGCCCAACGTTATGGAGTCATGTTGGGGGACTGGCGCTTAGAGCATTAGACCCAACAGGGCCAATAAAAGACTGGTTCGGGGGCCTTCGCCTTTATTCGAATCGATGTAAAGAGGGCGCCTTTGGGCTTCCAGAAGACTTTGAAGAAGGCGAATTCTCCGACTACAGGGCACTTCATAGAAACATGAGGATTACTGGGAAAAAACCATTCGGATCATACTTCGAGACAAGACGCCCAGATATTCTTTCTGGCGACGAATTCCTCTCTCGAATGGGTGAAGAAATATCAAACTCAATTCTGAAGGCAAGCAATAGAATAACAGGCTCCGAAGGATGGCAAAATTTAAGTCCTATTTTCGACGAAAAGATAAAAAAACGCCTTGCAGAAATAGATGACCTTCTCAATGCTCCTCTAGCGCTGCCAAGCCCGCAGGGAGCCTCGTATGAAGGCCAGGCCGATGAAACCCTTCTATCGCAGGGAGGATCGCTGACGGGCACAGCCTCTATCCCATCCGACCAATGGGCGCGGGTTGGCGCATTCGTTGGCGGGGCGCTGGACCGCCAAGTTGCGGATAATACTCGCGCCACCGCGAGATATACGTCCATGCTCCATCGCACAGTCACTCGAATCGCTGCCCTTATCGCCCAACCACCGGAGCCAGTGATCCTGTGAAAACCAAGGGAAATCTGTCGCCAAGGCTCGCTGAGGGCAGCGAAATCACCCTCTCAGTGGATGGTGATAGCGCAAAGGTGATCAAACGCGGCAGATATTCGTCACTTGTCCAGCCGAATTCCGGGGAG
>Ga0255347_1001751_pt1 | contig 33221 bp, 31 predicted proteins | sample wastewater_treat_2_FD_192479 | JGI IMG/M metagenome (GOLD analysis project Ga0255347, IMG submission 192479) | Wastewater microbial communities from Lulu Island WWTP, Vancouver, Canada - plant24 | ecosystem: Engineered > WWTP > Wastewater > Unclassified | place: Canada: Vancouver, British... | reverse complement strand
CCAGACCAGTGACAATAATGCGCAATCGCGACTTAGCCATCCCCGCTCTCTTTCCCTGCTCTCCCCCTGCGCAAACCTGCCGGGAACATTATAGCCGATCGGCAATGATCTATTCGTGCCTCTTCGCAATCCCTGGTACAGCGCGGCGAAAGTTCGGCACCCTTCCGCATGTTGCGTTTCGCTCCTCTCAACGCAACCTACCGTCCTCGCGTTAGGGCTGATGCTCTCCGTAGGTTGCGTTGAATGAACATGAAACGCAACGGCAAGGGGAACAGCAAGACACCTGCCCTCAACGGTTTAAGACTTATGCCGCGCTGTACTAGTGTGACTTCGCAGATGATCCCGCTTCTGCCTCAGGAGGCATAGATCGAACACTGCCTCACCGCCAGCGCCGCCTCCTGGAACGCTTCCGAAAAGGTCGGATGAGCCCGCACGGCGCGGGCGAATTCCTGTGACGTCAGATTGCATTCCAGCGCCAGCACCCCTTCGCCGATCATATCCGAAGCGCACGGCCCGATGATGTGCACTCCCAGAATCCGGTCGCTTCCAGCATGGGTGATGATCTTGACGAACCCTTCGGTCTCGCCCATGCAGCGCGCCCGTCCCGAACCCGAAAAAGGATACGTGCCGATGCAGCACGGCACGCCACGCGCCCGCACCGCTTCTTCGGTCAGTCCCGCACAGGCGACTTCGGGGTTGGTATAGATCACTGACGGCATGGCATCGTAGTTCACCTCGCTTTCAATCCCGGCCATGCCTTCAACCGCGGCCACCGCTTCCGCTGACGCCTTGTGCGCCAGCATTGGGCCGGCCACGAGATCGCCGATGGCGTAGATGGATGGCACGCTGGTGCGGTAGGTCGCGTCGACCGGCACCTGCCCGGTCGCGGCATCAGGTACCACCCCGACCTCCTCGAGCCCGAGTCCCTGCGTTAGCGGTCGCCGTCCGATCGCCACCAGCAGTCGATCGCCGACAATCTGCGCTTCTCGGTCCTCGGCGACGACCGTCAGTTGCACCTTTCCCGCCGCTGCCACGGCCTTTGCCACCCTGGTATTGAAGCGAAAAACCAGGCCCTGCCGGGTGAGTGCCCGTTCCAGAGCGCGGCCGATCTGCCCGTCCAGACCGGGAGTGATCGCGGGCAGCTGTTCGATGACCGTCACCTGCGCTCCCAGCCGGTTCCAGACCGACCCCAGCTCGATCCCGATGTATCCTCCACCGATGATCACCAGGTGCCCGGGAACCGAAGCAAAGGCAAGGGCTTCCGTGGAGCATACTATGTGCGATCCGTCAAAGGGAAGCCCGGGCAGGGACACGGGTTCACTGCCGGTGGCCAGCAGGATCGAGCGGGCCTCGATGAGCAGCGGCCCCTTCTTCGACCCACCATCTTTGGCCTCGGCAACGGCCACCCGGTTTCCATCCACCAGGCGAGCAGAACCTTGAATCACTCGAATCCGGTGACGTTCCAGGAGCTTCCGCACATTCTCGCACAGCTCCCGCACGACCTGGTTCTTGCGGGCCATCATGGTTCGCAGATCGAGCGCGATCCCATCGCTGAGAACCCCGTGAGCCGCCAGGCGGCTCCGGGCCGTGTGGTAGGCTTCGCTGGAATCCAACAGGGCCTTGCTGGGAATGCAGCCGATGTTGAGGCAGACGCCGCCGAGTCGTGGTCTTTTCTCGAGGCAGACCACTTTCAAGCCGAGCTGGGCGGCCCGCACAGAGGCCACATAACCGCCCGGTCCGGCGCCAATAACGCACAGGTCGACCTTTTCGCTCTCCGCCATTTCAAATCTCCAGCATGAGCCGCTCCGGGTTTTCCACGTTGTCCCGGATGCTCTTGAGGAAGGATACCGCTTCCTTCCCATCGATCAGCCGATGATCGTAGGTGAGCGCCAGATACATCATCGGTCGAATCACCACTTCCCCGGCGATGGCCACCGGCCGCTCCTGGATTCTGTGCAAACCCAGGATGCCGCTCTGCGGGGGATTGAGGATCGGCGTGCTCAGCAGCGAACCATACACGCCGCCGTTGCTGATGGTGAAGGTCCCGCCTTCAAGATCGCTCAATTCCAGGCGATTTTCCCGCACCTTGGCAACATAGTCGAGAATCGCCTGTTCGATAGCGGCGAAGCCCAGCCGGTCGGCATGGCGAATGACCGGCACCACCAGGCCTCGCTCGGCGCCGATGGCCACGCCAAGGTGATAGTAGTGATGGCTGACGATCTCGTGTCCCTCGATGAACGAATTGACGGCCGGGTATTCCTTCAGGGCCGCGACCGCCGCTTTGATGAAGAACGACATGATCCCGAGGGAAACGCCGTAGCGGGTCCGGTAGGCTTCTCGAAACCGGGCGCGCAGAGTCTGGACGCTGCTCATATCGACTTCGTTAAAGGTGGTCAACATGGCCGTATTCTGCCTGGCTGCGAGCAGCCGTTCGGCAATGCGCTGCCGAATGCGGCTCATGGGCTGGCGGGTGGTGGGTTCCGCAAGGGGCGACAGGGCATCGGGGACCGTTGACGGCTGGCGTCGGTCGCCGGTCGGCCCCTTCGACCCGGCCAACACTCCTTCGGGCGGTGCGGTCGGCATCGGCTTTGCCGGCTGCTCCAGAAAGAGCAATACATCCCCCCGTGTGACGCGGCCGCCGGGCCCGGATGCCTCGACCCTTGCCAAATCCACTCCTCTTTCCGCCGCCAGGCGCAGAGCGGCCGGCGCAACGGTCACCCCCTCCGGAGATCGCCCGTCGGTTGTGTCCGGCGGCCGAACCTTAGGCGGCATGCCAACCGACGGCTGGGCGGCGGCCTCGGAAGGGCCTTCCGCTGCCTCGACCGGTGACGGCGGAAGAACGCCGGCAGTTCTTTCCGGAGCAGCCTTCGCCGGCATCGGTTCCCTGGCATCATCCGCCTCGAGGACGGCCACCACCGTGCCGACCGCCACCGTGGCTCCTTCGGGAACCAGGATCTTCAGGACCCCGTCACCCTCGGCAACCACTTCCAGGGTTACCTTGTCGGTCTCAATGAGAAAGAGGATTTCCCCTTTCCGAACGAAATCGCCGTCACGCCGGTACCATTGGGTCAGCAACGCCTCGGTGACCGATTCTCCCACCTCGGGAATTTTCACCTCTGTCTTCATGCCCGCCCCCGGTTTGCTCCCATGAAAAGGCCCTGGCCTGCCTGATTCTATGTCCCCAGCGCCGCATCGACAATCGCCGCCTGCTCCCGCCGGTGGAGGCTGTGATACCCCACGGCCGGGCTGGCCGCAGCCGGTCTGCCAATGAATTGTACGGTCGTTCCCGCAACCTCCTGCAACCGTTCCCGCACGAACGACCACCCGCCCATATTTGCGGGTTCTTCCTGCACCCAGTACCATTCGCGGGCAGGCCGCCAGCGGCTCACCACCTCCTTGAGCCGGTCGAATGGGAAGGGATAGAATTGCTCCAGCCGCACGATGGCCGCACCGCGAGCTCCCCGCCTGGCCCGCTCGGCCGCGAGTTCGTAATAGATCTTTCCGCTGCATACGATCACGCACCCCGGGGCATCGATCGTCGAAGGCTCATCGAGCACCTCCTGGAAATGACCGGAGGCCATGTCGTCGAGGGTCGAGACCGCCTCCGGATGGCGCAGAAGGCTCTTGGGGGCCATCATGATGAGCGGTTTTCGAAAGCTGCGCCGGACCTGCCGTCGCAGCAGGTGGAAGTACTGGGCCGGGGTGCTCGGATAGCAGACCTGGAGGTTGTCTTCAGCACACAGTTGCAGGAAGCGTTCGAGGCGGGCGCTGGAATGTTCGGGCCCCTGCCCTTCAAAGCCATGCGGCAGGAGGAGCACCAGGCCGTTGGGACGGCCCCATTTGGCCTCCCCGGCCGCCAGGTACTGATCGATGATCACTTGGGCATTATTGGCAAAATCGCCGAACTGCGCTTCCCAGATCACCAGCGCCTGGGGACTGACGGCGGCGTAGCCGTATTCAAACCCGAGCACCGCCTCTTCCGCCAGCATGCTGTCGTAGACCATAAAGGGCGCCTGCTTTTCCCCCAGGTGCTGCAGGGGTGTGTAGCGCTCGCCGCTCTTCGCGTCCACGAGCACACAGTGCCGCTGGCTGAAGGTACCGCGCCGGCTGTCTTCGCCGCTCAGACGGATGGGTGTCCCTTCCCGCAGCAGCGTGGCGAACGCCAGCCCTTCCGCGGTCGCCCAATCGATCTTGGCGCCGCTTCGAACGGTCTCCAGCCGCCTCTCCAGAATCCGCCCGAGGCGCTCATGCAGGGAAAATCCGTCGGGCAAGCGGTGAAAGTTTTCCGCCAAGCGGACGAGGACCTCACGGGCAACGCCGGTGACGACGGGTTCGTGCGCATAAGTCCCATGGTACTCCCGCCAGTTGTCGAAGAACTCCATGAACGGCGGGACGCATTCCTTGTGCTGCGCTCGTTCATGGGCAGCTTCCAGGCGCTGAGTAAAATCGCGCTCAAGCCGATCCAGTTCCTCATTGGCGACAATTCCTGCCTCGACCAGTTTCTCGGCGTAGAGTTGGTTGGGTTGCGGTCGGTTCTTGATGCGTTCCACCATCTGCGGCTGAGTGAAATAGGGTTCATCCGCTTCACTGTGACCATGCCGCCGGTAGCAAATCACATCGATCACCACATCCTTGCCAAATTCGCGCCGATAATCGGCAGCCAGCCCGGCGACATGGACCACCGCCTCCGGGTCTTCCCCGTGGACATGAAAGATCGGCACCATGAGCATCTTGGCGACATCGGTGGAATAGCGGGTCGAGCGGGCATCCTGGGGAAGCGTGGTGAAGCCGATCTGATTGTTGATGACGATATGGACGGTACCGCCCGTGGAGTACCCTTCCAACTGGGAGAGGTTGAGGGTCTCGGCGACGATCCCTTCTCCGGCAAAAGCGGCGTCGCCATGGATCAGGATCGGCAGCACCCGTTCGCGGCCTCGCTCGCCCAAGTAGTCCTGGCGGGCCCGGGCAATACCTTCCACCACCGGGTCGACCGATTCCAAATGGCTGGCATTGGGCGCCATGAGAATCCGCAGGCCCTGATTGGGACCGGTTTCGAAGTCGGCCAGGTAGCCCGTATGGTATTTGACGTCACCGCTGCCCGCCAGCAAATCCGGATCATAGCTGTCCTCAAACTGGCAGAATACCGCTTCGTAGAGTTTTCCGAGGACATTGGTCTGCACATTCAACCGTCCCCGGTGCGCCATCCCCAGGATACATTCCCGGCAACCGCGGGCGGCCTCGCGGTGGAACAGCGCATCGAGCATGGCGACGATCACTTCCGCCCCTTCGATGGAAAAACGTTTCTGACCGGCATACCGGGCGTGCAGAAACTGCTCGAAGAGCGTTGCCTGATAGAGTTTCTCGAGGATGCGGCGCTGCGTCGCCGAATCAGGGGAGGGCCGATTGCGGGAGGGTTCCATCCGTTCCTGCAGCCACAGCCGCTCCCCCGGATCCTGCAGGTGCAAGTACTCGATCCCGATCGACCGGCAGTAGGTCTCGCGCAGCGCCTGGATCAGCTCGTTCAGCCGCATGGGCCCGGGGCCGAGCGTGCGCGGCACAAAGAAAAGGAGGTCCCGGTCGTCTTCGGTCAGCTCGAACGCGGCCGGTTCCAGCAGTGAATGGTCCATCGGGCATGCGGCAAGGGGGTCCAGGCATGACAGCAAATGGCCCACGTCGCGATAGCGGTGGATGAGTTCCCCCACCCGAGCCTGCCGCAGCACCTGGCGCTGGTCCCAGATCCCGGCGGCTTTGTCCTCGCTCCCAACCCCCAGCTCGAACCCCTCGAAAAAGAGCTGCCATTCCCGGGAAACGCTCCCCGCATCGGCCCGCCATCGTTGATACTGGGAATCCATAAACTCGGCATTCATGGCAAAAGGCACGTTCATGTTACCAGATCCTCGGCTGACTGCAGTATCTCACCGGGCAAAGCAGTTTGTCCGGGTACGTCGTTCGCTGAACCACTCATCCTTCAATCCCATCTTCCCTTGCGGCTTGCCGAGACGGCCCTGTCAAAGGGAATGATCTTCAGATGATGAAGAGTAGCCTATTGCCGGGCACATGTAAAATGCGATCATGGAGCAGACGAATCAGGCACACCAGCTAGAGTTTGCTTAAAGCGGGGGCGGCAAGGGCGCGACAAAGATGCTTTGTCCCCCTCCCCGAAGCGGGGAAGGGGGAGTGCTTGAAGGGATGGGGAGCTGCTAGCCCTTTTTGATTTCAAGGGGGTGCAGGACGGTCGTGATGGCGGTCGCGGCCGATGAGCATTCCTTGAAAATGCGCATCATGAAGAAGAACGCGACCACGTTCAGGGAGGCACAGGCGATCCAGGCCTGGCTTACCGCCGCCCAGGCGGAGAGGGCGGCGAACAGCAGGGCCAGGGCGATGCCCACGGCCGAACAGCGCGGCCAGGTCCGGAACCTCACCAGCTGCTTACCGCCGCCGTGTTCTTCCACCGCCATGAGCACCCGCACCGAGCCGAGCAGGCCGCCGCGCAGTTCGAGATCCCAGCGGTCGTAGTCCCCGCCTCGCATGACCACGGTGCGCAGGGCCTTGATGCTTCCCTCGAGCGATTCCAGCCAGTCGACCGACGACCGCCAGGTTTCGCTCCACAGATTGAAGGTCTTCGGCCACGGCCACGGGGCGGAAACACTCGTCACTTCACACCGGCGCCATGGGGTGAGCCCAAGTCGAATGCGGCCCCACAGCCGGACCAGCGGCTGCGCCATGTGCAGATAGGCGGTCAGGGCACGCATTTTGAGCAGTTCCCGGCGCGATTCCGGGGGAGTCGTGAACTGCGCCCGAAGGCCGCAGAAGATGGCATGCCCGAAGGGCACAATCGCCGCCGCCAGGAACAGGGGCCAGGCGATGAGCAGCGGGGACCATTCCAGGCCGAGCAGCGACAGTCCTGCCAGCACCGCTACCACCACATACCATTCGGGCATCATGGGGAGCGCACTCAGCAGGCCCGTGGCGGGCTGGTAGATGGACTGGAAGAGGGCCGTGCCCCAAGTGCCCTGATAGACCCGCCCGCGGAAGAAGCCGAACAGCTGTTCAAAACCTTTGAAATAGAGCCGTCCGGCCCAGGGGATGTGGCCGGCGGCGTTGTACTTTTCAGGCCATTTCTGTTCCAGCATGGCTTCGGCCTTGCCGTAATTCATCTGCTGCTTGAGGTAGCATTTCACCGAATTGCGGCGATGGTGCCAGACCATGGCGGCCGGACTGAACCCCAGAGTCCAGCCCTGCTGCTGGATACGCCAGCAGAGATCGACGTCGTCGCCGGCGATGCGGAACTTCTCATCGAAGCCGCCAATGGCTTCCAAAGCGGCCTTTCGGAAGGACATATTACAGCCGGGGATATGCTCGGCCACTTCATCCGTCAGCAGCACATGGATCGGCCCGCCAGGCGAATTGGCCACGCAGTCGGCGATCGCCCCATCGTTGCGGGGCGGCAGGTTCGGGCCACCGATGCCCATGTGATTCGACCGCAGGTAGCTCGCAGCCAGGTAGGTCAGCCAGTGCGGGTCAGGAATGGCGTCGTCGTCCATGTAGGCCACAATCTCGCCCCTGGCGGCGCGCATGCCGGTATTCCGCGCACTGCTGAGACCGCGGTTTTCGGTCGTGATCACGCGGAACCCGAACTCCCTGGCAATCGTTTCCGTCCGATCTTTGGAACCATCGTTGACCACAATCACTTCATAATTCGGGTAGTCGAGTTTGCGCAGGCCCTGCAGGCTGTCGCGGATGGTGCGCTGGCCATTGTAGGAGCAAACCACCACCGAGATGCTCGGCCACGGCAGATCCGGGGCAAACGGAACTTCCGCGAACGCTTTCCGAATCATCGCCAGGGACTGCTTGGGCTGGCGGTCACGATCCGTCAGACCGAAGCCCCAATCCTCGATATCGAACCCGCCCCGATGCCATTCATCGGTCCAGGAAAAGACAAAAATCCCAGCACAACCCGCCGCGAAGGTCGAGCGAATCTGCCATTCGAGGACCGCCGCCTGGTTCTCTTCACCATTCCGTATGCTGTCGAGGCCGATCTCCGCCATCACCAGCGGTCGATCGCCGGCCAGGTTCTGGAGGCGCGCCAGGTAGCCTTCCAGCTTCTCGCGGGTTTCCAGGTAAACGTTGAACGATACGAAGTCCACAAACGGGAGCTGCAGATATTCGGTAGTCGGGAAGTTCACGTAGGTAACCAGGGCCTCGGGATCTTCCTCCTTGACCGCCAGGTAGAGCCGCTCGAGGAACTTCTCGATCCGGTGATGACCGAACCAGCGCACGATTGAGGCCGGAATTTCGTTGCCGACGGTATAGCAGAGCAGCGCCGGATGACCGGTGGAGCCGCGCACCCCTTCGCGCACCCGTCTTTCGATATCCTGGGCGAGTTTCTTGTCATCAAGAAAGGTGATGTGCTCTTCCCACGGCAGCCCGATCATGACCCGCAGGCCATGGCGCTGCGCCACATCGAGCAGCCAGCGCGGCGGCACGGTGTAGACCCGCACCGCATTGATCCCGTATGCCGCCATCAGGGCGAAATCCCGGTCAACCACCTCGGGGGTATGATACTCGCAGCCGTCCTCCTCCGGCCGAAACGGCCCGTAGGTTACGCCGCGGACATAGAACTTGTCATCACCCACGTAGAGAAACTTGCCCTCGACGCGGGGTCTGACCCCCTCGACCACCGGCACGGCCTTGGGGGGTTCGAGGAAAAACTCGGCAATGCCGCTGGCGGTCTGCGTTTTGGGGAAAGCAGGACGCAGCACCACGCCGTCGTCTCCCCTGCCCCTCGGCAGGTCATCTCTGAAAAGCCCATCCGCGCCCTGGCCGCCAACATCACTTTCATCGGCCCGTCGCTTTTCCTTGCGGATAAAGGGCATCACCACCCCGCTCGGCTCGAGACCAGGTTCTGCCGCCGAATCGCCGGGAAGCATCCCGGCTTCCATGTCGGCCAGACCGTCCTCAGCCAGCTGCACTTCCTCTCTCACCACCGCCGGTTTTGCCATCCTGTCCTCACTTTCCTTCCTATCTTGAGCTTACCTTCCATATCAATCTTCATCATTGACCCGACCCGCTTAAGGCAACAACCGTGCCACCGCCTTAAAGGCAGGAACGGCCGCCGATCCTGGCCCTGGACCCGACTGGTTTCACCTGGCCGGTTACGATTCTTGCACACCTCGGTTACGATTCCTGCGCAGTTGCCCCTTTGACTTTTCCGCCAACCCTTGATAGGCTGGCTAACCACTTGGGAAGCTTTGTTATTTCTAAACTTGCGGCAAGGCAGAGGTGATTTGAGCGAAGATGGACCCGGTGCTGTTGGATGTGAAAGACCTGCAGACCGCTTTTGTTACGGAGCGCGGCACCGCCCGAGCGGTTGACGGCGTCAGTTTCCAGGTGCCCGAAGCCCAGGTTTTCGGGATTGTCGGCGAATCCGGCTGCGGCAAGAGCATGACGGCGCTCTCCATCATGCGCCTCATCCCGTCACCGCCGGGCCGGATTGTCGGCGGTGAAGTCCGGTTCGACGGCACGGACCTGCTCGCGCTCTCCGAAGAGGCCATGCGCTCGCTCCGGGGCAACCAGCTGGCCATGATCTTCCAGGAGCCCATGACCTCGCTCAACCCGGTTTTTCGGGTGGGAGATCAGGTCGCCGAGGTGCTCGAACGGCATCGGCGGGTCACCCGCAGGGAGGCTACGGAACAGGTGATCGAGCTCTTCGAAAAGGTTGGCATTCCGCTGCCGGCGGCCAGGATCCACGACTACCCCCATCAGCTGAGCGGCGGGATGCGGCAGCGGGTGATGATTGCCATGGCGCTGGCCTGTCGTCCCCGCCTGATCATTGCCGACGAACCCACGACCGCCCTCGATGTGACCATTCAGGCTCAGATTCTGGCCCTGCTGCGGCATCTTCAAGAACACACCCGAACGACGGTGCTTCTCATCACCCACGATCTCGGGGTCATTGCCGAACTGGCTGAACAGGTGCTGATCATGTACGCCGGGCGGGCCGTCGAACAAGCTCCGGTAACGGACCTGTTTCATACTCCGCTTCACCCCTACACCCAGGGACTGCTGCGTTCGATTCCGGGAAGTGTCGCAACTCGCGGCGGCAAGCGGCTGGAAGCGATCCAGGGGACGGTGCCGAGCCTCTTCGCCCTGCCCGTAGGCTGCAAGTTCAACACCCGCTGCCCTCGCGCCTTCGAACGCTGTTTCCAGGACCCGGAACCGGATCTGCTGGTTCCTGCCGGCGGCCACCCGGTACGTTGCTGGCTCTACGAGGAGGGCTGAGGTGCCGGCATCGATCGCTGATGACAAACTGCTGGAGCTTCGTAACGTCAAGAAGCACTACCCGCTGGGTGGCGGACTCCTGCGTCGGGCTGCGGGCACCATCAAGGCCGTGGACGGCATCGACCTCGAAGTGCGCCGGGGGGAAACGGTGGGCCTGGTAGGTGAGAGCGGCTGCGGCAAATCCACCCTCGGGCGGGTGATTCTAAAGCTGGAAGAACCGACTGCCGGCGAAATCTTTTTCGCCGGGCAAGAGCTGACCAGCCTGTCCCGCAGCGCCATGCTGCCCCTCCGGCGACGGATGCAGATCATTTTCCAAGACCCCTATTCCTCTCTCAATCCGCGCCAGACCGCAGGCCGCATCATCGGCGAAGCGCTGACCATCCACCACGTAGGAAGCTCCGGCGAACGCAGGGACAGGGTCCGGTACCTGATGCAGGTGGTCGGGCTGCAACCGGAAGACTTCAGCCGCTATCCCCATGAATTCAGCGGCGGCCAGCGCCAGCGCCTCGGCATTGCCCGGGCCCTTGCCCTCCAGCCCGAGTTCATCATCTGCGACGAACCGCTCTCCGCCCTGGATGTCTCGATCCAGGCGCAGATCATCAACCTCCTTCAAGACCTCCAGGAACAGCACCAGCTGACCTATCTTTTCATTTCGCACGATCTTTCGGTGGTCCGCCACATCAGCGACCGCGTTGCGGTCATGTACCTCGGCGGGTTGGTGGAACTGGCCGCCACCGAGGAACTGTTTGCCAACCCCTGCCATCCCTACACCCAGGCGCTCCTGCAGGCCATTCCCGTAGCCGATCCCCAGGCCGCCCGGACAGCCCGCCGGATCATCCGCGACCCCGCCGCCCAAGCCCCCCAGCCATCCGGCTGTCGCTTCGAACCGCGCTGCCCCCAGGCCGCAACCGCCTGCCGCGAGACCATGCCGCCGTTGGTCGAGTATTCCTCGAACCATTGGGTCCGCTGCTTTGCTCAAGAGCGGTGAGATACCTGTTTCCGGCAAGGGTGCATGAAACGGTCGGGGGCTTGGGGGTATCAACCTTTGGGGTTTCTTGACACCCTCTCAGAAATCAAGGGGGCTTTTTGCCTTTTTTACGGTCTTGCTCGGGATACAATGGGTATAGATCATGGTGGTCTTCACGTCGCTGTGGCCAAGAAGCTCCTGGATGGTCCGAATGTCGAAATTCGCCTGCAAGAGGTGGGTAGCAAAGCTGTGGCGAAAGGTGTGGGAAGTGACCCGTTTAGTGAGATTAGCCCGGCGCACGGCCTCGTAGAGCGCACAAGCCACCTCATTTCCATGCCGAATACAGCGGCGACGTAGCGCTGTTCGATATTCGCAACCTATCGCTGTTTTCGGGGCACTTGCCGCCCCGTGTGAAAGGGTTTGTAATCGAATGGGCAACGATTCACCAGCAGGAGCTCATTGAGAACTGGGAAAGGGCACAGACTCAACAGGATCTTTTGAGTATTGCCCCGCTCGAATAGGCCAGCCAACCAAAGTCTCGAGCCGACGCCCGGCAAGCATGACAGCGTTTCTCATTGTTCCCTGGCGGGCGCGGCTCAGGCTTGTCGTTGGGTTTGCGTTGATTCCCATAAGACAAATGCCCGGTCAAACAAGTCAAAAAGTCTGTTCTTCAGAATGTTTTCGCTGGAATGATGAGCTGACGTAAACCCAAGATGATCATTCACTTACGAGACCTTTTCAGGTAGCATCATCTCAGAAGTCCACCAAGAATATAATAATCTGGCTGTACACAGCGAAGGAGACTTATATGGGCATCAAAGAACTCGAGGCTGAGATCAACAAACTGGATCTGAAAGACCGTGCGGCGCTCGCAAAACGGATAGTCGAGAGCCTTGACGAACTATCAGAGGCAGAGATCGAGGCATTGTGGACTGAAGAGGCAGAGCGGCGCCTGGATGAGTTAGAGCAGGGAGTGGTGAAAGAAATACCAGCAGAAGAGGCACTTCGCCGAGCTCGGGCGGCCATTTCATGAAGCCAATCACATTTCATCCCGATGCTGACGCCGAGATCACTGAGGCAGCACGGTACTATGAGTCGCGTCAGCCAGGGTTGGGCTCTGATTTGCTTGGAGAGGTGGAACAAGCACTCGACCAGATTTTGAGCAACCCGGAGGCTTCTCTGAGAATCGGAAGGAAAGTGCGGAGGAAGCCCTTATGGCGGTTCCCTTACAATTTGATATATGCAGGTTATGAAGACAGGATACGAATTGTAGCATTCGCTCACCAGAAACGACGACCCTTCTACTGGCGAAAACGATTAAGAAATGCTCCAGAACAGGAAAACCCAACAGAATCTTGAACCGGACTAGCGCCACGCGTGGGGTGCTATGAAAGCTGGTCGTACTGCGGCGCTTGCCGGTTAATAAGATTACGTTGGCGCCGCCGGCGGCGCCGCAAGCTTCGCGCCACGGGTCAACGCCACCTTAGGTCCTGAGCGAATCTATTCACACCCGAAAGGAGATTTTCCACAGTGGACATCCCACGAATATTCAACATCACTGAAAGTGCTCACCGCATCCACAATCCGATCACACCCGAAAAGCTCGCCACTCTCGGCGCGGCACTGCGTCTGGAATCGGGGGCCCGAGTGCTCGACCTCGGCAGCGGTTCGGGGGAGATGCTGTGCACCTGGGCACGCGCTCACGGCGTTATCGGCACCGGCATCGACCTGAGCCAGTTGTTCACCGAGCAAGCAAAACTCCGTGCTGTAGAACTCGGCGTCGCCGATCGAGTCGAGTTCATCCATGGCGATGCTGCCGGCTATGTCTCTGACGAGAAGGTCACTGTGGCAGCCTGTGTAGGTGCCACCTGGATCGGCGAGGGGGTCGCCGGCACTATCGAGCTTCTGGCGCGGAGCCTGCGCACGGGAGGGATCATCCTCATCGGCGAACCCTACTGGCGGCAGTTACCGCCGACGGAAGATGTTGCCAGGGGATGCCTTGCCGGCTCCATCTCCGACTTTCTCATGCTTCCGGAACTTCTCGCGTCTTTCGGCCAGCTTGGCTACGACGTCGTTGAAATGGTTCTGGCTGACCAGGACGGCTGGGATCGATACGAAGCAGCCAAATGGCTCACCATGCGCCGATGGCTTGAAGCCAATCCCGACGACGAGCTCGCCAAAGAGGTTCGAGCCCAACTGACCTCGGAACCCGAGCGCTACGCCGCTTACACGCGTGAATACCTGGGCTGGGGGGTGTTCGCGCTGATGCCGCGGTGATGCATTGGCGCACCAGGCGGATCGTCAACGCCTGTGCGGCGCAACAGCTGGCGGTTCGCCGAGGTGTGATTGCGCCCGAATTCATATCTTATGGTCTGGTTATCCGTGCAATCAAAGGTTGCCTCCCTCAAAGACCAGCGTCATGACATCATTGCTGCCCTTTATTTCTTATTGACCGGTTTCTGATGTGCATATGAAACCGGGATGCCGTCTGGTTTTTTCCGGAGCGAGGGATCCCATGGCCAAGTTTCAGGAGGTCGCGAAGGGACCTGGATTACTCCTGCAGGAAGCCCTCGATAGTGCCCGAAAACGCCCCCCGGGGCTGATCCTGAACCGTCCTCGGGCGGTCCCGCACCGCGGTCGCCAGCCTCCCCCCTGCCTGGCAGCTCGGTGCCCGGGCAGCTGCTCAGAACTGCAGTTTCAGGACCGTCTCGAATAGCGAATTCCCGCGATTGTTGCCCAACTGCATGTTGTAGTTGTCGACCGTCTGGAAGGCATAGCGGGTAATGAGCATAAGGTCTCTGCGGCAGAGATTGAGAGTGAGATCGGCACCGTACTGGTTGACTCTTTCCTCCACCGGGCTGAGGGTTTTGCCCCGCACCATGCGATCATAGTCGAGGCCGAGCTGCACTCGCTTGGTGAGATAATAAGTCACCCGGGCAAACAGGTCTTCGGCGTCCGGCCCCAGGTGGTGCCCCATGATCAGGTTGTTGTAGGTGTAGCCGGAACGGTATTCGGAATGGGCATACCACATGGCCGGAGTTTCATCTATGCGATGGGCGTTCCAGGTGTACTCCACTCGCAGATCGGCCCGTCCGTCGCAGGTCAGCCGCGGGAAATGGATGCCAAACAGCCAGGCATTGTCTTCGAGAATGACTTCCGATGGATACTGGGGGCTCCAGCCGCCGCTGTCCTCACCCCCGTATTCCAGGTAGAACTGCGCATCCCTCAGGAACGGGAGCCGCAGGCGTAAGTCGAAGGCCGCCAGTTGATTGGCGTAAAGAGGCGACCGGCCAACGAAAAATTTGAACAGATCGAAGGGGTTGAAACGCGGCATCCCCTCGCCGTTGAACATGAAGGTGGTCGACAATCCCATCTCGAACAGGGGATGCGGTTTGAAGTTGAAACGAAGGCCGCCGAGCCAGGGATCGGCAGGATTTTCATAGCCGGTCAAGGGGGCGACGAAAGCCGTGTATTTGAACGGTCCCAGGTAGCGGAAGAGCCAGGGCAGCAGCGTCGGTTCCGGATTGGAGAATTTGACCAGATCGAGGGGATAGGCATTGTTGGTCAGAAGGAGATCGCCGTGCGCACCCTGCCCCCACCACATGGAATCGCGGCCGCCTTCGAGCTGGATGTTCCAGAAGGTCAGCATGCCATAGCCTTTTAGCAGGTCCACTTTGCTGCCGGTTCCATCGAACCCGACGGTGTGCTGACGGGCGAGAAAGACGGGTTCCAGGTAAGCGGAAAAGAAATCCCGGTAGCCGAGCATGGTCGAAAACCGGAGCGACACATTGCTCTGCTCGCTGTAGACCAGCCCTTCATTGTTGGCCACCAGGGGGGTTCCCTCCGTGGCTCGAATGCCCTGGGTGGAGTCCGGGTATTGACGGATCCCCGGCTCCCCTTTTCTCACATTCAGGAATTGCCGGGGCTCGCCCTGAGAATAGACATAGCGCAGCTCTACCTCCTTGAGGGGCTTGAGAAAGCTTTTCTGGAGGATCGCGGTGCGCTTGCCGGTGAGTGCCAGTTCCTCGCGGAATTCCCGTTCGAGATCCTGAAGGAGCTCGGCTGCAAGGGGGGGTAGCCGGATCTCGTTCATCCGGATCGCCACCTGGGCTTCATGGATGAGCCGTGCCATCTCGAGGCGTGAAAAGGGGCGGGTGCCGTGGAGCGCCGACTGGATCAGGCCAAACCCTTCGAGCTTATCGAGGGCGGCATACGACCAGTTATCGAGGGGCACATTGACCGAGGAAAAAGCGCGGACCTGGCCGCAACAAACCACCACCAGCCACAACCCGCACAGCAGAAGTCTCGAGGAAGCGCTTAGCATACGGCAACAATCAGTCGCTCAGTCAACTTTGCTGACGATTGTGAGGTCTTCTTCGGTGAGTTCTTCAACCGTGCCGGCCAGGTGTGTCCCGTAGCGGGCGAACATCCAGAGCTCCGGGATGATCTCGGAGATGATTTCCCCATCATCGAAGACCCGCACAATGGAACTTTCGGAAACGACGATCGCTACCGCTCGCGTCTGTTTGCTGATGGAAGCAGCCGCCATGTGCCGACTCCCCAGGCCCAGAGGCAGCACTATCCCCTCGGACAGGGCATCGAGATAGCGGCAGGCCGAGACCACCACCCCCTCATCGGAAACCACAAAGGCGCCGTCCAGTTGCGCCAGTTCTTTCACGGTTTCCCGCATATCGGGCTGGTCGATCCGTTTGAGCTGCTCGGGATGCCCGAAAAGAGGGTCCAGAATGAGGCTTCTCGAGTGCTTCAGCACTTCCACGGTATCGCCGACCACGAACAGGGTCCCGATTTTCCTGCCTTCGCGGCCTTCGCGGGCAATTTCTACCGCCAGAATGACGGTATGCTGCAGCGTCTGTGGATTGACGCCGCGCTTCTCACTGCAGACGCCGCAGAAAATCTCTTCAGGGGTCCGCATCAGTTTCCGGTTCGCCATCTTTTCACGACTCCTGTCCCGGTGCGTAGGTCATGTAGTATACCATGGGCACCACAATTAAGGTGAAAAAGGTCGATACCGTTATGCCGAAGATGAGCGCCCAGGCCAGCCCGGAAAAGATGGGATCGAGGGTGATGGGCCAGGCAGCGAGCATCGCGGCGAGCGATGTCAGAACAATCGGGCGGGTGCGCAGGGCTCCGGCTTCGATGAGCGATTTCACCAGGGGTTCGCCCCTGGCTTTCTGAACTTCGACAAATTCGATGAGCAGGATCGAATTGCGGGTTGCAATGCCCGCCAGCGCGATCATGCCGATCATCGCCGTGGCCGTGAAATACACCGGATTCTCCCAGCCCCCTACCGGCTGGCCGGTGAGCACGTTGAGCAACCAGAAGCCCGGCAGGATGCCGATCACCGAAAGCGGCAGGGCAATGAGCTGAATAGCAGGCAGGAGGTAGCTCTGAGTCTGATACAGGAGCAGGATGTAAATCCCCAGCACCGCCACGCCGAAGGCAATCCCCAGATCGCGGAAGACTCTGAGGGTGATATCCCACTCCCCTTCGCCCGACCAGACCACCTCGAAACCCTGCAAGGCAGGGTCCTCTTCAACCGTCTCGCTCAGCTTCAGCACCGCGTCGGGTGGCGGCAGGCCGGCGGTATCGCCGAAAACATACACGACCGGCTGGAGATTTTTGTGATAGATCGGCTGATCGATCACGTCCTCCTCAAAGGTCCCGAGATCCTTCAGGTAGACCCCTTCCCCACCGGCACCCTTGATCAGCAGCCGGTCAAGGTCCGCTCGGCGGGCCCGGTCTTCCCGCAGAAAACGCAGCCGGATGCCGGTCGGGTTCACCTCATCGGCCAGCCTCAACACGCCCGGAACCGTCCCGGCCACCGCCCCCTGGAGGGTTTCCGCCAGCTGCCGGTCGCTGATGCCGTGCAGCGCGGCCTTCGCCCGATCCACGCGAAAGGTGAGCTGCTGCTCGGGCGCTACCGTCACATCATCCACATCCACCACCCCTCGCGCGGCCTCCATGTGGCGTCTCACCCCGGCCGCCGCCCGCACCAGTTCCTCGTAAGGCTGACCGATCCTGCCATAGACTTCGGCAACCAACGTGGCGATCACCGGAGGGCCGGGCGGCACCTCCACGATTTTGATGTTGGCCCCGCAGCGAGCGGCAATCTGCTGGAGGTCGTTGCGCAAGCGCAGTCCGATGGCGTGACTCTGCTGACTGCGCTGCTTCTTGCCCGCCAGGTTGATGCGGATATCCGCCACGTTGGCGCCCCGGCGCAAATAGTAGTGACGGACCAGACCGTTGAAATCCATGGGGCTGCCGGTCCCCACAAAGGTGCTCACATCGGTCACTTCCGGCACCCGCACCAGGAAATCGGCCAGCGCTCGGGCCGCCGCTTCGGTCGTTTCGAGGGTCGTCCCTTCGGGCATGTCGATCACCACCTGCAGTTCGTTCTTGTTGTCGAACGGCAGCATCTTGAGCGGTACTCGCTGCGAGATCACCAGCCACACGGCGAAGACGAAGAGCATGGCCACCACCCCGAGGGTACCCCAGCGCAGACGCCTCGAGCCGATCAGGGAGGTCATGAGATGGTGATAGATTTTGTAGAGGCCGGTTTCCTCGAGCACGAAGGGTTGCTCGTGGGGTTTGTCGTATTCCCGCCTGAGCATGTGAAGGGACAGCCAGGGGGTGATGGTGAAGGCAACCAGGAGGCTCATGAGCATGGCTACCGGTACGTTCAGGGCCATGGGCGCCATGTAGGGACCCATCATGCCGGTGATGAAAAACATGGGAACAAAGGAGATGATCACCGCCAGCGTCGCCAGGATGATCGGCGGGCGCACCTCGTTCACCGCGCTCACCACCGCCTGTCGGGGCGGTTCCTGGCGCATGGCGAAATGGCGATGGATGTTTTCCACGTCCACAATGGGATCATCCACCACCAGGCCGAGCGAGAGGATCATGGCAAAGAGGGTCACCCGGTTGATGGTGTAGCCGAGCAGGAGGTTGATGAGCAGAGTGAAACTGAAGGTTACGGGCACGGCCAGCGCAATGATGAGTCCCTCACGCCAGCCGAGCGTGTAGGCGAGCAGGATCACGACAATGGCGATGGCCACCAGGAGCGCTTCGACCAGTTCGTTCACCTTCTCGTCCGCGGTGCGCCCATAGTCCCGGGTGCTGCGCAGGTGCACGCCAGCCGGAAGGACCTCGCGGGCGAAGCGTTCGGCTTCCTTGAGGATCTCTTCGGAAACCCACACCGCGTTGGTGCCCTTGCGCTTGGCGACCGCCACGGTCACCGCGGGATAAGTCTTAAAAGCTTGGATCCGGGCGGGAGGCGACCGCTCGTGTTCCACGGCGGGGTCCATCGCCGAGTAGGCCTTCTCGCCGAAAGCAAGGTGCGTGTAGGTATCGGCCTCCGCGGGTCCGTCTTCGACCGTGGCCACCTCCTGCAGGTAGACGGGACGGCCGTCCTGAAGCCCCACCACAAGATTCGCCACTTCCGCGGAAGACGTCAGGAAGTGCCCGGCCTCGAGGCTGCTTTCCTGATTGTTGTTGACCAGGTTGCCCGCCGGGAAACGGACGTTGGCACCCTGGACCGCCCGCTGCACGTCCTGGAGGCTGACCCCGCGGCTGGCCATGAGGTGAGGCGACAGGTTGACCCGCACCTGCCGCGGGCGGCCGCCGTCGATATAGGTCCGTCCCGCATTCTTCACCCCCTGGAGGCGGATTTCGAGCTCCTCGGCCATCCGCCGGAGGGCGTAGTCGTCGTAGCGGTCGCTGTAGAGGGTGAGATTGACGATCGGCACATCGTCGATTTCCACCGGCTTGATCACCCACCCGGCCACTCCCGGCGGCACCTGATCGATGTTGGCCTGGATCTTGTTATGCAGCCTGACCCAGCTCCGTTCGCGATCCTCCCCCACATAGAAGCGCACCGTGACGATCGCCTGGGACGCATAGCTGGTCGAATACACGTACTCGACCCCGTCGATCTGGTAGAGGAGCTTCTCGAGCCGGGTCGCCACCTGCCGTTCCACTTCCCGCGCCGAGGCCCCGGGCACGTTCACCAGCACGTCGGCAATGGGCACCACAATCTGGGGGTCCTCCTCTCGCGGAGTGACGAGCAGGGCAATCGCCCCTGCAATGAGGCTGATGATGATGAGCAGAACGGAGAGATTCCCTTCGAGAAACGCTTCAACCAGGCGGGTCATCCAGTTGTGATCGGGTTTCTGATGTCGGAGGTCGGATTGCGGATTCCGGATGTCGGAGGTCGAGGGTCGGGGGTCGGATGATGCAGCCATGGGTTCTTTCACGGGACTACCACCAGTTCGTGTTCCTGGAGGCCGGACAGCACTTCGATGAGGCCGTCGTGATCCGGTCCCAGTGTGACAAACCGCCTTTCGGGGAAGCCGTCAGGTCCCACCACCTCTACCAGTGACAGCTGCCCGACGTCCCGCACCACGCGGCCGGGAACCACCAGCACCGCGTATTCGCCGCAAGGTACCCGCAGCCTCCCGAACAGACCGTTGACCAGGTCGGCGTCAGGGGGCAGGGAAACCTTGATTAGGACCGTGCGGGTCGAAGGATCGGATTTGGGCATGATCTCCCCGACCGCTCCCGTCAGCGTACGGTTCAGGGCCTCAACGTACACCTCCATTTCCTGACCGACGCCAATGCGGGGGATGAGCGACTCCGAGAGAAAGGCATGCAGCTCGAGCTGTGAAGTCGTTTCAAGCAGGAACAGCGGTTGCGCCGGGGAAGCCATATCGCCAACGTTCACGAGCTTCCTCACCACCTTCCCGGAAAAGGGCGCGCGAATGACGGTGTGGCTTAGCATGACCTGGGCTTCGGCAACCGCGGCGTCGGCCTGTTCCCGCTGAGCCTGCAGGCGTTTGATTTCGCTTTCACCGGCCCGGACCTCCTGGAGCGCGGCGAGGTAACCGGCCTCCGCAGCTTCCTTCTGAGCCCGCATGTGTTCGACCTGCTGACCGGTGGCGGCCTCGTGGCGCCGCAGATCCTCGTAGCGCCGGTAGTCCGCCTGGGCTTTGCCGCGATTGGCCTGAGCCGCATCGACCTGGGCCCGGGCCGCCCCAAGTTTCGCTCCGGCAGCTTCGAGGGCTCGCGTCACCGCCTCGCTCTGAGCCTCAGCCTGCTGCAGTCGCGCCATGCTTTCCGCGTCCTGCAGCAAAGCCAGGACCGTGGCTTCGGACCCTGTTTCGGCTCCGCCGACGACGGCATCACCTTCCGCTACCAGAATCTCCCTGACCTGTGCCATGAGCCGCGAGGCGACCAGCGCCTCCGTCCGCGCCCGGATGGTCCCCACCTGGTCGATGAGTCGAGGGTATATCCGTCGTTCGACCGCCACGGTTTTCAACGACGGCGGCGCCCCTTTAGCCGCCGCAGGGCCCGGGGCAATCTTCGTCACAAAGGCCCCCGCCAGCCACATCATCAGCAGCGCCAGGACCGCCAAAACCCCCAGGCCGACGGCCACTTCCCGCTGCAGTTTCCGCTTGCTATCCCCGTCCAAGATCAACCCCTTTAAAGAGAGAACCGCAGAAGCGCAAACGGTAAAACATCACCTGATGACCCCTGGTTGGTGGTTCTCAGGCTATGCCTATCCTCTTGCGCAACGCCTCTGCTCGATCCCATCCGCCAAGCCCGTTACCTTATCATTCCACAGCCCTGCATTGCGCCGTTCGGTTCTCCTCTCTCCTTCTGTGGTTCGATATTCTGCGGTTCGATATTCTGCGGTTCGCTTTTCATTTGTCCTTCACGCCTCACGCCTCACTCCTCACTCCTCACTCCTCACTCCTCACTCCTCACTCCTCACTCCTCACTCCTCACGCCTCACTCCTCACTCCTCCCCGCCAATTCATCGGCGAAGTCTCCCAGCGCTCTCCTCAGAAAGGCCTGGGCGATCTTGCCGTCAAAGAGTGCCGCCGTATAGGCAACCTCCGCCTGATTCCAGGCCACTTCTGCCTGCAGCAGCGAATCCACCGTTGCTGCCTGGCGGGAGTAGATGTGGCGCACTTCATCGAGGGCTTTTTCTGCCCAGGCTTTCCGCTCGCCTGCGACCCGGATCTTTTCCGCTGCTTCCTGAACCGCCAGAGTTGCCTGGTTGACCTCGAGCGCGATATCGAGAGCCACCTGGTCGCTGCGGGATTCCATTTCTTTCAGGCGGGAGCGGGCTTCTTCCATGCGTGAGACGCTCAGACCGCCCTCAAAGAGGGGCCAGGTAGCCTGGATCCCCACATACCAACTGTCGGTGAATTTGCCGAGCGTTTCCGAATCCAGGAGATAATCGGCATTCACCCCCAGCCGGGGCAGAAAGCCTCCCTGAGTCGCTCGGACCCGGGCCCGGGCGGCTTCGATAAGGGAGCGCGCGGCCGCCATTTCCGGGCGTTTTTCGAGGGCGATGGCAATGTTGCGGTCGGAGTCCCCGGGGGGAACGTCGGTCTGCATCACCGGCGGAACGATCCCCGGGTCGGGAATCTCTGCCGGGACGATCGGCCGCGCCAGGAGTCGTTCCAGCCCGGCTTGCAGCTTGAGAGCGTTGCTCTGAGCGGTAACGACATTGCCGCGTGCTTCGGCGCGGCGGGCCTTGAGGCGCAAAAGCTCACTGGGCAGGGCGGCGTCGGCCCGCACCCTGGCTTCCCCCAGTCGCTCATCGGCCTGGGCCGATTCGAAGGCCTTTTCCGCGACCCCGATGAAGGCAAGCGCCTGGAGCCACTGGTAGTAGATCTCTGTCACCCGTGCCACCAGCTGATTGCGTGCCGCCTGCCATTCGGCTCCGATGGAACGTTCCTGGGCAAGAGCCGCCCGGCGTTCCTGCCAGCGGCTGCCGCCCTCGAACAGAGCCCATTCACCCCGCAGCCGCGACCCGAAATTCTGCTCCGTCCCGGGCTCGTTGAAATCGATATCAGGGCGAAAGCGCCGCTGATTGATGATATTCATGAGGGCAAAGACGGCGTTGTTGGTGATATTGAAGTCCTCGGCAACAACCAGCCGGGGATAGAAGGTGGCTTCCACCTGGCGCACCTGTTCCGCGGCCGCTCTCATCCGCTGCCGCATCTGTTCGAGCTCGGGGCTGGCCTGCAGTGCCTCCTCCACCGCCCGTTCGGCGGTGAGCGGCCCTTCCCTGGGTACCTCCCGCGCCCGCTCCACCTTGGCCCGCCATTGCTGCAAAGCCGCATCCCGGGGCATGGCGCCCGCCCCGGTTGCGGTCGGTCCGAAGCGCGTCGCGCATGCCGCCAGCAATCCCACCACCAGGACCAGCAGCCCCAACTTTGTCAAAGAGGCCCGTTGGTTACTCGAACCAAATCTCGCTCCTCGATCCATTCGCATCCCCAAATGACATCTCTGGAAACGCCTGCCCGGAACCCCGAACACACCCCTCCTGCCCTTCTTATACCTGCCGCTTCCCGCTTCTTCAAGCGATACCACATCTCGAACACGGTGGTCATGGCCTGGTTCGGACGTTTGCGTCATATTCCGAAGCTGCGGAGCAGGAAGAGCACAATGCTCCCGATGAGAAGAAAGCTCGAACCTATTATCCCGACGATAGCGACGACCAGTTGGGGGAGATGAGGTTTCATGAAGACGATCTGGTGTTCGTTATCCCTGGGCTGCGACGCTCCCAGGTTCAAGAGTCGCAGCTCATAGCGACCCGGCATCGGCAGGTCATAGCTCTTCATCTCCATCCTGATCCGCGAGAAAGTGGACGAGTGCGCGCGAAGTAAGGTCGTGCGGCCCTTGAGCGGCAGGCCGTCACCCCCGCGCAGTTCGAATTCGGTCCGGGCGAAACGCCTCGTGAAGAGCGGTCCTTCGACAGCGAGGACCACCCTCCCGGCTTCGGTAAACTCGAGGGATTGCTCTGCTCGGAGAGGAACACTCAGGATGAGCTTCTCCGAGCGCAGGCGAATGATCCTCCTGATGAAGAACGCGAGGAGGATGAGACCTCCTGCAAAGCCAAGGACCGATAGCCAGAGTCCGTTGTCGTACAGGAAGTTCAGAAATGCCATAGTCGCCTCCACTCCGGCAACCGGCCAGGAAGGAATGAGAGGTTGCCGTCATTCCCGTAAGATGCGGTCCAGACCCTTCACCGCCTCAATCATGACCTCGGTCGCCCGGGTCACTTGGGGCAGATGAATCCATTCATCACTCTTGTGAGCCTGGGCAATGTCGCCGGGACCGAACACCACACACGGGGTGCCGCCGGCAGCAATTTTGGTGGCGTCGGTACCGTAGGGCACGCCTTTGGCGGCCGCGTCCAACCCGAGCTTGGCCAGCGCCTGCCTCAAGGCCTTCGCCGGCGGGCTTTCCGGTGCGGTCTCAAACGGCGGATCCATCATATACGTTTCTCCCCTGAGCCACGCATGCCCCTGTCGGCCGGCCTGCACCGCCCAGTCATCAACAAACCGGAGAATGTCCGCCATTTCCTCTCCGGGCACCAGGCGCCGATCAACAGCCAGGGTACATAACTCGGGAACGGTGTTGAGGCCCACGCCTCCCGAGATCATCGTCGGCGTCCAGGTTGCGCCGCCGGTTAAGGGATGATGCTTACTGGTGGTGTACCGGTCGAAGGCGACCCGAAAATCCCGGATCAGGTCGACCATTTCCAAGACGGCATTGTGTCCCTGGTCTGGGGTTGAGCTGTGGGCGGACTTCCCCTGCGCAACCAGCGCGAACCGGACCGATCCTTTATGGGCCGTAACCGCCTGCAGGTTGGTGGGTTCGCCTACGAAACAGGCATCAAACCGGTAATGCTTTCCCAGGTGCCGTGAACCCGCGAAACCATGCTCCTCATCGATGATTCCGAGGAAGTAGAGATCGGCCTCGAGGCCGGCGGTTTCTGCGAAATATTGGATGGTCCTGGCAAAAGCTGCGGCAGAGGCCTTGGTGTCACAGCTGCCACGTCCATACAGACGGTCACCCTCCTGCCGCCCCCAGGGGTCCACGGTCATTCCCGTAATCTGAACCGTGTCGAGGTGGCTTTCCAGAGCAATCCTGCGGTTGCTCCTGCCTGTAGCCAGATGAGCGATAAGATTGGAGCGTCCCGGCACGACTTCGTCAAACCGGACGCTGCAGCCAACCCGCTCGAAGAATTCACCGAGCACAGCAGCCACCCTCTGCTCACCAAAGATCTCCGAAGGAGCATCAGGCGTGCGGAAGGCCGGGTTGACGCTGGGGATTGAAACCAGTTCCCGCAGCAGATCCACCGCACTCGAATGGATTGTAGAGCCCATAGCGTCCTCTCTTCTTCAGGCGAGCCCGAGGCAGGTTTTCAACGCCAGGATTCGGCTGAGCTTCAGCGCTTTCTTTTGCCTACTCATTGCCTTGGCAACTTACCGGCAGAAACACTCCCTTCTTCAACGGTGAGGCAATTCAGAAAACCGGGCGAATACCGGTATCCACCTCGTCGCCGCAGTCCCTGCAGCGGAACACGATGGTCGGAAAACCTGCCTTGAATTTCATGATCCCATGACATTTGTCGCAGGTCGGCTGGTGCCTCTCCATGAAAAGGGTCATCGGGACAAACCCGATCAGCACGGCGATGAACGGGACATACTCTTCGTCCGGAATTTTCCCAATTGCTACCAGGCAAGCTGCGGCAACCCCCACCACGAGCATTGAGATCGCGCCGACGCGGCGGAGTCTTCTGGTATAGTCGATGGCATTCACGGCCCGGCTCTTGTTCGCAGCCTCTCCGAACACGGGATGCATAGCTGCTTCCCTTGAACGTGCTGGATTCTGGTCGCCATGACCTCTTCACCACAACCCTGGCAGATGATGTTGTCATGAATCCTGGCTGGAGCCGGCACCTCGGGCGGGGCTTCTTTGATATCAAACAAATCCTCGAGGGGCGCTTCCAGGATCTTTTGAATATACAGGACTTGCAGTTCTTCGAGACGCTTCTCTTCCTCCGGCGTGATGGTGTAGGCGCGCATCCTGCCCATCAGTGCGTCACGCTCCGGATCCAACTCAGACGCGACCTTCGGCAGCCTTACGATCCGGATTCCCTTCCCGTCCGACCGCCGATAAAAGCTGAAAGCCTTCTTGCCATAATCGTTGAAGATCAGGTTTCCTTTGCCGAAAGTACAGCCGGTGAGGACTTGAATGGCGTCAACGCCGCACATGTCGGTTTCGACCACGGCAACCACCTCTTCATCCTCCGCATGCGGTCCGATTTCACGCAACGCGATTTCCGCAACCCGAATGCCGATGGCAAGTCCCGGGCACATGTGCCCATGGAAAGCCCTCGCTTTCTGAACAACCTCCGACGCAATCATCCTACCCTCCTCAGCGTTTGAGACCGAGGCCTTGGCGCCCTCCCAAACCCGTAAGGCCGCCAAAGCGGCTTGGCTTGAACGCCAATTGCCGTCAGTTCCGCATTAATGCTATATTGCGGTCATCTCTCATTGTACTATAGCAGGCTGAGAATACGCACTCTCTCAAAGCGGTGCAAATGGATTTCGAATGAGCTGCCGCCAGATCTGCTATCAGCTGACATGGCAACCTCTGCCGGCCATTAGAGCCAGGAGCCTTTGGTGCTCGAACGATCAACCCAAAGACTTCAGGAACACCAAAATGAGCGGGCGGCCAGGGCTGCCTCGATGGAAGATCAGGGAGCAAAAATGCCCAAGTACAAGGTGATTGCCAGAGCAAAAGATAGCCAATGCCCGCACGTTCAGGTGGGGGATGCCATTGTCATCGAAGGGACCATGTTGAATCTGGAGGAGTCTCGGAACGTCTGCGCGGTGGCGCTGGGCGCCATCCAGTATTCCCTTTACATGATGGGGAAAGCCAGGGACCCGAAGGACTTCGGCCGCGATGAGGTTTACACCCTGCAATGCCCGGACCCCGAAACGCGGGTGATCTTCGAAGTAACCAGGGTGGCAATGGAGGAATGACCGGCGACGCTTTCGGGTAAAGCCAAAAATTTCATGGCATGCGGCTGGCCCAGACAGAAAGGGCTCAGCCGAGACCTGGCCAGCCATTGTGCGAGAGCACTCACGGAGGAGTCTTCGGTCCGCACTCTGCGGGAAGGGCGTACGCGAGATGAATGGCCGGACAAGAACGAAAGATCGTTAGACATGCAGGAGGCATCCGATGATCGATAAGGTGTTCGGCCTGATGTTACTTTTGGGTGTTGGATTCATGGTCCTCGGCAGCAGGGTGAGCGGCGCCGGCCTGGTGCTTCCTGGGGCATCGCTCGATGGCAAGGTTTCAGTGGAGAAGGCGCTTCAACAAAGGCGGACAATCCGGAATTTCAAGGAAACCCCTCTTTTTTTACCCCACCTCGCACAACTGCTATGGGCCGCCCAGGGGATCACCGATCCCAAAGGGGTCGGAAGATCAGCTCCCTCCGGTGGCGCCCGGTTTCCTTTGGATATTTATGTCATCGTGGGCAACAAGGGCGTTGAAGGCCTGGAGGAAGGGGTCTACCACTATGCACCGGCGGATCACTCCCTGTCGGTAATGAACAGGAAGGATCTCCGCAGAGAGATTGGCGCCGCCTCGCTCGGCCAGATGTGGATGGCGGGCGCTCCGGTGATGTTCGTCATCACCGCCGAGTACCGGCGGATCACGGGCCGGTATGGAGAGAGGGGGGTTCGGTATGCCCAGATCGAGGTCGGCCACGTGGGCCAGAATCTGTTTCTCCAGGCGGAAGCCCTGGGCCTTGGAGCCGGGATTGTGGGGGCGTTCAATGATGCCGCGGTGGTTGAAGTGATGGGAATCCCGCGCGAACATGAGCCCCTGCTGATCATGCCCGTAGGGTACAAGAATTGACCCAGTGGGCCTCGAAGTCAGGGCAAATGGTGGCTCCTGCCGCCGTTCCACCTCCACTCCAGGGGAGAACGTCGCTCAACGCTGAAACCAACCGGTCCCCGATTGGTCTGATCAAGCTGCATGACCGTCACATCCCCACGGGATTTCAGGCTCTGGATAAACCGGTCTCCCTGTGCGTTCGCTTGCCCATCAACGATTCGTTCGGAAGATAGGACATTTCTCCGATGCCGTTATGAGGCCAATTTCCAGGGCTTTGGCAGAGGTGTTGTATATCGAGTAGGCTTCCGTTCGTATTGACAGAGACCTGCTCCTTTGCTATTTTGAACGGGAGCGTAAAGGGGAGTAGCAACCGGCCGATGGGCGGCCGGCCCGCATCCCGTCACTACGGTGGTGATCCCGCCCGGGAGCGGCTCCAGGCAACATCCGTTGGACTTGCGAGACCTTTACTCACAGCATGACCGTCATGCCGCGAGTAAAGGTCTTTTTTTTTGCTCCGGCGAACACGCAAAAGGAGGCAACATGATCGACCTGGGGTGGCTGGGACAGATTGCGTTTACCTGGGAATTTCTGGTGGCGGTGATGAGCATCGTTCTCATCGATTTGGTTCTGGCCGGCGATAACGCCGTGGTCATTGCCATGGCCGTCAAAAACCTGCACGGCCGTGAACGACAAATGGGGATTATCCTGGGCGCCGGCGGCGCCGTCATCATTCGAGTGATTTGCACCTTTATGGTGGCGCAGCTGCTCAACCTGTCCTTCGTCAAGCTGATCGGCGGTGCGGTCATCATCTGGATCGGCATCAAGCTGCTTACCGAAGGGACCAAGGAGGAATGCCACAGCAAGGAGTGCAGCAGTCTCTGGCAGGCGCTCTGGATCATCATCGTGGCGGACCTGAGCATGGGAATCGACAACATGCTGGCCGTCGGCGCCGCAAGCCACGGCAACCTGTTCCTGCTGCTCTTCGGCCTGCTCCTTTCCATTCCGATGGTAGTCTTCCTGAGCACCTGGCTTTCCAAGCTCATGGACTGCTACCCCATCATCCTCTGGATCGGCGCGGCGGTGCTGGGCAAGGTGGGCGGCGAAATGATGATCACCGACCCATGGGTCCACGAGCTGCTCAATCCGCCCAAATGGGCCGACTATGCCGCGATGGCATTCTTCGTTGTTTTTGTATGCGCTCTGAGCAAATGGTTGATCAGCAGGCGAAAAGACCGGGCCGGTCTGGAGCCGGCCGCCATCGAGGCGGCTGTCACGCCTTCCCATCCTGAAGGCAAGTGATCAGGGACTTGACCGAGTTTAACCGGCGGGAGGGAAAGCGCCCTTCCGCCCGGGCCCTTCTCCACGACATGGATCGGGCGCGCCACAATCGGTCGAAGCCTTTTGGCGAGTTGCTTTCGGAGTCATTCGAGGTCGCTCTCGCGCCACTTCCCGCCGGTCTGCCGCCTGACCGCCTCGATCAGGCCATTGGCGTGAGAATTAGTGACCTCGCGTTGAATGAGGATCTGCGTCGGCGTAACCTCCTTGCCGTAATAGGCGGCATTGAGCGCATCCCGGGGCGCCACCACCGCCCCGTTCACCCCCACCCCGCCGTACAGTCCCTGGTTGCGCGCATAGCTGATAATGTCCCCGCTCAGGTTGGCCGTAGCCGCCTCAGCCCCCGCGCCGACCGGCCCCAGGGCAATGGCCGCGTCGGCACCGAGCTTGGTGCTGGTGGTCAAGAGCGCCGACACCCCGCGATCGGTCAGTGCGACCAGGACCACTTCCGACGCCCGGCCGCCGGCAATCAGGCCGAAACTGACCTGCCCCATGGTATAGAAGGCCGGCCCACTCCAGGCATTCGCCTTCTCATCATAGGCCAGAAAAGTCCCGCTCCCTCCGGACGCACCGAAAATGAACGCCCCTCCAAGGACCTGCGGATAGATCAGCACGCCCTTTGCCCCCTTGAGGATGACCTGCAGGGAAGGTCCCATGTCCTTATCGGCAATGAAGGCATTGAACGTCATGAGCGACTTTTCCACCAACTGCAGGGCCTCTTGCAGATCTTCCGCCAAAGCGGCCTGGGGGCAAATGGTGACAACCGTGAAGCACATTAGACAAGTGATGGCAATACCGTGGATCACACAAAAGCGCGAACCACTTTCCGACTTCCGCATAAGCGCCTCCTTTGATGGCCGCTGCTGCTGCTGCCGCCCGGCTGATTCCCGGCCCAGACTGGAACACCACCTTCACGCAAAGAGACCAGACCGGGCGACTGCTGGCACCGGCAAGGTGACAAGAAATCGTTTCTAGAAAATTTGGGTAGCACGTATCCTGGGTGCGGTCAAGGCCATTGACAGGCCCCAAAGCCCTTGACCTGTTCAGTCAGCGGGTGCTACAAGGCGTTGTAAAAAATGAGCTGGCGTAGCTCAATGGCAGAGCAGCTGATTTGTAATCAGCAGGTTGCGGGTTCAAATCCCATCGCCAGCTCTCAGTTTACAGTCTCGGCAGTTCCTGAGTGTGTAAATAGTGTGTAAGACTTCCGGGTGAACACCCCAAAACGACAAAAGGCAGAGTCCGGTCCCGCTCGCCTGCCTCGAAGGATTGGCCATGTTTCCTTAAAGTGAAGCCCACACCGAGTATGCCGCACCGGCATGGGCTTGCATGAAGAGGAGAAACACTATGCGATTTGATTTTTTAAGAAATAAAAATGGAAGGGAAGGGGGTTGTTAGCACGTTTGGCAGGTGGGGATGAAAAGCGCAAAAGGCAGTGCGTTTCCCTTAATTTCACTCATGGGATGCCCTACACCAGTTCAAGGTGGAGTTCTCGGCCAATCAGTGCGGCGGCACGTTGGAGTGTCTCAATAGTCACGTTGCCATTTGCCTTTAGAATTCGGTCGACTTGTGCCCGGCTTGTGTGCATCCGCTCGGCCATTTGGGTTTTGGTGATCCCGCGTTTCCGCATTTCCTCGGCAATCTGCCACGAAATTACCCGAGCAACCCCCTCCGCTTTCGCGTTCTCGTAAATGCCTTCCTCGTGCAGAAAACCATCGAGCGTCGATCCCCAATGTTGATTCTTCCCGCTCATGTTGTCATCTCCGTGGTAATGCCCCGCTTGCCCCGGATGATTTGCGTTATCCGGTTCGCCGGAACGCCCAGTTCCTTCGCGAGCTGGTTTGAACTCATGCCGAGCGCTTCCAGTTCGTCGGCCAGGTGCTCTCCGGGATGAATGAGAAGTCTTGCCATTTCTCTTGGCCTGCTTTCAGGCGTGCAGGCCGTCTTGCGAAGCTGGATGACGCGGACGGAAGGTAACGTTCACTTCAACCTCCTCGTCAAGCTTCCCGAGGATCGTAATCATCCGGTCAAGCGTAAAGCGTTCGAGCTTCGCGTTTCGAATGCGCGAAAACTCCGAATGAGCGACGCCTGTCACCCTTTCGGCTTCGCGCGTCGAAAGGCCGCGCTCGTCAAGCGTGCGGATGATCTTCGCCGCCAAAATGGCGCGGGCCTGCTCTACCCCGGCGTTAGCGCGACCAAAGTCACGAAAAACATTGCCGCTGCCGCGAACGAGTTCGAATCTATTCTTCATCGTAGAGCCTCCTTCAATCGTTTCAAACGTTCGCGGATAAGATCAGCCTCCATCTGAGGCGTCTTAATGCCGGTCTTGGATTTCTTCTGAAAAGCGTGGATCACCCAAATATCCGCGCCTATCTTGACGGCATAGATCACCCGGAAAGCATCCCCTTGATGCCCGAGCGCAATCTCGAACACGCCGCCGTCAACGCCCTTGACCGGCTCTTTGCCTTGTCCGATTTGCTCCCCTCGGCGGCTATCGTGAGAGCGCTCAGCATGACGCCCTGCACGTCTTCGGGAAATTCCTCGAAATCCCTCCGCGCAGCCTTGATCCATGAAATAGGCCGTGTATTTCTCATCCGCTGCATGTTGACATATTTGTCACCGCTTTGCAAGCCTTTTCACGCGCCGGAAACACGTTCTGGCGCGTCAGCATGGCAAACTTCCCCGGCAACAATCGTGTAAAACACAATAACGGTTTTCCCGCTTAAACCGACGTAGGTTTGTGATGAGTGCATTTGCTGCGCTTGGAGCGCATGGCGAATGAGAAAACGATCAAGCGCGGGTTGCCCACAAGTAAATTCTTCAACGGCATGCATTCGATTGAGTTTCTCTATGCGGAGGGGGCGGTCACGGCTCGGCGTCGAAAACGGATGGTTGGCGGAACAGCCGTTCAAGGCGTGCGTGACGACGCGGCGGAGCGTCGAGCGCCGTGACGAAGGCTTTCCACTGCTCTGCGTCGAGTGAGAAGATGCGCCACTCCGCCAGTCGTTCTTCGGCTTCGCTCAGTGCCGTTTCAAGAACGAATTCGCTGACGGATTTATGCGCCCCCCTTGCCGCAGCCTGCGAAGTCTGCTTGGCGGACTTGCTAAGCCGCAGATCGAGTTCTTCTGTTCTGTTTGTCCGTTGAGTCGCCATAGTGCCTAAAGCCTATTCGTGCCGCCAGGCGCAGTTCGTAATTCTTCTGAAGGTTGATCCAGATATCCGGTCCCGTGCCGAACCACCGGCCAAGGCGCAACGCCGTGCCCTGCTTGCCGAGGCTAGCCGCTTTTCAGGCTATAGCGTCCAGGCCCTTTTTCTGCGCCAAGTTGGTGACAAAGAACGTACCGTTGCTCTCGGCATCGACAACCCTCCGGCAGGCGAATACACATTGGGCGTCTCCACGCGCGGGCCTTCGACGGATTATGGAATTATCGTTGCCTATTCGGCGGCGAACGGAAAGGATGTCGAACGGATCATTACAGGCACCGTGACGAGGGATGAAGTTCAGGTCTTGCGGTTCAATGTCAACGGCGGCCTGGAACTACGCTAGAACCACATTCATCCGTGTTGGCTTCATGCAACGCTTCAATCAAAAGGCGCTCGATTTCATCCCGTGACACCTGATCCTTGCGCCTGGCAAAGTGCCCCGTGTTAGGTACTGGCAAGGGCTTAAGTAAATGGCTAAATGCACCAGGTTCCTCCAAAGGGCCAGGTTCTGGCCCAACGCTCCGGATCTCAGAAAAAAATCGAAAAAATCATCCGCTTTCTCCAACACTGCCCCAAGAAACGTAAAGAAAACCTGAATTGTGTCGGAATTATTTACAGTTTCTGGATGCTGGCTAGATCCTTGTCTAGACTGGGTTTTCTCGAATTTACCCTGAAGCACTGTCGGAATACTTTACGATTTGCCCTGCAAAACCGAGCATTCGCCTATCTTTCCATGAAAGTTAAAATTCTAAAATAACTACATAATAAATATCTGGCACGAAGGATGCTTACTCTAATTCACCGGAGCATTGAGAAAAATAAAACCCGTACCTGAGATTTGGAGGAGTCTAGTTATGAGCACATTTAAGCCTGCTTCTTTGGTTGTCATTTTGCTTACCCTTTTCGTCGTGGCCATTGGAAGCGCGAACGCAACGCCCTTTTTAAACCTAGCTAATGGGCATTACTATGACGTCGTGAGCGTACCTTACATGACTTGGCATGAAGCTAGGATTGCTGCATCGGAGCTGACTCATGGCGGATATAGTGGTCATCTGGCAACAGTTACTTCTCAGGCAGAAAACGCTTTCATCGTTAATACATTTGATTTTGCGGCTCTCACGAATAAATGGTTGGGAGCTTTTCAGGCCGATGCATCGAAGGTGGACGACGGTTGGGAGTGGATCACCGGGGAAGCCTGGAGCTATACAAGTTGGAATGGTGGAGAGCCCAACAATCTTTATTACACAGGCTACAGTTACGAGGATGCCCTAACGTATTGGAGCAACGGGTTGTGGAATGATGCCCCGTCAGCGTGGAATCAGTATGCGTCCGGCGGCTATGTCGTTGAATTCAGTCCCGTCCCCGAACCCGCCAGCATGCTCTTACTCGGCGCCGGTTTGGTCGGCTTGGCCGCTTTCAGGAAGAGGATCAGAAAAGGCTAGGCAAGACAGCGCCGCATACTTGAACGAGGCAGAGCTTTAAGCTCTGCCTTTTCTATCTTATCCGCGTGACTGCCATAATGGATGATGCCGTGGAACGCGGGTGAGTGATGGCATGAGCGGGATTCTGCTATGAATCTTCAGGAATCACGCTCTTGAACCGGGTCCCGCATTTCTTGCATTCACAATACCTGACCCTGAACTTGCCGTCCAGAAGCAAGCTGTTTTGAACCCGGGTACTCCTCCCCTTGCATCTCGGGCATTCG
>Ga0255347_1001742_pt1 | contig 33300 bp, 29 predicted proteins | sample wastewater_treat_2_FD_192479 | JGI IMG/M metagenome (GOLD analysis project Ga0255347, IMG submission 192479) | Wastewater microbial communities from Lulu Island WWTP, Vancouver, Canada - plant24 | ecosystem: Engineered > WWTP > Wastewater > Unclassified | place: Canada: Vancouver, British... | reverse complement strand
AAAACCTTGGGAATCATGCTGACGATTGCCTTGATCGGCATCCCCATCGTGCTGACCTACACCATCAGCATCTATTGGATTTTCCGCGGCAAAGTGAAACTGGACAAAACCAGCTACTGACCCGCCGAACGCCGCGTCCCCGGGCGACCCGGCGCACCGGCAAAGTAAAACTTGCGGCGCGGGGACGGCTCCTTAAGCTATGGAGGCGTGATGGCGGGGTAGCCAAGTGGTAAGGCAGGGCTCTGCAAAAGCCTCATTCGTCGGTTCGATTCCGACCCTCGCCTCCAGCCTTTTTGTTGGGTTTTTGGAGGAAAAACGGTCGAGTTTCAGTAAAATCTTCAGTGGCCGGCGAACTCCGCCACCATTCGATTGAAACTGAAGTAACTCGCCGACAACTCGCTAACGGGGGCGGATCGGGTTGGCTCATGCTCATAACCATGAGACATGAGATGAAAAATCGTTACCGTGTGTTCCGCCGCGGCTGGGGCGCTTTTTACTGCGAAGACCTCGTTACCAAGAAACAGGAATCCCTCAAAACGCGCGACAAGGACAAAGCCTACCGCCTCGTCGCCGCCAAAAACGAAACCGAGGGCGCGCCCACCTTCAGCCTGCATCTGGCGCGGATCTATTGGAAGGCTGGCGACCCGGCCGCCGCCAAACGGACGTGGCAACACGTCATGGACGAAATCCCGAAGCTGAAGAGCGGCGACACTCAACACCGCTGGCTGACCGCCATCAGGGACGGGGCATTCGACAGCATTCGTGATCTGGTCGTGCTCGAAACCCAGGCCGAGCATTTCTTGAAAGTTTTGGAGAACGGTTCGGTTTCGACGAACATTTATTTGCGGCGCATCCACAACTTCGCGCTCGACATGAGTTGGCTGCCGTGGCCGGTGTTGCCGAAGAAGCGCTGGCCCGCCATCAAGTTCAAGGAGAAACGCGGCATCACGCTGGCCGAACATCTTGCGATTGTCGCCCGCGAGTTGAATCCAGAACGCAAAGCGTTTTACCGACTCGCCTGGCACTTGGGAGCGGCACAATCGGACATTGCCTTCCTTGAGGCCGAGAACATTGATTGGGAGCACAACTTCATTTCGTTCGCACGCAAGAAAACGGGATCAATCGCCATCATGCGCTTCGATGAAGATGTGGCGGAGATTCTCCGGGACTTGCCGAGCAACGGGCCGTTGTTTCCGTATCTGCGCACCGTCCGCGCCGGTGACCGGGCGACGGAATTTCATCAGCGTTGTGTTGGCCTCAACATCAAAGGTGTTTCGTTGCACAGTTACCGCTACGCGTGGGCGGAACGGGCGAAGGCAGCGGGCTATCCCGAACGGTTCGCACAGGAAGCCCTTGGACACAACAGCAAGGCGGTGCATCGCGCCTACGCGCGCAAAGCCAAGGTGGAACTGCCGTCGCTGGGCGAATACGAACGACAACGCAAAATGTTCGCTGGAGGCAAGATTGCTGAACCCGTGGCTAAGATCGTCAACGCATAAGGAGTCCACCATGCACTTGAACGCACCTGAACTCTTGCAACCGGTGTTTCATTTCCTCGATGCAGTCATCCGGGATTACGGCCTCTACATCTACATGGTGATGGTCTGGCTTGCGCCGCTTCTCATCGTGTGGATTTTATCCGGCGGATTCTGGCGCAGACGCCCCCGGCAGCATCCTTCCGGCGAAATTCAGATCATCGTGATACAACCATCGGCAAAGCCACCGCCCTTGCCACCAGTTATTCCTCGTGGAAACACTCCGCAATCCGACGATGACAGCAGCCAATCATTCGCGGCCTGATGAAATAAGGCCTTTGCCGCCTCCGGAAATGCCGTTGCACGTTTATACAAATCCCTTGTATATTCGTGCAATGCGTAGCCAAGCTAAAACCGTCCCCGACGCGCTCTTCGGGATTGCCGAAGGGCAGCAAGGCTATTTCACCGCCAAGCAGGCGGCTGATGCCGGCTACCAGCTTGGCAGCCAGGCTCACCACGCCAAATCAGGGAATTGGGTGCGGGTCGAGCGCGGCATCTACCGGCTGGCGCGCTTTCCACAATCAGCCGAGGAGCAACTGGTCATCTACTCCCTTTGGTCACGCAACCGCGCGGGCGAGCCGGAGGGCGTTTATTCGCACCAAACCGCCCTCAGCATCCATGAGCTCTCGGATGTGAACCCGGCCAAACTTCACATGACCGTTCCGACCACGTTTCGACGGAACGCAAAAACTCCGAAGCTACTGGTGCTGCACCGCGCGAGCCTCGACGGGAAGGACATTGAGCAACGGCAGGGGTTCGCCGTCACTCGTCCGCTTCGATCCATTGCCGATCTGGCGGCAGCAGAATCTGTCTCGCGCGACATTGTCGAACAAGCCCTGGCCGAGGCGCGGCAACGTGGACTGATTCCCGTGCGAGAAGTGGCGGAACTGCGGCGGCAAGGAAGCCTCCTGAAGTGGTTTGACGATCTGCTCGCGGCTACCAAACGATGAAGCCTCCGCGAAAATATGCTTCCGCCGCCGCCTTCCGCGTCGCACTGGAAAGCCGTCTGCAAAAGATGGCGCAAACGGAAGGTCTCGACCTCCAGCGCCTGCGTCGGCAGGCCGCGTTTGACCGATTGCTCTGCCGCCTGTTCGCCGCGCCGGATGCTCCGTGGTTGTTGAAAGGCGGCTACGCAATGGAGTTGCGTCTGAAAACCGCCCGCACCACGCGCGACATTGATCTGGCCATGCGGCGACTCCCCGTGCCGTCGGCTGATTGGGATGCCAACGTCGCGGATGTGTTGGAATCATTGCGCGACGCCGGCGGCTTGGACTTGCAGGATTTCTTCACCTTTGTTTTCGGCACTGCCACGCAAGATCTGGACGCCGCACCTTACGGCGGTGCGCGCTTCCCCGTGGATGCGCGACTGGCCGGGCGAACCTTCGCGAAGTTCCACCTGGACGTGAGCACGGGCGATGTTCTGCGCGAACCTTACGAAACGCTTTCGGGCCGGGACTGGCTTGGGTTTGCGGGAATCGCCGGCGCAAACTTCCCGGCAGTCTCACCGGAAGAACAATTTGCCGAGAAACTTCATGCCTACACCTTGCCACGAACAGGCCGGGAAAATACCCGCGTCAAAGACCTGGTTGATCTGGTGCTCCTGATCGAACGCACCCGACTGGACGCCGCCCGGCTGCCAAAGGCAATTCGCGAAACCTTTCAGCGTCGCAAGACGCACGAAATCCCGCCTGCGCTCATCCCGCCGCCGGACTCATGGGCCGGGCCGTTTTCAGAAATGGCGACGGAATGTGGCCTCGAACCGGACATGGAGAAACATTTCGGCGTGGTCGCCCAATTCTTCAGCAGGCTGAGTTCATGACGCCGACGGGCGAACTTGACCTTGGGCTCGCTACACTCCACCGTCCCAAGCTTACTGAAACGCTTGCGGAAAACGAATGGTTGAGAGAGGAAAACTGGCAGCTACGAGGACGTTTCTACCTTCTTCCTATTTCTCGGTTCGGATGATACGGATGCCAGTTCTCATCCGACTAAGTCGCTCATCAAGGGCAGATGATTGTTGCTGTGCTCGCCGAACATCAGCTGGTTCGAGAGCCAGTTCGTGAGCGTCAATGATGTCGAGACCTGCCACTTTGCTCAAAAGGAGCGCAGCGCGCTCGGAGAGAATATCAACTTGGTCTTCGGGTTGACCATCTTGCAGTGCTGCGTGGCGAATGGCCTTCATGGTAACAAAGGGAAGGTCGCGGACCTTTTTGACAAGCGTTGCTAGACAATCTTTGGGGTAAAGATGATAACCATTGTCAAACGCCGCCATAATTTTCATTGAGGCGGTCCGGTCATGCTGGAACTCAAGAGTTTCGACAATTGGAATGCTCTCGAAGTCCACACCAACACGAGGCCGGTGTGTCCAAGCGTGCTGGCGCGACGGGCGAAGTCCCGGGCCGTGCCCCACCGGGTCGAAGAATTTCGAGTAGCCTGGTCCGGTGTTTATCCAATGAACGCGATAGAGAACGCCGATTCCTGTTTCCATCGGAATCCACCAAGCACGCTCCTTAGACCAGTGTGCAACGGCAAAGAATGCAGCGACTTCAATGTTGGATGTTAGGTCAACAAGAGCGGTTGGAATTCCGTAGTGTTGAGCCAGTCCAGCGTAATCAACCGAAAACCCGTGTTTGGAAGCGACATGCGTGAAAGGGTGGTCTCGGAGGATGAGTTCAAGTTCAGCTACACGCACACGGGAAAGAAGGAGACGCCCTTGAAGTTGTTCTCCTTCCTGCGAAATTCCCCGAAACAACGACGCGACACATGGGCGATGCCTGATGTTCTGGCCACGATACAGAAAAGATGACGTCACCCGTCTTCCCGGGAGGTTCAACGCCTCGCTTGGAACAGCGCGTAGTTTGCCATTCCACCGCACAACTTCAAATTCTAGGAACTTTCCAATAGATACACTCTCGTTCTCACTGAGGTAATTGAGAGGCGGGTCTTCTTCCCGCAGACGCGCGACGAGTGTCAGAATGTTCGCGACTGAATTCCTTCGTGCATTCGGACGGCAAAGCTTGACAGCCACATGCAACGCAAGAATACCAATCAACAACAACACTGCAACAGGTGCGTGCTACGTCGATATTAGCCAATCGCAATATGGCTTTAACGTGCCGACTGTTTAATGATGACGGTTGCGGGAATAACGGGGCTTGGACTTGGCTGCGTTCTTTCCCCGCCAGTATTCGTAAACCGCGTTGCGTATCTTGCAGAGCCGGGAGAGTTCGCCCGCCAGTTCCAGGACCTGGATGGAGGCAAAATACTTCACCGCGTTGGGTGGTGGATCACCCAGCGGCTTGAGCAGTCCAACGCCAATCAGCACCGGAATGTCATGCTCGGCGAGGCCCAGCAGAACAGCGGTTTGCTGGATGTTGAGCATGGCGGGCAATCGCCGCAGGTTGAGCAGCTCCCTGGCCTGTGCGGAAATGAGTTCCGGTTTGCCATTCGACTTGGCGGCGAGCGCCTCGTTGACTTCGCGGTTCATGGCTTTCCCTTTGTAAATGTGACGGTGATGGCGGCAACGTGGGTCTTCAACGCGGCGGCGTAACGCTGGTCAGCCGACTTCACGAGCTTCAATTCATACTTCTGGATCGCCCGTTCCAGGAATTTGAGGCCGCTGCCGAGCACGACGATCTCAGCCACGGCAAAGGCAACGAGCAGCTTTTCAGGCGGTGCATCCATATCCCGTTCCAGCACAGGATTGGGAGTCAATTCGGCGTAGAGGAATTGCGCGTAGGGCAATTGATAGCTGTGCTCATCGCTAGTGAACACGTTGAGTGTGGCCACACTCGGATCGTTGGCAAAGCACGGATTGTCACGCGAGCTAGACGCGGATGCTGCGACGGGATTGGGATTGGTGTTCATAAGATGTCTCGCCGAATTGTTCGATTCGCTGGCGAAGGGAATGAGTCGGTGCAATGCGTTGGCGGAACTGTTTCAGGAAACGATGCCCGTGCTGCAAAATGCGCCGGATGAAGTCTTGCTGGTGAATGCGAGGAACGGCCTCGATGGCGGCCAGTCGTTCACTGGAATGAGTGACGTGCGAACGTAATCGCTCAATGTCGTCGGTGAACACCTGACAGCGTTCCCGTCCGCGCGAGATGCTGACGTAAAACTGCTGTTGGTGAACGGCTGGCAGCGAGCGTGACGACGCCACGACCAAAACGTCATCCACTGTCTTGCCCTGGGCGGCGTGCGAGGTGACAGCGTAGCCATGCGTGAATGTGCGGTAGTTTTGGGGAATGACCCGGCCATCGGTGAGCAAGATGGCATCACCCTGAATCGCCTGCACCTCGACGAGTTCGCCATTGATAAACTTCTTGCGCGCAGCGTTGGCCTGCAATAACAGCTTGTCACCGGCGGCAACATTCAACTTCCGCTTCTCCCCCACATCGCAGGCAAAGCTCGCCCCCAATGGGAAAAGAGTTTCAGTGCCGTCCGCACGTTGAACTTTGATGGCGGCATTTTCGACGGCGACCACAGTGACGGATTCATCTTTGCCAAAACCACGTTGACCACGATGAAACCGGATCGTCATGCCGGGGCGGTATTGCCGCACATCCCGCTTCTGTGTTTCGGTCCACGAGAGTGAGTCGAACACCTGGAACTCATTTTCTTCACCCGCCAGCCGACCTGAAGCCTTCAATGTGTCACGCACTTTTTCTGTCACCGCCTCGATTTCATTCCACGTTGGCGCGACCAGCAGCGCAGATTGGTTTTGCATCAACGCCTTCACATACGCCTGCGCTGCTTTGCCATGAAGATCATCGTTGGATGATTCGACAATCGCGCCGATGCGTTCCAGTTGAGCGAGTGCCTCCCCCGTCCGCCTCTGCGCGGCCAATTCAACGGCCTTGCGATATTCGGCTTTGCGTTGCCGTCGGATGGCGGTCAACTGGCCGGACTTGAAGTTGGAGTGCTGCTCCAGAATCCGCAGGGCATCGCCTCGAACCACCGATGCGTGCTGGCCGGTGTCGCCCGAAAGCACAACGCGGGCATCACGCGCCAGGTCGAACAGCCGCTTCATGTCATCAATGCCCACTGCTCCAGCCTCGTCCAAAACAACCACCTGACGGGCGGATAACGCGGGCCTGGATTGCAGCAGGCTCGCCAGCGTGACGGCGTTGAATCCTTCCTTCCGCAATACATCCGTTGCTGCTGCCGTCGGCGCGCAAAATAGCAGTTCGACTTTAGCCTCGTTGCAGGCCGCGACCAAATCACGCAACGCTGTGGTTTTGCCAGTGCCGGCAAGCCCACGCAGGCCAGTGATCCGATGACTCGTGCGCAGAATATGGTAAATGGCGCGTCGTTGATCCTCGCTCAGCCAGTCGGAAACTTGGTAACCGGGGTGTAACGGTGAGACTGCGTCGCAGGCTGAATTGACCGTCTGTATCAAATTTAGTTCGGTCGCCAGAATCGTCTTGGTTGAGAGTCCATGTTCGGTCTTCACCAAATCAGGTTCGGCCTTCAGCGCCGCCTTCAAAGCTGGCAGATTCACTTCACCCAACCGGTGCGATAATGCGGCATCCAGCAGTTCATGCTCGGGCACGACGGACTTGCGCTCGAAGACATGAGCAATGGCATAGCTTAACACTACGCGCTCAGATTGAGCCTGCCGGACTTGTGCGATGGGTTGAACTGACGTGGAAAGCTTTTCCAGTGCCCGCAATTCATCGGGCTGCAATTGCGCCAACTGTCGTTCGCGCACTTCCGCTGTGGAGATGCCCTTCAATTTGCTTGCACGGCTCTGATGCACTGCCAAAGCGACGGCGTTGTTGGAGAGTTTTCGCCCCAGCTTTTCCTCCATCTCCAGAACAACCCTGCGCACCTGCTGCGACCGCTTGGAAAAGCGTTTCAACACCTCGTCGCTCACTCCCTCGATTTCAAAGCCATGCTTGGCCGAACGGATGCGATAGCCGATTGACTGAATCTGCTTCGCCAGTTCATTGCGATAGACTGCCGTACCGTAGCGAATCGCGTCATACATTCCGCCCGCCTGCAATGCCTTCCAGCATTGCTCCGTGTTGTCGAACGTGGCGTTGAACACCGTGAAGTGGGTGTGCAACTGTGGATCAAGTGCGCGGCTGGTCGTATGCGTGAACGCTGCGGCGACCAGATTGCCTGTGCTCCGGTTCTTCTGGCTGCCCTCCTTGCGGACTCTGGTCGCGGCGAAGGTTTCGAGTTCGCGGAACGCAATGCGTGCCGCTGTTTCGTGCGCCGTCACCAACCGATCATCATTCAACGTCACCGCCAGCACGGAAACCGATTTCGGGGCGGAACAGGTGAAGTCGTAGAACACCCGCCGTTTATCCTCCTTCTTCTGTCGCAACGTCAGCCGTTCATGATTCTGCGGATTCCGATTCTCGCAAAGCGCGTGGAACTGCTCGCGGGAGACGTTCTGCTTCAGCCCCAGCCGTTCCGTACCCGTGCCGACCCACTGGCCGGGCCGGATTTCACCCGCCGAATAGTAATCGTTCTGCTCCAGATGCTCGTCGAAATACTTCTCGGCATCGGCCAGGTCTTTCTGTGCGACGGCGGTAAACATGCGGTGCGAGGCTATCCGGTTTCCAAGAGCTTGCGGCGGGCGTGACGCGCAATCTCTGTTCTCGTTTCAGCCGATGAAGATAAACGAGAGCCTACGGCAACCGTGTGCCCGCCGGGCACATTCCTGCGCCGGAAACAGCGCGGTTTCACCGATGCGGATGGCTGGCTTGCCGTCATGCCTGCCAGAATGGCAGAAACCGAAGTCGCCGTGGTGTATGTGATACACTTTTTGCGCTGCTTCCCTGTCCGCGTCAACTTGACTGAATCCTTTCCACTTCGATTCATGCCGCCGAGTCTGGCAGCAATTCGCACTCAGCTTGTGCAATCTTTGCACAAAATGAATTGCTACACATATCTCAAAGACGAAGCGCACTACATTGATCTCTACGACCGGCAGACCGTCGAAGAATGCCGCGCCATGGAAAGGCGATTTGCTGAAGCGTCCGCAGGCACGCCAGCGGATCAACACTGGCAAACACTGCTTGTCAAAGCCGCGTTGTATTTCCTGCGTGGGGAGCGTTACGCGCGAAAAACCGATACCATCATGTTCTGGCGTGAAAGCGACCGTCAACGGGACAGGCAACTTGCCCAAGCAAGACCACCTCGGGGAATTCGCTGCGTTACTTGCTTTTCCGACATGGTTTCTGAGGAGAAGGATTTGCACGAACGGGATGGCGGAGACCAGGTGCTGTTCTTTTTCATTTGCCCGAAGTGCGATTCCCGGCGTGCGTTCTACGAGGATGGCACAGAATACCGACGTAAGAAGATTCTTTGCAGCCAGTGTCAGAGCGAGGCGAATGTCGAGCATCAGCGCGCTGGAGGAGAAGTTAGCATCATTACGACATGTCCAGAATGCGGCAAGGTGGAGGCCGAGTCCTTGGCCGCTGAAAAGACCGTAACGCAAGATGAACATTATGCGGCCGACCGAGAGCGATTCTGCATGTCTGAAGAAGAAGGGCGGGAGTATGACAGTTACCGCATAAGCGCTGGAATGTTCCAAAGGGAGCAGGAAGAACGGGAACTGCACGAGAAGCGGCAGAACCTTTACGACGAAATCGCGAAGCTGAAACGGCTAACGGTGGTGGAATTGGAGAACCTCCTCATCCCGGCACTGGAGCGGGAAAGATTCGTGCGACTTGATCTCGGATCGCCTGCCATCAAGCGGGACGTGCAAATGCCCTTCTGCGTTCAGGATGCCAGGTCTGGACGCAGTGACCGCGACAGCATCAAGAATTTGGAAAGGGCTATTGAGGAAGCGCTCGACGGGACGAATTGGCGGCTGAGCAGTGGCATCACCTACCATTTGGGCATTCTCAACGGTCAGTTGCGCGGCTTGGAAACTGAGAAGGATCTTTTGGCCCTGGTGCGTATGCGCCTCAAGAGACGGATCAGCCAGAAATAAGTTCCTCAAGAAGCAGTCGCTGAAGTTCGGCGCTTTGACTGGCCGGCTTTCCTGCGGGCACTCGGAAACCGGCCAGACAAATCGCCCCGGACACACCTATACGGTCGCGCACTCAACGGACGTTTTGAAAATCCGGCGACTTCACAGCCGTTCCGTCCGCTCCGATTTTCAAAAACGTCCGTTCAGTGCCGTCACGAATTTGCCTCCGACTTCGGATTGCTGTATTCATTTGTTCAGTGAAAAAGATGTCTTTCAATGAAATGAAAAGGCAGGAAGCGGAAAATCGGATGGCTGCGATTCGCCGGGCACGCCGCAGTCCAGAGGCAGCGGCAAAGGAACGGCGCCGGGCTTCATTGGTCGGCGATGGAGCCAAATGGCGTATCACCAATTTCAAAGAGGTTGCTCGCGCAATGGCGAAAAAATGGGGCTGACCCGGAAAGGCGGCAGATCATCACCTGATTTTGCCGGTCAAATAGGCAGTTCGCTTGGCGGGGGCAAACCGTTCGATGGCGTAGCGTAGCATGGTGCGTGGCATGACGGCATAATACTGCCGGAGAAAACCCTCCAGCACCGATTTGTTTCGCTTGCCGACCTCCCGCAGCATCCAACCGCAGGCCTTGTGCATCAGATCGTGTTTGTCGCCCAATAGTTGCTCAGTCAATTTTAGGGTGTCGGCAAAATCACCAGCCCGGATGAAGGCGAACGTGGCAAGGACGGCAATTCGCCGATCCCAGAGTGATCGGGATTGCGCCAGTTGATAAAGCAATGACCGGCTCCGGTTGAGCAGATGCGCCCCGACGATGTAGGGAGCCGAACTGTCGACCAGATTCCAATTGTTCACCCGATGCCGGTTGTTCAAATAAACCTGATACACCTTGTTTTTGATGTTGGCATCTCCCTTCCGATACTGCTCGACCAGAATCAGCAGTGCCAACAGCCGCTCGTCGTTGTAGGCAGATCGCAGAAGTCGCTCACAATCCAACAGGCCAAGCTGCCGAAATTGCCGGGCAAGTTGTCGAATGGCTGGAACCGTGATGCCCAGGAAACGATCTCCCTCGGCGTATTGACCTTTTCCGGTTTTGAAAAAGCCGGCCAGGAACTCGGCCTTGTTCGGGTTCGCCAGCGCCAGCAACGCCGCGTGAGCCTGACGATGATTCATCGCCGGTTCATCTGACGAATGACCGGTTTGTCTTGGAGACTTGATAACTTTTTGCGGCATGAATCAGAACGCGAACACACTCGCATCATAATCTGAACCGCCATTCAAAGTCAGCCTTTGCAAAACGAATTGGAATGAACCGGCGCTTTGACTGGCCGGCTTGCTTCCAGGTATTCAGCAACCGGCCAGACAAATCGCCGTAATACAAACCTAGACGGTCGCGCACTCAACGGTCGCTCCAAAACCGCGCTCCACTTCGCCGTCGTCCGTTCATGCCACTCCCGACCTGCTCCGTTTCGCTGCCGGTTTCGGATCGCCCGTTCAGTGCTTTGTCATCGGCACATCCGAGCACACATTTTGACACGTTCAGACGAACGAAATCAGTGGCGGCTTTCTGGAATGGGAAAGCCGGTATTTTGGTTAGACACCATCCCCTTACATCAAGGTAAGGCCACAAGTCGCGCAATAGTCGCGCCGTGTCCGCGCCCCGGCGGGCGGAATGTTCCAGGCGATTTCCGCACAATAGCCGCGCCGTAGCTGGGCAACATGCGGGCGGCATTCGCGCATGGCCTGAAAAGGTCTTCGCAATAGTTGCGATTCATTCCGCGTGACGTTCACACAATATCCGTATCCGCAGTCAGTCCACGACCACATCCGGGATTTGTCCATGTCCGCGTTCCGTCCATGACCGCCGCCGCGTCTGTAGCCGTAGTCAGTCCGTGGGCGCACCGCATCCCGTGCCGTGTCTGAGTTGTTGCCGGGAAACACCTCGCATTACACTGCAAGTATCCGCACGGGGGTTAACGCAACAGCCGGAGGGCGTCCCGGCAATTCCCTCTGGAATCCGCGCAGCAGTTCGCTTGGCAGACGCGCAGCGTCCAAGTTGGCGTCCAGTTGACAGACCGCACAGCATCCGGCGAATCGCTCACGCACATTCCAACGCAGTTTTCGTGAACTGGCTGGAATAAGTCCCGCAACGTCCGGCCAACTAGCCACAACCTTGTCCAGTCCGCGACCACAGCTACGATTTGTCCGAAACCGTGTTCAATCCTCTTCCGCGCACAGTCCACTGTCGCGTCCGGTTCTCGGCCGCAGATGCGGCCTATCTGCGAATTGGCCACGGGCAGCACACGACCGAGAATCCGCCACCGACCAGGATTGTCCGCGAAATTTTGCTGTCCACGATGAGTCCGCCGGAGGCACAAATTGTGCCTGGCAACCAGAATCGGCTTTGGTAGTCTGCTGCCAACCTGTATCATCATGGAAATCATGCGTCCCAAAGCAGCCAGCCGATGGACTTGCCTTGACCTGTTTTGCGGCTGTGGCGGGTTCAGCCTCGGGATGGAGCGCGCCGGCTTCCAATGTCTGGCGGCAATTGACTTCAACCCGGAGGCGGTTGCCGTGTTCAAGCACAACTTCCCGCATGTCCCGCAGGCGCTGGAAAAAGACCTGACCAAATTTTCCCCGGCCAATCTGGCAAAACTGATCAGCATGGATCACGTTGATGCGATCGTGGGAGGTCCGCCCTGTCAGGGCTTCAGCACGGTGCGGCAGGTGGACGGCGCAAACAACGGCATCCGATTGGTCGAAGACCCGCGCCGTTATCTTTACCAAGAGTTTCTGAAATACATTGAGTTTTTCCAGCCAAAGATTTTTGTGATGGAAAATGTTCTTGGCATCCGCTCGGCTTCCGGCGGCGAATACTTCACTCGCGTTCAAAAGGAAGCCCGTGCCATCGGTTATCGCGTCCATGCGCAGGTCGAGGATTGTGTTGAACTCGGCCTTCCGCAAAAGCGCCGCCGCCAGCTATTTATCGGCACGCGCCTGGATTTACCGGATTATTTCCGCCCGGAAATCAAACCCGCACCCCGCGCCACCGACCATCCCTCACTGTGGGAAGCCATCGGCGACCTTCCGCTCCTCAAGGCCGGCGAAGGTGAGGAAACGACTGAATACAACATGGAGCGTCGCAAGGCCCAGGTTGAGCGATATGGTCGGCGCTATCTTTATGAAGTGTTGGAAGTGCAGCGCGCGGCAAAACTCACCGCCCACCGCGCCCGCCCGCACAGTGAGCGCGACCTGCGCGACTTCGCCTTGCTCAAGGAAGGCGAGAATTCCAAGGAGGCAATGGACCGTGACGTGAAATTCGAGTTTCCCTACGACAAAGAAACTTTCAAGGACCGCTACACCCGCCAACATCGAAACGAACCGTGCTCAACCATCGTGGCGCACTTGAGCAAGGACGGTCTGATGTTCATCCATCCGACACAGAATCGCTCCCTGACGCCGCGTGAAGCCGCACGCACCCAAAGTTTCCCGGACTGGTTTGGGTTTCCCATCGCACGCACACGTCAGTTTCACGTCATCGGCAACGCTGTGCCGCCGCTGGTCAACGAAGCAATGGAACAACTCGTCTTGCGCGGCAATCGTTCTCCCGCGCTCAATTGATGGACTCATCCGAACAGGTTGAAATCTGCAAGCAATGCAGCAAAGAGGAAGCCGTGCGGCTCGACGACGCGTATGGAGTTCCAGTTTACGGTTTCTGCTCGGAGGACTGTGCCGTCAAGCATGGCTACCGTCCCGAAGTTTTCGCTGGTGCTTACGAAACGGACGGCGATGTCGTGGATACAAACGACGCCTAAATTGGCAGGGCTGAAAACTGGATGGGATCGAGCGAGCAAGTTTTGCGGAGCGAGCCGGGCAGAACAAAAAGTTTTGGCTGCTCCGTGAATTTGAAGAGTCTGTAAAGTTGATACTCAGCTTCGCGCGCGGTGGAAACTTCCACTTCATTCTTGGACGCGAAGAACGGCGTGAGCGCACCAAAGCGAGTCGTCTTCACCTCAATCAGCCTGTCGCGCCCGTCGGTCTCGAATGATTTGATGTCAAAGCCAAGATGGTCGCCAGCGGTATCGGCAACGTGTTCGATTCGGTTGGCTAACTCCTTCTTTCCAGCTTGCCACAGTCTTTTGTGCTCGAATTCCAGCACCAACTTTTCTCCGGCCAACCCCAAAGTTTGGTTTCGTGACTCCATCTCAAGGTAATTCCTCCGCACCGGCCTGCGAACTTGGGGTGCTCTGTCGTAAAGCTTGGGTTTGTCCTGCTCTCTGCTGGGTGGGTTGACCAAGATTGCGAGCACGTCATTTACGGCGGGCGGCATTTCGATCTTCTGTTCCACCGCTGCCGCCGCCGCTTGGTGCAAGCCCGATGCGCCGAGCAGGCGTTCTTCAACAACGCGGTAAAGCAGTTCTTGGTAGTTACCAAGCGGTTTGTAGCCGTCAATGTAGGGATAACCGAGTTCAATGAGCACCGCGCTGATGTTTTGGTGCTTCTTTTCAACCGCCCCCTTGCTCCGATTGTTCAGAAATTTTTGGAGATTACGGTTGTGTTCGGCCTTGTTGAACGGTTCACCACGAAGCTCCATCGCAAGCATCTCGAAATCATCCGAGACGGTCGCTTCCACTTCTTCGCGTGACCAGTGGTCAGACATGATTGCCAATCCAGGATGTGCTTCGTCAGCATGGAATGGCAAGTGCCGGTTTCATTCCGGCATATCCTCTACGGCTTCAATGGTGAACATGAAGCGGACAATCTCCTCGATTTTCGTCCGACTCGGACCGTTCAAGCCGTTCCCATAGCGCGGATCGTAATTCTGGCAGTAGTCCGCAGCCAGTTTGTAGCCGTCCGCCGGGGAATTCGTGTGCCACAGATGAATGGCCAGGGCGTGTTCGACCAGCATGAGATTCCAGTTGTGAACGATGCGCACCGCTCCCCAGCGCTGCTTCTGGTATTCGTTCTGAAAATCCCGTAGCCGGTCATGTAGCGCCTCCGCTTTCTGGCGGTCCAACTGTGGACGGCATTCGTCCACTCCCGCGAGCAACACTTTCGACTCAAGAAAAAGTTCCGCCGCCGTTCCGCCGGTCTTGCCTTTGCGCGAAGTGGCGCGGGTCGCAATCCAAATTGCGAATGCGGAAAGTCGCTCCGGCTTCTCAAACCATTTCTTCAAGACGACCAGCCGGGTCAAGTTGACGTTGCCGTGTTCGCTGATGTCATCGGCAATCTTCAGCAGCTTTTCGGGGATGTTCGTTCGCATGAGATTTTCGCCTATTCCTTTTGCCTCAATTTTTCTTCGAGGACGAACACTTGGTCGCATACGGCGTCGCCATAGCCCCAGCCAATGCCGTCCGCGAGCGTGGCCAGTCGTTGAATCCGTTCCCGGAAGCGCGAATAGGATTCCGGGCTTTCTCGCAAAAGCAGCCGGACCATCTCGCTCAACACGGATTCCAAGCTGTTGTAGAAAGATTCGTTGATGTCGCCAAATTCTCGTGTGAACTCCGTGCCGTTTTCCACATAGGTCAGCCGCAGATCAATTCCGCCGGTCACATTGCCGGTGGCCTTCTGGTAATCACGGATGGCCTTGCGTGCTTCGGCCAGCTTGAGCTTTCCATCGCCCCGTGCCGGGAAGAATTGCTCCACGATCCTGCGCCGGTATTTTTCAAGTGCCGCACCGTCGTCTGCTTCCGCCTGAAAGCGGGCGTGGAGAAAATCGCGATTGCCGGGCGAAACCTCATAGAGGTCTTTGACCAGCGCGAGCAAGGCGGGCTTCGTCCAGTTGCTCAATTGTCGGCGGACACTTTGCCAGCCGGTGGATTTATTGTCTGTCATGCAAGCCTTCAATTGTATTCGCGTCAAAGCGGAGTCTCAAGGTCATCCTGGATTTGATAGCCAACCGCCTCGTAGCCGCGCACACGCTTGGAAAACATGGCGGAGAGCACCGGAACGCAGCCGTCCACGTAATCGTAAACGATGACTTCGCGCTTGTTGTCGTGCAAACGGTGCAGGCGGCCAACATATTGTTGCAGTGTGCCCCGCCAGGAAATCGGCATGGCGAGAAACAGCGTGTCGAGCCGGGCGTCGTCAAAGCCCTCGCCAATGTAGCGGCCCGTGGCAAGCAGGACTCTTTCTTCGCCATCGGGAATCGAAGTCAATTATTCGGCGATGGCGCGACGCCGTTTTGCGCCCATGCCGCCCTTCAACACGACAATGTGTTTCACCAGCCCGGTCAACCGGGAGGCAAAGGCATCCAATTGGCTGGTGCGCTCAGTCAGCACAATCGGTGAACGCCCGGCTTTGATGGCGCGAACAAGGTCAATGCAGATGAAATCATTGCGGGCCTTGTTTTCCGCCAGCATTGCATACAACGCGTGCATCTCAGGTTTCGCGGTGGAAGGCGGTAACCGAAAGTTGGTCGGTCGCGAAATGACAACGTGTTTGAAAGGACGCACGCGAGCCTGTTCCTTTGCATTCACGCGATGACGAATCGGCCCGCACTGCATGATAATGATTGGGTGATGGCCGTCTTTGCGCTGCGGCGTTGCCGTCAGGCCGGTGATGTAACGCGCCTTCACCTGTCGGAGAACTTGCTCGAAACTCACGGCGGAAAACTCCAGCCGTCAATGTTCCGGTGAGATGATCGTGGATGACTTGATTCGTCAGCGGAAAAAATTCCTTTGGCTGTTCGGAATAGGGAACACCCCAAATTCGGCGGCAGGCGGGCGAATAGCCCGTCTTGCCATTGTTGCGCACCTCCCAGCGCACCGCGTAAACTTCATCCCGCCCGCGAAACAGGCTGCGGAATAGCTTCACCTTCTCCTCCGGGCTGGACTTTGAGTTGGTGGCCGATGAGCCATTGGTGGAAGGTGCTGAATTCGGCTGCGCGAGCTTCTTCTTTATGGGCATTCCCAAACGATCCCGCAATTGCCGGTTTTCCTCCCGCAATCGGTCGCACTCGGCCAAAGCTTCGGCCAGCTTTCGCTCAATGGGCGTTGAACCATTCACCGCAAACAGGATGCCAAAACACAAGCGGTCACGCGATGCGAATTGCATCCAAGGCGGTCAAGCGGCCCGAATGTGAACCGCAGCGTGCCTTGCGCCTGTAATTGTATGGCTCGCGCGCGCCGTCAAGGTCGTGTCCTCCGCTCGTATGCCTCACGTCGGACTTCCACCTTGACCGCGCTCGCTTCGCCTGGGTGAGGTGGCGCTTAGGAAGGCACGCTGGGAGTCTGCATGCTTGGTTCAGGAATCGGCTTGTCACCTGATTAGTCTAGGAGGTATTGTTCAAGCATGGCTTTAATTACGCGCCATAAACTAATCAGAAGCCTGCAAACAGCTTTCCCACGCGGGACGCCGTTTGACCATCAACAACTGGCGAAATTGGGCGTGTCGTCGGCGTTGGCGCATCATTATTTGAAGTCGGGCTGGCTGACGCGACTAGGTCGAGGCGTTTTCATGTTTCCAAACGACACGTTGCGTCGGGACGATTGCTTGAAATTCCTGTCGCGGCAGATGCCGGGATTTCATGTCGGAGGGAAAACGGCTTTGGCCTGGCGCGGTGTCCGCCACAATCTTCCAGCGCGTGAACCGCTTTCATTGTGGGGTGTAGGGAAGGCCAACTTGCCGGAATGGTTCGAAAAACTGTTTCCATCGCGTTACACAACACGAAATCCGTTCTCTCCCAAGCTGCCGAGGAATTTCGGCTTGCAGCCTCTGCCGGAAACACCCGACGGAGTTTTCGTCTCCGTTCCGGAGAGAGCCTTGCTGGAAATGTTGAGTGAAGTGGGTGTTCATCAGGGAATCGAGGAAGCTCGCAATATCATGGAGGGTGCAAGGTCACTTCGACCAGAAGTGTTGACCACATTGCTAAAAAATTGTCACCGCGTCAAAGTCGTGCGGCTCTGCGTGACTTGGGCCGAGGAACTGAACTTGCCGTGGGCAGCCGCAGCGAAAAAGGCAGCGGAAAATCGATTGGGCCGCGGTCGCTGGATGCATCGCCTCAAGGACGGAACATACCTCGTGCTGAAATCATGATGGACAAAGCCTACATCGAAGTTGTCCGGCTATTGCTCGAAAGCGCGCCTGCAATTTTCGAGACGCCGCATTTTGCGATGAAAGGCGGAACGGCGATCAACCTGTTTGTCGAGGACATGCCGCGTTTATCGGTGGACATTGACGTGGTTTACATAAACCACCAAGCAACTCGCGACGAAGCTCTGAAATCCATTTCAGGCGGACTGGATGCGACGCGAAAGCGGCTCACAAAAGTGGGACTCGAATCTGAAGTGTCAGTCACCAAGGACGGTGACGAGATCAAGTTGTTCATCCGGCGCGGGCGCAACCAGGTGAAGGTGGAGGTGAATCATGTTTTTCGCGGCATTGTGCTGCCGGTGGAAACCCGTCGGCTTGGCAACGAGGCGCGGAAACTTTTCACAACGGAATTGTCTGTGCCAGTTCTGGCCGCGTCAGAACTTTATGGCAGCAAGCTCGTCGCCGCGATGGATCGCCAGCATCCGCGCGACCTCTTTGATGTTCGCGGCCTGTTCGAGCGCGGCGGACTTACCGCGGAAGTGGTTGAGTGTTTTGTGTGTTATCTCGCCGGCCACAATCGGCCAGTGCATGAGGTCTTGTTTTCGCGAAATCAGGACATGTCCGCAGCCTTTGAGAATGAATTCGTAGGCATGACCCGCGATCCGGTCACGCTCGCGGAGTTGGAAGCGGCTCGGCGCAGACTGAAAAAAGAATTACCCGCCGCACTGACAGCGAATCAACGACAGTTTCTGCTTGGGCTTGTCGCTGGTGAACCCAACTGGCAGTTGATGAAGTGTCCGCATCTTTCACAACTTCCGGCGATCCGGTGGAAGCTTCAAAACCTCGCCAAACTCAAGAAATCCAACCCGCACAAATTCAGTCAACAAGCCGATGAATTGCGCTCAGGGCTCGCAGGTTGAGCCATGCAATGCGGCACATTTTGCCACTCGCAACCTTCAGTGAAACCTTCAGTGAAACCTTCAGTAACGGGGTTAAAACTGGTTAAGTTGGGATAGGTGATTTTTGTTGAAATCCCCATGAAATCAGCGATTTTAACACCGTCAATCGGGCGTGAGTCGCCCGATTCCGACCCTCGCCTCCAATCTTAATGGCCGAAATGCCAGCGGATTGGGAATGCGGAGGGTGACAATTTCCAACGGTTTTTCTCAACGGATTATAGCGGTTTAACTAAAACTGTGGCCGTGACGGGAGCGCGGGCTTTAGCCCGCTTCCGCGTGATTTTGCCTGCGGGCATTGAAGCGGTGTAAACGCCGCGCTCCTCGGGCCAAGGAAAATCGGCCACAGTTTTAGTTGATTTGCTCTAGGCCGTGCATCCACAATTCCCCATCAACACGAACAGCCTTCGCCCGCGGCTCGCCCCTGCAGCCTCCTCGCTCTGCTTCATGCTTGGAAACTGCGAGCCAGTAGGAAAACCGTTACCAGGCCTTCAAGCATGATTAGGCGTTCATCATGTTTTCAACAACGAGACCGCCAACCGTAAAAACCCCCAGGCTCCGGCAAAGACCAACCGGCTCGTTCACGTCATGAACGAGACTGCCCGCCACTCGTGCGCTCCCCTCCGCCGGGGCGGCCGGCGGAGGGGAGGGAAAGCTGGGGGGCACCCAGATCCCCTCCGCCTTCGTTTTGGTGTGGCAAAATATTGAGTGGGTTTACTGGGCGACTGGATCGGCGCTTTTTCCGAAAGCGCATTGCCCGCATTCTGGCGGGTTTCACGCCAGAAGCACTTGAGTACTTGGCGGCGACGTTGGCTCATCACTTTCAATTTGACCAGCGTTCGCTCGGCCGGCTCCGGAGGTCACGATGTCCCCAGCCTTTCCCAGCATTGACCCAAATTAGCCCAGTTTTCCACACCGTAATTACCTTGCGCGAAAAAGTCGGTCAATTCGTTCAATGAAGCGGTTCAGTTTCCTAGACCTCTTTTGCGGATGCGGCGGATTCAGCCTCGGAATGGAGCGGGCGGGGTTCCAATGTGCGGCGGCCATTGATTTCTATCCGGAAGCCGTTGCTGTCTTCAAAGCGAATTTTCCACACGTTCCACAAGTGTTGGAACGCGATCTGACCGTATTCTCTCCGCGCGAACTTGCGGGTTTGATTGAAACCGAAACTGTGGACGTGATAATTGGCGGCCCGCCATGCCAAGGCTTTTCCACTGTGCGGCAGCGTGATGGCGCAAACAGCGGGCCGCGCATGGTCGAGGACAAGCGGCGCCATTTATATCAGGAATTTCTGCGCCACGTTGCTTTCTTCCATCCGAAAGTGTTCGTAATGGAAAATGTGTTGGGGATCAGGTCGGCCGTAGGCGGCAAGTATTTCACCCGCGTCCAGAAAGAAGCGCGGGCGGTTGGCTACCGCGTGCATCCGCAAGTGATAAGGGCAATCGAGTTGGGCGTGCCGCAGAAACGGCAACGCCAGTTGATCATTGGCACGCGCCTTGATCTTCCAGAATACTTTCCAGGCAAGTTGATGCCCGCACCGCGCGCCGTCGCGAAACCCACTTTGGGCGAAGCGATTTGCGATTTGCCGCCCCTGCGGGCGGGTGGCGGCGACGAGGAAGCCAATTACGACATGGAGAGACGCGCGGCGCACGTTGCGAAATATGGGCGGCGGTACCTTTATGAAACGCTCGAAATCCAGCGCGCCGCAAAGCTGACCGCGCATCGCGCCCGACCGCACAGCGAGCGCGATCTGCGTGACTTCGCAAGACTGCGGGAAGGGGAGCACGGTGCGCAAGCCATGAACCGGGGCGAAAAGTTTGAATTTCCCTACGACCTTGGGGTATTCAAAGACCGTTACACGCGGCAGCACCGCGACGCCGCCTGTTCCACCATCGTTGCCCATTTGAGCAAAGACGGCCTGATGTTCATTCACCCGACTCAAAACCGCTCACTCACGCCGCGAGAGGCCGCCCGCGTGCAGAGCTTTCCTGACTGGTTTCAATTTCCGGTGGCCCGCACCCACCAATTCCGCGTCATCGGGAATGCGGTGCCTCCGCTCGTGGCCGAGGCAATCGGGCGCGTTGCCAAATCTTACCTGGAGAAGACGATGAAAACACAAAAAACTGTTCAACTTGGTTTGTCGCCGCTGCCCTCCAGTCAGCGAGAGGCAATCCGATGGTTGCTTGGCTTGGTGAACGCAGCGGATGCAAAGACGCTGCGGGAATTATCCCCCACTGATTTCAAACGCGGCTGGTATTCGATCGGTTTTTTGTACCCCGGTCTTCATCCTGACAGCGCGCTTGAGCACGGCACGGAGTTGTGCGCGCGCGCTGAAGATTTTCCCGAAATCCGCAAGATCGAGCCGCGTTTGCTCGCGCCTTACTTTGTTGACAGTGGCTGGCCTGTCATCCTGGCGCCGATTGCAGATGAGGCGTGGCGGCGCTATGAGTCCGGCCATTTGAAGGAAGAGGAGTTTTATTGCAGTGAGGCTGTGATGGCCGGCATGTACTCGCGCAATTCCGAATTGACTGAAGGAATCGGAAAGGGGCGATCGCAAACGGGGGCATAAACCCGGCTCACCGCCCAATTTATGGACTTTTCTGAATGCTGTGGCGAGGAGCAAACGATCCCCCCTCGGGAGGAGCAAACGATCCCCCCTCGGGAGGAGCAAACGATCCCCCCTCGGGAGTGGCAAACGATTCCCCCTTGGGTTCAGTTTCTTTTCCGCTTGGGTTACAAGTGGCCGCGCGCCAATCCCAAGCCACGCCGAATCGCCCTTGTATCCATGCCGTGTGACTCGCCCGCTGCCGGATTGATTGCGCTGGGTGCGATGGTGCATGATTTGGGCAATCCACGAGCCAACGATGTGGACGGCCATTATGACAAGCTACTCAAATATGCCAAACAATACCTCCAAAGCTGTAAGCCATGCATCGAGAAACATGGCAAGTGCAATCCCGACCAAATAAAGTGCGGTTACAAAAAGAGGGCAACGGGCAAATTGCGGTCGCCGAAATTGAGGGGCACAGTGACAATCTCCGCTGAAACTGATTTTACAAAAGGCGAACTTAAGTGGATTCTCAATAAAACCACTACAGTGACGCCAGAGCCAAATCACACCATCAATTACCACATCGACGGCGAGCCACCTTGCCAGTGGGATGAGGATGCCGGGGAGTTGCTCGGCGATCCCTATCAAGCCTTGGTCAACGGATTAATAACCACACGGGATGATGAGGTGAAAGTCATATCGGAAAATTTACGGCGTTCATATTCCGGACTTTGTTTCGCCGGTCGAAACCAAGGCGAGACACAGTGCAAGGAGGTATGCGATCGGATCTGCTCGGAAAATTTACGGCGTTCATATTCCGGACTTTGTTTCGCCGGTCGAAGCCAAGGCGAGACACAGTGCAAGGAGGTATGCGATCGGATCTGCTTCCGCCTGGCTGACGGGACGGCCACCTATCGGCTAAGCGAACTACTCACGGTCTCCGGCTGGTCGAGTAGCCCGATTTCACGCATGGCCTACTTCAATAGCCGGACCCAAAAAGCCGATCGCAATGTGGTAACACCGACCTTGGTGGTTGCTGATGGCGACGATGCTTTTTTGCGTTCCCGCTCAGCATTTTCGGGCAGCGACGTCATCGGCGTCGTCCATCGAACAATGGCGTATGACCGGCTGGAGGAGGTTGGCGAAAAAATGCGGCCCGACCAGTGGTATGCGGCTGACACGGATCTGTTATGTGAGCTTCCTCCCAAACCAAAAGGGATTTCTATTGCGGTGCTCAAACGAAGGAATAGCCCATGATTTCCGTTACCAAACTTTTTGAATGGCTATCGAGGGACGATAATTTCGTGCATGAACGTCATGAAATTGCTTCGCCAGCCTTTGGCAAATTACGGCGGAGCTTGGGATCAATCATCCGGAGTTTGCGTCAAGCTGAAGATCGTGAAGCAGCTGAGATCGCAAATTCGATGCGCGCCCATTTGTTCACCTGGCTGACATCCCCGGTCGTTTTCGACTCATCCATCGGGGATGCGCTCGGTTTATTTGGTCACCCGGATACGTTCGAGGAGCGCTGGGGATTCCACCAAGGTGAGTTCGTAGCAGCGATCGATACTGCGAAAGAGATGACTTCTGAGACGAATCCGCTGCGCACCGAGTTGATTGAGGTCATCCGCACACTTCGCGCCGCGGAAAAGAGTTTAAAGATTTTCTGCCACCGGAAGGCTCGTGAACATTTTTACTCGCTTGAATTGGCGCCACGATTGGAAGATTCGTCTTTCCTCCATTCCGTTCGTGATTATGCCGCCGCCGACGAGTTTGATGCGCTCATCAAAGTTGGCCCTTTGCGCTCGAGAGGCTGGGGCGCTGTTCCAGATGCGATTAAGTCCGCCCCAAAGTTTGAAAAATTGATTCAACTTGTCTGGTCAGGTTGTGCCGATGACCCGGGATTCGGATACGATCCAGTCAGGCCATCTGGTGAGCCTCTCGACAACCAGATTAAATGGAAGCTCGAAATCAAATCCCGACACGATCGGAATACCCCGCCAGACTACGATGCAGAGCAGGACGAGTTTTCTTCGCTTGACGAGCCGGTTGGGCGGGACGCACGACGACGTGCAATCCTTTTGGAAATCCCCGGCGGCAAAGGCATTCTTCATCCACGCACAGCTATTCTCAGCTTTGCCCCCGACGCCGCCCCCGCGACATCTGTGGGTTTGCGAGTTCCCGGTGAATCACTTTGGGAGGGCATGTTCGTGATCCAAATACAACTTGCCGAAAAGCCCTTTGGCGAAACGCAGGTCCAGAAGAGCAACTATTGCCGTATCTGGAAGCAACAATTAAGCGAAGAGTTGCAAACAAGCCCCGATGCATTTTGTCGTACATTACGCAACAACGGGCTTAATCTTAAAAGCCTCCGCAATCGTGTGGAGGATTGGGCGCGAGAACCAGACACAGTAATCCCTGCGCCTCAACAGGGAAAACACTTTCAAATTCTCATTGCGGCGCTGGACATTGATCCAATCCACACACAGCCAACCGAACAGGACACACGGCCGTGGTGGCTAAGGGCTTGGGATGAAATACGTGTATCTCGCGGTGAGGCCATCCAGACTGGGCGGCAGGAACACGAACTTGTTGAACAGCAGGCGCTGGTATTACTGAAGTCCCTGCTTCCCCAAATCCACGAAAGACCCACTGAGGACGAACAGTTTCGGCTGCCGATTCCTCGCGGGCGCGGCTTGTGCGGCGCATTCGATTTTTTTAAAGTGCTCGGAATTGAGGAAGATTTCCTGGCTCCGGACACCGAAATCAAAGTCGTCCGGGATCTGAACAGATTCGAACAGTGGAAAGTAACCTGATCCGTTGCCTATGGCTCGCATGATACCATCGTTCATGGACGACCACACGCCACCCGGTGAGCGCGATGTGTTTAACATGATCGCCGCCGGACCTGACGATTGGGTGGCACTTCACTCGCTCGACCTGGCTCCATGGAATCGCGGGCTGCGAACGGAACTTGATTTTGTCGTAATCGTTCCTGACACAGGCATGCTCTGTCTCGAAGTCAAATCCCACGACAACATCACCTTTGACGGCCATCGGTGGTTTCCAGAAACGCTGAAACGGTCACCCTTTAAACAGGCCGCGGACGGACGACACGCATTTTATCGCCGACTGGCGGAACTTGCCCCTCATTTGAAGCACGTGCCGATCGTTCACTGCTGCATCTTCCCGCGCTCGCCCTTTGATCTTCACCCGAACCTGTCGGTTCAACCGTGGGAGTTAATGGACTCCCGTGCGTTTGGCGCTTTCAGTGACGGCCCGGCATTTTGTAATGAATTGAGGACGAAGATGCGACAAAGCATCCGCGCCGATGCAAAAATCACACCACTTGGGCAGCGCCTGTCCGACAGCCAAATTGAAGCGGTCTTAAAATGTTGTTTGCCCATACAAAAACGCCACCCCACGGCAAGGGAGGAAATCAATCGCCGCCAAGCGAAGATGGAAAAACTGCTGCGGAATCAGCAAAAGCCCGTGCTTCAGCTTGTCGCCTTGAACGAGCGAGTAGTTGTCTCCGGTGGTGCGGGTACGGGAAAAACCCTCATCGCCATGGAAGCAGCCCGCCGCGCCGCAGAAAAGGGGCGACGGGTGGCTTTGCTCTGCTTCAATCAACTCGTGGGTAGATGGATGGCCGGACGGATGGATGAAGACAAACCGCCGGTTCCCAATCTCGTGACCGGTCGTGCCCTGCAGATCATGGCGAGACTGGCCCGCCTCGAGGTGCCTCCAAAGCCTCCTCCCGAGTTTTGGGAAACAACACTGCCTGGGCAATTGGAAGAATGTCTCACCAACCCTGATTTTCGCGCGGCGGCGGTGTTTGATTATCTTGTCATTGATGAAGCCCAGGATCTGTTGGCGCGATCGCGCATTTGGGCGTGCCTGTTGCAATTTTTGGTCGGCGGCATCGAGCGCGGGGGCTTTGCAATTTTTGGCGACTTCGACAACCAGGTGCTCTCCAAACATCCGACGATGACTCAAAATCTTTCCACCCTTCGTACCGTTGCCAGACCAACATATTGGGTGTTGACTGAGAATTGTCGCAACTACCGTATCGTTGGTGAGACTGCCGTGAGACTCAGCGGGCTTGGCCGGCCGGTCTATACCGGCTACATGCGCAACGGCGGCAGCCTCGAAAACTACGACATCACTTTCTATGAACACGAGCGGGCGCAATTGGATAGGATTGTCCAATGGCTCAAGGACTTCAAGGCTCAAGGATACAAGCCTTCCGAAATCACATTGCTGTCATTTCGTTCGGACGAGGCCAGTGCTGCCAGCCGCTTGCAGCGCGAAGGCTTCAAGATCCGGCCCGTTTGGAGCGCCGGAGACTCCACCGGGTTTGCGTCGGTTCACGCGTTCAAGGGCATGGAGAACAAGGCCATCATCCTGACCGATGTTGCGCCCGGCGATCAGGAGTTTGACCGCCATCTGTTTTATACCGGCATGACCCGCGCGACGGAATCAGTCCGGGTGCTGTGCGATAAAGCCTGCCAGAACACTCTGCTTGGCTGGCTGAAGAAAGGAGGCTACGTATGAATGAGCGATCACAAATGATTGAATGGATTCGGGGTGAAATGGTCGGTCCGGCCCGGACGCTCTCCGAACCCGAACTGGTTGTATTCACCGATCGGGAGTTTACCGATCCCGTACCGAGGCGACGCGGCCCCCTGGCTTGGCAACCCGCCCCCGACGCGGCAATTCAAGAAGTGTTGTATTACAACCAGGAGTCACCACATCGGAAATACGGCATAGGACTTCTGCACGCGCCGGGTTTGCTGGCAAATCAGGCGGCGCAAGCGGCTTTAGAGGCCACCGACACCACTGGCATGGAATCTGACGCGGACGAGCAAAACGATGAGGACGGCGGCAATCAGGAGCAAGAAGATGACGAAGGGGAAGATTCAGATACGGCCGCGTCAAACCGCCCCGACCCCTCTGAGGACTTTGAAGTCACCAGTCCTGATGTCAGGCGCCCTTCCACGATTGGCATTTCTTTCTGCGCCCGGCTGGATGAGGGTGGATCTATTACCGTACGCCTGCCACAGAGTCGGAATTTCTTCTGGCAACCCAAAGATGCTCCCCCGTTCCAGCTCAATGGCCGATACGAAGCTTGTACACGACGTTGGAAAGATACCGAGGGGAAAGATGAAGATGGAGTTGACAGGACCGGGCAAGCCTGGCGACGGTTACCCGCCGTCCGGCCCGATGCTGGAGTCAAGATCGGACGCGAAGAACTGGTTCATGGGCGTGTGACCCGTAAGGATGTCATAATGCCGGAAGATTCACCAATCGCTTTATGTATCGAGATCTTTCCGCGACGCTTGAAGGACAGGGATAATACCTGGTTGCTGACGGTCGTTCTCCGGAACGTCACCGCCCACGAGCAAAGGCGTCACGAATCCTGCTTGTACCAGTCGTTTTTTGAAGTGGCAATTTCGAGGGGGCGCATCGAGAAGTATCCCGAAAGCCGCCGTCCCTTCAACCAGCTCGATGGCGAGGAACAATCGCTCGCCCTGCTTTATCGGGAGTCGGCCACTTGGGGAATCGGCCACGGCTGTGCGGCGGGGTGGGATGCCGAGCCCGGCCAGCCTCCCGAGACGCTCTACGCCGACGTGATGCCTGCCGTGCAGTTGCCCAGCATGACTCCGGATATTGAGTTGAATGGCACCCCGGTCAAGCTGTCCATGCGCGCTCTGGCCAACCTGCCGGATAACGAAGAAGGCGCAGCTTGGCAATCGTTGAGTGATCTTTCTGCCGGCTACGCGTCTTGGATTGAGCAGAAACGCGGAGAAGCAGTCAACTTGCCCCAGGATTTTCAACAGGTTGCCAATCGTCACCTTGATTCGTGTGATGCCTGCCTTACCCGGATCAATCGAGGCATTGCCATTCTTCGTGAAGATGGGCGCGCCCGGCGGGCGTTTCGACTGGCGAATCTTTCCATGCTGCTCCAACAAATCGCCACCAAGCAGTTATCCCGTCGCCCACTGCATTGGAATGAAGAGCTGAAACGGGTAACCCCCCCGGGAACTTTCAATCGCCGTGGCGTGTATATGAGGAAGGTGCTGAAAACGACCAACTGGGCCATTGGCGCGCATTCCAGATTGCCTTTCTGCTCATGTCGCTTGACGGAGTCCGCAGTGGCCAGTCGCCCGACCGGGAAATTGTGGATTTGATCTGGTTTCCGACGGGTGGCGGCAAAACCGAGGCATACCTGGCCGTCATGGCGTTTTATATGTTTCATGAGCGGTTGCTCATGGAGGCGGACAGCAAAGGGCCAAAGCGCGACGGCACCAATGTCCTCATGCGCTACACGCTCAGAATGTTGACAACCCAGCAGTTCCAACGTGCGGCCAGCTTGATTTGCGCGATGGAATACTTGCGCCGGTACCCGGCGACAACCGGCGTTGGCGATATTCCAGGGCGACGATTCTCGCTGGGGTTGTGGATAGGTGCCGATGGTGCCCCCAACACTTGCAAAGATGCCCAAACCGAACTGAATCGATACCGGAAAGGGGAGATTACGGGCAACCCACTGGTCTTGACGGAATGTCCGTGGTGTCGCTCGCAGATCGGACGTTACGACGGATCCATTCCCCAGAAAGTCAAGCAGGAACAAAAACAAAAACAAAAGCCGGTCGTCGGAATAGAAGGCGAAGGGAATGAAGGACCAATGCTGCACTGCCCGGATGTCAAATGCCCCTATGGGAACTCCCCTGAACATAAGAACTGGCTGCCCGTCGAAGTCATTGATGAAAGACTTTACCGGCATCCACCATCGCTGGTCATCGCAACGGCCGATAAACTCGCGATGATTGCCTATCGTCCGGCGGCGGGCGTTCTATTTGGAAGACAATTTATCGCTGGAAAACCTCACCAGGAATCGTTCCCCCCCGGATTGATTGTCCAAGACGAACTTCATTTGATTTCCGGCCCACTGGGCACGATGTATGCCCTGTATGAGGGCATCTTTGAACGTCTGTGTTCATACCAACAGCAGGAACAATGGATCAAGCCCAAGCTCATTGCCTCGACGGCAACAATTCGTGGCGCAGCCGAGCAGGTACGGTCTCTGTACGCCCGAACAAGAACACAATTGTTCCCCAGTCCCGGCCTCCTGATGAGTGATTCCTTTTTTGGCAAAAACGCGCGGGATGCTGGTGGAAAACTCCAGGACGGGCGCCTTTATCTTGGCGTCCATGCGAATGACTATGGATCAGTGCTGACAACGCAAGTGCGTGCCTTTTCCTCCGCGTTGTTTCGTCCGTTTCGGTTTGATCCAGCTCGCCGAGACCCTTGGTGGACTCTGCTCGCCTTCTACAACAGCATCCGCGAACTTGGCGGCGCAAAAACCCTGTTTGATTCCGACATCCGTTCTCGCCTCAAATTCATGTTCAACCGTGAAGGCTTTGACAAAAATGACCGGCGCACGTTGCGTATCGTCGAAGAATTGACCAGCCGACTTTCCCAAGCCGACATTGTGGCCATGATGGACCGGCTATCCACAACATATTCTCCGAGTGGAAGCCCGGCAGCCGTGGATGCGTGCCTTGCATCAAACATCATTGAAGTTGGCGTCGACATTGACCGCCTGTCTCTCATGGGCGTGGTGGGTCAGCCGAAGACGACGGCAACCTACATCCAGGTTACCGGCCGCGTGGGGCGACGCTGGTGGGAGCGCCCCGGGCTCATCCTGGTGATTTACAACCCGTCGAAAAGCCGTGATCGTTCACACTTTGAGCAATTTCACAGCTACCACCGCCGCCTTTACGAACGGGTGGAGCCGACAACGGCCACGCCGTTTGCCATTGCGGCGCTTCAACGCGGTCTTGCTGGGGCGCTGCTCGCTTGGGCCAGACAACACAGCGCAGCGCGCGTTCACGAGTGGGAAGCCTACCAAAATTCTCTTGAGGAAGGGCACCAGCTGTTAGAAGATCGCTGTTCATCCGTCCAAGCGAGCGAAGACCGCCCACGTTCGTTGGAAGAATTGGGCCGACTCTTTGAGGACCTCGAACGGAAATGGGAACAGAACCCGCAGGAGTGGGAAAAATATCCGCCAGATGTTAACGGTCACTATCTCATGTTGTGGCCCGGTCAGTTTTACTCCCCACTGCAGAAACGGCGCGGTGTCAGCGTTCCCAGCAGTATGCGACAGGTGGATCGTAGCGCCGAATTGCAAATCACCCAAGGCTACGCCTTGATGGAACTCGCCGCTCGCCCGCCCGCTTCGTCCGCCCCACCGCCAACGAATTCTTGACATATTACGCTCATGGGTAACAGACAAATACGCACGGGACAACTGATCGCTCCTTTTGGTCCCGGGAGCATTTACACCGACCGCCGGGGCGTACCCCTTATAGTCGCTGGACTTGACCACTGCCTCAAGCGATGGGACGCAGGCGAAATGGTCCCATGTGAAAAACCTGACGAGTTCGAGCTATCTGAGCCACGCCTCTCGGCTTTGCTCAAAGTCAATCGTTTTCGCACGCCTCCCGATTATCGTACCCTTCACCAAAAGTACCCCGATGGCCAGCGTCCCCCCAATGCCTATCTTTTCATTCCGGCGTTACGTTTCCCCCGATGGTATCGCAACACCAAAACTGCTGAGATGCGAAGGTTCAACTTGGACACCGCACGGCTACCCTCCCCCGAAGGGGGGGCCGATGGCAGCCGGTGCGTTTCATTTCCGTTTGCGCTGCCGGCCATATTGGTGAGTTCCCGTGGAAGCAATGGCTCGGCTGCCGGTGCCCGGGCGATGGCAGCCTTTTCCTGTTGGATTACGGTGGTTCTGAACTCAGCAGTATTCAAATCGAATGCCGGACTTGTCCCAGACCCGCACCCGATAGATTCAACCGTCGGAATTTGGCCGGGACAACTATCAAACCGGACGTCAATGAGGGCGAACAAAGCGAATTTCAAAAACTAGGAATCCACTGTCACGGAGATCGCCCGTGGCTCGGCGAAGGGGCGAATGAACCGTCCTGTAGCCAGCCGCTTATCGCGGCACTCATCAACCAGACCAACATTTATTTTCCGCGAACCATTTCAGCAATCGCACTCCCCGATCTGCGACCGCAGGATCCGGCCATTACAGCTCTCAAAAACAAAATCGAAGAGCTCTGGACCCTTGGTGTTGCCCGAACACTCTGGGAAATGGGCGACCGTTCCGGAGCGGTTGCGATGATAAAAGTCAAACTTGATGAACTCCAAACAGCAAGTGACGAGAAACAGATTTTGGAGGCGTTGCAAAGTTTGTTTGATGTCACGGCCGCCCAACTTCCGGCGGGGACAATTCCGCCAGCCGCACCGGAATCTGATTTCGTCGCCTTCCGGCGTGCAGAGTTTAATGTCATTCGCGAGCCGGTGAACGACCCAGAAAAAGCACCGAACCTTCGCGTGATTGACGCCGGCGTTTCCGAAGAACTGGCCCGATGGTTCACGCGGGTGAACCTTGTGGAAAGGTTGCGCGAGACGAGGGTGTTTTACGGGTTTGACCGATTAGAGCAGAACAACAATGCGCTTCAGCAGATGCCGGAGATTGCGATGCGTCAATTGTTCCGCGACCCGCCTACAGCTCCGGTCGACCGCTGGCTACCCGCTGTCAAGGTGTTTGGGGAGGGCATCTACGTGGAATTGGATGAGCATCGTATTGGCGCGTGGCAGAAGGACAACGAGGCATGGCTGGCGGATCGTTTGGACGACCGGTTTGTTGCGCGCCTGGGTGGCGTCTTTCAAACCTTGCCTCCCCTGAGCGTTGCCAGTCGTGAATGGGCATCGCGTTATTTGCTCGTTCACAGCCTCGCCCACATCTTGATCAATCAGTTGGTGTTTGAGTGCGGTTACAGCACGGCCTCCCTCCGCGAACGCCTTTATGTTTCACCGGATGCTGCCGCACCGATGGCGGCGTTCATGATCTACACGGCGGCAGGCGACGCCGAGGGAACTTTGGGCGGACTTGTGCGGTTGGGACGGCCAGAACGTCTTGGGCCGGTAGTCCGCCGCGCACTTGGTCGAGCCTCATGGTGTTCGGCAGACCCGGTCTGTTCAGAGCATCTAGGCGGCCAGGGATCGAAACTTGCGAATCTCGCCGCATGTCATGCTTGTGTGTTGTTGCCGGAAACCTCCTGTGAAACAATCAATCAGGGCCTTGACCGGGCAATGGTCGTCGGGACGCCCGATGCCCGTGAGCGGGGTTTCATGTCCGCGTTGCTTGAAGAGGCGTATTCGCTGGGTTGACCATGCCCGACGTTTTCACCAAGACCAAACGCTCGCAAGTCATGTCCCGCATTCGTGGACACGGCAATAAGGACACGGAAATCGCCTTGATGAAACTCCTCCGCAGGCATCATGTCACCGGCTGGCGGCGCAACCAAGCGGTTTTCGGGAAACCGGACTTCGTGTTCCACGCAACTCGTGTCGCCGTTTTCGTTGACGGTTGTTTCTGGCACGGTTGCCCCAAGCACTGCCAAACGCCGGCCAGCAACCGGACCTTCTGGAAAAAGAAATTTTCCGACAATAAAGCACGCGATCGCCGCGTGAATCGTGAGCTGCGCAAACTCGGCTGGCGTGTCGTCCGAATTTGGGAACACGACCTCGCCGAGCGCGGCGCGGCGAGCATTCGCCGGATCAAGACAGTCCTTTCATCGCCGATCAATTGGCGCCCTCAATAAAATCTGTCTGCCACCGGTGGGGCAACTCGGTGCGAGCCGTGCCCGCCCGATCATCGAATGGCCCCGCCATGCCTGCCTTATCTACGGCCAGCCCGCACCGGATGCCAGCCCGCGAGGCGGCCAAGTCGGCCAGCATTGTAAACGATGCGCTCTCCCTGCTTGATCTGCCCCACGGTACCGCAAAATTTCAGGACTCAATTATACTTGAGCGCTCATGTGTGGCCTACGCTTCAGCGCGGCCCCTTGCTTCCACCAGCTGATGCTGCCCGTTTCAGTGCGTCCCCGCCGTGAGCATTCCGCTCACCTTTTCCCGGGCTCCAGCCGTCCAGCGGCCCCCGCCAGCCGCGGCGCCGTGGTTTGCTTGACACGCGGGGGCCAACGGTTAGCCTGCGCGGCCAAGGTGCCGCCGTTTGGCGCCTGTCTGAAATATGTTGCATATCCTGAACCCGAACCTGATTCGTCCGTGAGTATAACTGCCAAAAACCGTCCGTCCCCAACCCAACCAGCCCCCGCGCTCCAGATCCGGGAAATTCTGGCCACAACCCGCACGCCGCAATTCCGACGCTACCTCCAGGATTTGTTGGTCGAGTTGTGCGCCATCAATACCACGCCCAACCCGGACGTGGCGGTCATGCGCCAGGCCGAGGCTCAATGCTTCGACATCCTCGAGCGGGAACTACGGCCTCTGGCTTTTGCCGGCGCACGGCTGGAACGGCGGGCCATCAATCCGGCCATCCAACATCACCGCTATTATTCCCTGTTGCATTTCACCAAGACCGCGCGCCGACCCAAAGGGCTGAAGCCGGAGCAAGCCTATGCGGGCCGGTCGAATCTTCTCTACCTCATCCCCGGGGAAAAACGCACCTCCAGCGGTGTGGCGCAGTCGGTCGCGGTGAACGCGCATGTGGACGTTGTCGCTCCGTATTTTCCCCCCACCGTCAAGCGGGGCGTGGTGTTTGGCCGCGGCGCGTGCGACGACAAAGGGCCGGTGGTCAGCCTGGTCGCCGCGTTGCGGGTGCTGGCGCAACTGCTGTCCAAACACGGACTGCGCCCCCAACGCAACATCGTCGCCATGTTTGTCATCGAAGAAGAAACAGGCGGCAACGGATCGCTGTCTCTGGCGATGGATCGGCAATTAAAGGCGCTTTATGACAGCATCCTCGTCTGTGAATGCACTGGCTTGAGGATTTATCCCGCCAACCGCGGCGCGGTGTGGTACCGCGCCGAACTCGCTCCGCCGCGTGGGGTGCCGGCCCTGGAAATGTTTGCGTTTGTGAATGAGGAATTGGAGAAGGAAGGGGCCGCCATCCGAGCGGAGAGCCGGCACGCGCTGTTTCCGCAGCGCCCGGTGCAAACCTGTCACGGCATTATTGGTCCGTTCGGCGAACATCCCAGCCGCATCTGTGGCCAGGTCCAATTCACCATCCAATGCAAACGCCCGCCCGACATGCGTACGGAGCAATTGGTGCGTGATTGCCTGGAATCCGGCCTGGCCGATTACGTTGGCCGCTACGGCGATAAAACCCAGGTGACCGACCCGGCCACGGGCCGGCCAATGGTGGCGCGGCATTACCACCTCAAACGCAACCGGCGGGGTTTTGCTGT
>Ga0255347_1001738_pt1 | contig 33325 bp, 29 predicted proteins | sample wastewater_treat_2_FD_192479 | JGI IMG/M metagenome (GOLD analysis project Ga0255347, IMG submission 192479) | Wastewater microbial communities from Lulu Island WWTP, Vancouver, Canada - plant24 | ecosystem: Engineered > WWTP > Wastewater > Unclassified | place: Canada: Vancouver, British... | reverse complement strand
AATAAACATTTTCAACCCAACGATCAACAAATGCTTCATCCGACAAACCAAACATCTGCTTTAGAAGCATGCAGCCTACCATCTTACGCACTGGAACTGCCGGGCGACCCATATCAGCATAATAAGGAGCAAAGTCTTTCTCAACTGATTTCCAGTTAATTCGCTGAGCCAATTCTACTAATTCATGCTTCATATTTATCACACTAACCAACGGGATCCGAAAGACATTCAATTGCGGGTTTTCTTCTGTTTTACCTATCATTTTGCAAGCTTTTTAACGAAGCTACCAAAAAGCCTGCAATCTGACAAACATTAATATTAACTTATATCATTAGTTATCAACAATATAGGTGCTTTATAAGGGTCGACTCATTATTCAGGACTGTCATTGAATCAAATATTATAGAGACACCCTTCTCTTTACAGACCCTGGATAAAAATACGAACTTTACTTTTAAATTTGAACCCTCACTTTTCTTGATCCTTTTAATGTGCTCATTGATGCGATTCAATCTGTTGGAAGTTTTGTTAAAATCACAGCAATGGAATAAGGTACTTCTCGCCAATTTTGTTTTTTACATACTTTCTAACTTCAATCTTATCTGCATAACTAGATAAATCAATGTCGCAGGGATTTATCTTAAACTTTATAAGCTTCTCATTGAAAGAAATGGGGTTTGAGAGATTATATACCTTATAAGGAAATCCCAACCTACTTATATTTAATGAAAGCTGTAATCTGTACAAATAGTCTATCAGGAATGATGATAAGCATATAACGACATAATAAATACCATATATGTCTAATCTTGTCTTTCATAACTTGCCATTTCAGCAACCTAAGCTAATAGCTCACACCATTGGTTCAAAACATGAATATGATTAAATTTCTCGGCTTTGTCTCTGGCAGCTTTTGATAATGCACTCACTTTACCAGAATTTTTAATCAGTTTTTCTATTTCTACTGCCATTGCACATGCATCATCTTGCTGAACTAATACACTGTCAATATCATTATTAAGTAAGAATGGTATTCCTCCGGGGTCTGTGGAAATAACATTTAATCCAAGGGCCATAGCTTCAATAACACTAACTGGAGTATTATCAACATTTGTAGTATTTATGAAGAAATCATAGTCTACAGCCAATTTTATCCATTCTTCCTTTCTGAGAAATCCAGTTATCTTAACCTGGTCTTCTATTCCTATTTCATTAACATAATTTCTAAAATCCTCCATACTGCCATCCTTATCAGGACCTACCATACAAAGTTCAGCTTCAGGGTACATTCTTAAAAGTTCCTTTAATACGTCAGCTGCCATTTTTGGATTGTACTGCCTATGAAAAGAGCGCACCCACAACATTTTCGGACGTGAATGAAACCTAAGTCTGAAAGGATATTTTAAAATATCAATGCTGTTCGGGATTGTCACTGTTTTATATCCGGCTTTTTTAAATTCATGACTTAAATAACCTGATACTGCTACATTAGCGTAAGAATTCAAGAAAAGTGAATCGCACGCTTTTTTTGTCTTCTTCAGTCTCGATGGCAGGTCACCTCCGTGCAAGATGGTGATATATTTTTTGTACATAAACTGTGCCAGCTGGCCCGTCATATATGCAAACCAAAATGCATTAGTACTATATGTATCAATCATTATGTAATCAGCCTTCCAGCCAACGAATATTGTTTTCAGAAGCATTTCTAACAGGCGTAACACCTTGTTCTTTATAGTGCCGGCATAATAAACCTTGTAGCCAGCCTCCTCAAGCTGCCTGCCTAAAGTCTCTATTACTCCTGGTGAAAAACCATGATGGCTCAGCTTATTACCTACATACAAAATATTCTTCATTCAATGACTTCTTCATGGTTTGAAACAACAATTAGAGACAACCCAACTAATAATGGCGTAACAAATGTTCTCATGGCTGAATGAAAGGTCGTGAAAAGCGCAAGGATGAATATGGCAAACAGAACCGGTCCAGATAGAGTCCACGAAGCACGCCTGTATACATTATACCCAAGAACACATAATATAAAAAAATATGTCAATCCAAACAGTCCATGTTCTGAAAGCAGCCTGCTAAGCTCAACGTGAGCTGCAATCCTATGCGTATTTTCCCTGAGATAATATGAAGCGCCTGTTCCGACACCTAATAATGGGTTTTCTTTCCACAACTTCAGATCATCAACAAAAACATTCAACCTGTTTGCTGTAAATGTGTTTAAGGTTTTTTCCCGATAGCCGGCAGCTGTACCGGGAGTTTCTCCCTGATATCTTAAGACAAGATTTCCGCTGGCAATACGGTCAGCATACCCGAATATTACAAGAAGAATTATTATAACAGGCAAAGTTTTAAGTAATCTCCTGATAAACGGTTTGCCAACTGTGGATATTCCATGGCCAATTGTTTCATAAAAGAATATAATAAGTATAGCCAAAAAAGCCCCTATCATACCACCTCGTGAGAAAGTAAGTAAACCCCTGAATGTAAACAGAATGAAAAAAATAAAATCAATCCACCTGTATCCTGAAAGAAGGTACTTGTTACGCCAAAAAATATAAAAAACGAACGCCCCAAGACCCAGAGCAGTTGATATCTGGTTTGAACCCCAACCTCCTGATGTCTCCTGGTTTGCATAAAGTTCAAATTCAATGTTTTGGAAATCGGGCGTCTTAAGGATTACAAAGCTAAGGACAGATACAAGAGGCAGCGCAATTAAACGCAATAATGATTTTAATCCTTCTTCATTAAGGGTTTGCCCTTTAAAGTATATCACTGCCAGAGCAACACTGACAGGTCCAAACAGGTTGGCAACAACATTTTTAAACCCCACCTTTCCTGACAGATCGAGAAAAATTCCAGGGATTAAAAGAAACAACATCAGCCATCCTATGATTCCCCTTCTGTATCCTAAAATGATACCAAGACTTAGAAAAACCAGCAAAGCATACTTACCCATTTCATAAGGGATGAAAGGAGATGCACGTGACACCCTTCCCAACAATTCAAATGCTACTACATACACTATAAGGCCTGTAAACCGGAAGAAGCGGTCATCCAATCCCTTTATAAATGATGGCACTGATGAGATTAAAACAAAATAAAACCAAATAACCAGGAACCAAGGTGAAATTATACATAGTCCGCCAAGCAGAATATGAAAAACAAACCAATAAAATGGCTTCTTATTCTCTAAAATGTATCTAAACATTATATCGACAATATTCCTGATTCAGAATATCCATTTTTATCCTTACTATAGTAATCGTAAGTTAATCTGTCTAACATTGCTTAAGCGTTTCAGACATTGACTGTAAGTGCGAATCCACTCATTTCAACAACAATCTTAAAAACTTTCATAAGCTCGTATGTTGAGAGCGGGTGCATTTAAAAGCCGTCTATATCGTGTTATTTATTGGAACAAAAGAACCTCGCTGTTTTCTGATAATACCCATTCCGTCAGTTAACAGAACCAGGTAAAACCAGCCAATTAATATCCATGGCGTTAGGATGCTTACTGCCCCCAATAATATATGTAGTGCTATCCAAAAAATCCGCGAACGGGCATTGAGGATATAATTGATCATTGCTGAATTAAGTTTAGCAGATTCATATAATCTGTGAGGAAGTTTACCGGACCATAATTATTTACGACATGCATTTTTATGTTTTCACCTATTATTTTTGCTTCAGCAGGGTTAAAAAGTATCCATGATAATTCTTCAGCAAGTCCTTGTGCATCACTGGTAGCAACAACTTTTCCATACTGGCCATTACCTACAACCTCGGAGCATTGACCAACATCAGTTACAACGACCGGTAATGCAGCCATTCCATACTCCAGCAATGCTACAGGTAGGCCTTCAGAAGAGGAGCTGAGTACACCACAATCAGCTTTCGATAATAGGGAGGCAGTATCTTCAATGGTTCCTGGCATTTCAATTGTATCCTTTAACGATAATTCGGTGATGAGACTTCTTATCCTTTGATTATATTCACGGTCATCAATAGAACCAGCGAAGATTACTTTCAACTTTTGTGGCAAATCTTGTTTTTTAAGAAGGGCTATTGCTCTGATAAGAGTTTCATGATCTTTTTGAGGGCGAATATTAGCCAGACAAACTATTGTGAAAAATTCTGGATGCGGGTGCCTCTTAACACTTTTAAGAAGCGGAAAGTTATTAATCATCACAATCCGTTCTGGCGGCACTTTCATGTTCTTTCGTGACCAGTCGGCAAGTACGTGATTTACAGCAATAATGCCATCAATCTTGATCGATAGCAATTTGTAAAAGATGTTTATCCAAGAATCACTTACTCTTAATCCGTTATGATCATGCCATATAACTTTTACCTTTCCTGTAAAAACTTTTGCTACAATTGCCCAGAAGAGCGAGCTTGAATGAGCATGAATTACCTCAATTGAATTATCATGTACTATGCTTAGAAGCCTTCGAAAGACAACAAAATCTATAGAACTCTTTTTATGCAGTATATGGAACTTAATGCCGGAGGTGATCGTTTTTTCAAGCACTCCTCCGTAACGTGTCGCACATAGGACAACTTCATGTCCATTCTCATGAAGTACATTGGATATGTTTACGCACATTCGTTCTGCGCCACCAGAATGCAAACTGTCTATTAATTGTAGTATTTTCAACCTAAATCAATTTGTGTATTTCACTCTCGAATTTCTCCAGGGTGTAAATTCGGCTCCATTCCATTGCCTTACGAGATTTTATTTCGAAACTATTCTCATCATAGAGATACCTCTCGATTATTTCTGATATCTCGTTAACCATTCCACTTACTAGTTCTCCACGTTGACCGTTATCAAGCATCCATGGAACGCAACTAACAGATGTAGTTATTGGCAGGCAGCCCCACCACATTGCCTCGCTGACAGCTTTAGGCCAACCCTCAGAGCGAGAAATGAAAATCAGGAAATGTGAATCTACAAGAACTTCCTTTACCTTTTCAGCACTAATATTACCAAGTAATGAAACATTGTCCTTCAGGCCGAAGTCGCAAATTTTCTGTTCCAGGATTATTCTTTGCGATCCGTCTCCACAAAATGTGAGATTAGCTTCGATACCTTTAGCCTTTAATTCTCGCAAAACCTCCAAACTGGTCAGAGGTGATTTATTTGCAGTAAGGGTTCCGACGAAAGCCAAATTTACACCTTTTGATAATGGTCTTTTTAAAACGGGGATTCGCTCTTTCTCAGAATAGGAGGCAGTAAAAAAAGGTTTTATGTTTTTCGTTCTATCAGGCCACTCTCCATATACTAGTGCTGTCATATTTCTGGTCAGAAATGTATTTCTCAGTATTTTTTGTTGCAGCCTGTAACTCCAAGGTTGTTTTCTGTTCCAATCCCAATTGCCAGCGTATTTTGCAGTTTTACGTTTAAATGGGAAAAGGACTTGTAAAAAGCACCCTATCAATCCTACATTTCCAGGGCAGCGAAGGTGAATATGATCTGCCATTATCATACCCCTTAATACACTAAAAATGATAATCGGCAAAAGAAATACAGCTCTTAATATTGAACTAAGACTCAGGATGTCAATTTGGGGAATTTTCAGAAGTTTTAATTCGTTATGGTCATAGAGAATATCAATTTGGCTTGGTTCTTTTTTGTTATCAACAGGGGCTACAATAACTATTTTATCAGCATATTTTATCCAAAGATTCATTTCTCTCACGTAGGGCCCATAAGCATAAAAATGACCTTGTGACTGTTTGTGAACAACATGTGAAATTATTAGTAGGGTCATTCTTCAATGATGCCTTTATAAAAAAGTATATTTTGCTTAACAATTTTATCAATCGCGAAACGCTCTTCAATATCTTTCCTGGCCTCCAATCCTAGTTTGAGTCTCAAATCATAATCCTTTAAAACCATAATGGTCTTATCAGCAATATCTTGAGGGTTCATTGGATTACATAGTAGGCCAGTCATACAATCTTGGATTATTTCTGGGCCAGGTCCAGTATTACTTGCTACAAACGCTTTACCCATTGCCATTACTTCTAACCATGCTAAAGGCATTGCCTCCATATGTGAAGGATAAACACAAACTTCCGATGATTCTATCAACCCGGGAATTTGATCATTCTCTATAGGCCCCAAAAAGGTAATGCTTTCTTTATCTCTCTCATTAATGTATCCTTTAACATAAGTAACATATGAAGATCCATCTGGAAATTTCCAGTCACGACCTGCAATTAATAAATGAGCCTCAGGAACTTCTTTTCGAATCTTCGGTAAAGCCATGATTAATTGACGAACACCCTTTTTCTCGCATATTGTCCCTACAAATAAAATTCTACCCTTAATTGCCTTTTGCGGATCTGCACAATAAAACCGTCGAAGATCAATAGGATTGTAAATTGCCGATCCTCTTTTTGTATTGAATTTCAAATACTTTGCAGTTTGATCAAGAACATAATTGCTGACTCCAATTATTTTATCAGCCTTTCTGAAACTCCTTTTTTCCTGATAGGCTCTCCATGGATTAATATTTCGATTCTCTGATTCAGCAAAAAAATGATGCCCGCCATGTAATCTGATTATATATTTTATGCCATTTCTTTTGGTTATGAAAGCCAAACCAAGCTCTGCAGTCTCCACTACATCTATCGGTTCTTTAAGATGTAATTCAGCCAACTTTTGGTTAATTCGTTTACTGTTTAAATACCATGTTAAGCCTTTAAAGTACTTAGGAGCTAAACGGTAAACCATCACACCACTGTCGTTTTCATCTTCGTTAGCATCAATATAGTTTGTTCCTATTACCGATACTTTAATACCCTCTTTAACCAGGTCGCGTCCTAAGGTTCTAACAAATGTTCCTACCCCGCCATGTGGGTAACCTTCTTTTGGATATTCATGTGTAAGAAAACAGATATGCATTATAAGGAGATTTTTTCTAAAGCATTGATAATTCTTTCATTGGAATTAGCCAATGGATGCATAGCAATCCTTGAATGCCATGTATAGCAATCTGATATTACCTGTTTATTCAGATATGCTTCTTTTATACTCTTGCTCCAATCATTTTTTGAGTTTACCCATATAACCGGAGTCAGATCATTCATACTTCTAAAATGTGTGAATTGATAGATCTTATGGATATCCCAATGCTTATTATCAATGGCATTATAATTAATAAAGAGAGCTGGTTTATTATGTATATTAAAATCAAAAGCCATAGTGCTGCCCACGTTGATGACCATATCAGAATGTAAGGCAGTATTTACCAGGAGAGCAACATCCTCTTTCCTGGGAATGATTTTGTTCCAACCAAAATCATCATTTATGGAATCCCAAAGTGGATCGATAGCAGTTATCAAGTCAGAGTGCTGTTCCAGAATTTCATCAAAGCGGTTGGATTTATCTGTGGGGCAGCGTCTGAAGATTATATGAATATTCCTCTGACTATGATTATTCAGTCTTTTCACAGCATCTGCAAGATGGCCAAGATAAACAGGATCATAAGGCGACGTCCTTATATCATCCCCTGAATAACAAATCCAGGAATTGTTTGGATTTAGCTTATAACGGCGAGCAAATTCTTCCCTGCTTAGTCTTAAGGATTCATCAAAATAAGGTGTAAACTGTGGTGTCCCTGTCACATGAATATTTTTTTCCTCTACTTCTGGGTGATATAAAATAAGTTCCCTTTTCATATGTTCACTCCATACCAGATAATTGTCTGCCTCTATGAACATAGTTGCCTTGGGCAGATTGTCCCATGAGTAAATAAAGCATGCAGTAGCGATCTTCAGACTCCTTGCTGCAATTAATGGTGCTATGGCATTTATTGCACGCTGGTGTGTGCAAAATAAAACATCTGGCTTTATAATCCTTAGTTGATCCAAGCATTTCCTATAATAAGGCAAGCAGGTTGCTCTTTCGATATATTTCTTTTTAAAACTTTTAAGACACTTATATGATGTTGGACCCATTATAAAAATTGAGGATAAGAGATCCTTTACTCTACTACTAAATTTACTATATCTTGACTTCTGAATATATTTCAGATAGGTATCATCATTAAATTTTTTTGCCTGATACTTTAGCATACCTTTCTGCCATGCTTGGCGAAATGCTTCTGCCCATTTATCAGTATATGGAAGGTCAGAAAGAACAATTCTAACTACAGAAGAAGTATTAATAAAGTTGAATATATCACTCTCTGCCCAAACCACGATTTCATGACCACCGTTAGTAGCTATATCAATAAAGTCCGTATATATAAAATTACGCACCCCGACACCGTCAGGAATAAGAAGTAATAATTTCATCTATTAATTATTTCGTAAATGCTTTTAACGTTTGAAAGATCAGTATTAAAAAGTATTTTCAGTCGATCTAATTCTTCAGGTGTCTTATCCCACCATTTCAATTCTTGTAATTCTTTAATAATATTATCGTCAAATCTCTTACGAATCAGCCTTGCAGGATTACCCCCAACAATTGAATATGGTTCAACATCTTTTGTGACTACGGAACCAGCTCCAATTATTGCGCCGTCTCCTATATTAACCCCTCCAAGGATTATTACAGCATGGCCAATCCATACATCGTTTCCAACTGTAACAGGTTTACTAGTTTTATATTTTGATAATTCGCCATTAAAAAGTCGATAATTTATATAATTACTCGGATAAGTAATTGGATGATTAGTCCCATGAATTGCCACATAAGCCCCTATTTGACAATAATTTCCAATAGAGATTTGACCAAACATCATATTATGTATTCCCAAAGTTGTATAATGACCAACAGAAATTGATCCTGAAAATGAACAGAACTCAGGTATTGCGACTTTTTTTCCTACAGTAAGATGCTGAATACCTTTAATTCTTTTCGAGATCAAACTTTCATTCTTATACCTCTTGAAATCGTATAAAATAAAATCTATAGGATGCTTTAAAAACCTAATAAATGACCCTAACATTAACCACTAATTTTCAAATCTTATTCTCTTCTCAATAAAATCTAACAATCTTTTGCTCGATAATATCTTAATAAGTATTTTTTTAAAAAAAGGACTGAATCTATAACCCCTACTTATATAAATTTCCCTAGGTTCTTCTGTACTCTTTTTATTTTGCTCAGCAACTTCATTCATCCAATCCTCAACCGAGTTGCCCATATGAAAAACCCATCCTTTATTTGTGGCTAATCGCAGAAAACCACCATCCTGTACAGGCTTATCAAGGAATTCCTTTTCTGCTCCTTTAAAATGTACTCCAGATGAAGTTCGGGGTATATAATTAACAACATTCCTGTTGTACGTAGCACAGAAATGACCTGATCCAATTACAGCCTTACAACCTCTAATACTAATGGCAAAAGGATGCTTTTCAATCTCCAATAATTCCCTGTCAACTCCTATACTCTTATTAAACAAATAAATTGATTTTTGGTCTGTCTCCCGTAATTTATAAAGGCATCTTTTAGTAATACCTGCATACCATGACCAAACCGAAAAGTACTTATTAATAGCAGGGGCTGGAAGAGGACTAACCATTCCAACGTGAGGTATTCTAAAAAAAATTTCTTCAACCGCACATTGCCAACCATATTTGAAAAGCACATCGCAATCAGTTATTGTTATCAACTTTTCTTGACTGGATCTCATGATTGCAACAACTGGGTCAACTTTCCCTTTATTCTCCTTAAACTCTATTAATTGATCTATCTTTTTCTCTTCCAAAAGCTTCCTTAAATAATCAGTTACAGTATTACAAGAGTTATTATTAATAATTGTTATAAGAGTTTCATTGTGAACTGATTGAAGGAGTGTGGTACAGCTTAATCTTAAGACTTCAAATGATTCGCTATAATAATTATCCAAATACGGGATGAAAACAGGCATTATAATTCTATGATACCCTCTAGCAACAGATAAACTCTTTTCATTCATTGGATTTATACCGATACGCATAAAATAGAATTGTAAAATTCATTAACGTCTAAGTGGATTTTTTTATCGATCTTTCTATAATTGCTTTTCCTAAAATGGTAACTGAATTTTTTGTTCTGACAAAATCTATCACAAAAATGCTAGTCAGATAAAAAATCAAGAAACATGCTGTTGAAATAATTTTTACATAAATGCTATTTTGATCAAAGTTCGTCAAGTAAATACAAAGTATCATCAACAATGAAATGACTTCAAATCTAAAGTTCCTTAAAGAAATATTACAATCCTCATTTATTTTACTAATACTGATGACAACTTTTATGATATCAAACAGGGCTGATATTATACAGAATACCAACACATAATTCATAATATCATTACGAAATAAAAGGGATACTAAAATGAGGGCTGGCAATAGAAAAACCACTCGCCAAATAACCAACTTAGTATTAATATGTGGCATTCCAATGCCAGTTAAAACTCCACTAAATGGGAATGTAATGGATTGTATTGCGTAGTATAATACAAGTAATCTGAAAATTGGAAGTACAGAAAGCCATCTATCCGAAAAAAGAAGTACAATAAATTCATTAGAAAAAATCAGGATAAAAGCGGAAAAAGGGATGAAAAAGAGGCTAATTAGCCTTTCCATCATCATTAAATTCTCTAAAAGTTGACTTTTCTTTCTATTATATGTCGCAATGAAAGTCATTACTAAAGCTTGCTGTGGCGACACCAAATAATTAAAGGGCGCTGATGATATGTTTGAGGCGAAACCATACTGACCAACAACATTTTTTGGATAAAATGAAGAAAGCAAAATTCTGTCAATCTGTTTAACCAAATACATCGCTAAAGACCCAAATAAAACCTGTTTCCCAAAATCAAATACCCTCTTAATAATCAGTTTATTCCAGTTAAAACGTTCCGGACGGTACTTCTGAACTTTGAGAAGGTAGATCATTCGTGTAAGACTGCCTAGGACAGGCCCTATTCCAAAGCAATAACCGCCAATACCAATCAATGCACCACCAACTTTACCAATAGTGGAAAAGAATTCTTTCAGGATATTTCCAATAGTTATTTTCCTGAAATCCATCCTATTCTTTAAAATAACCTCATTAGGTGCATTAAATCCCTCAAGCAGTAGTGAAAACGACATTATTAAGATTATGCCACCGCTCATCCTATCATCAGTTAGCAATATAAGCCCAAAGCCGATAATTATCTGAATGATGAACATAATTGCATTCGTTACAAGCCTTAAGTTAAAGACCTGATCAAGTACTTTTGCTTTTTCTTCCTCGCTACCTTTATATTGTAAATAATATATTTCATATCCCATGCCACCAATCTGGCTGATAAGCCCTGTGAAAATGGTTGCTATAACAAGAGCCCCATAATCATTTTCAAACAGGAGTCTAGCAAGAATAATTGAACTTAAAGCAGATATTCCCCTTGAAATAAAACTACCAATCAGAACAATTTTTCCGGCTTTGATTACTTTTGATGTCAATTAATAATTAACTTACAGGTTGAACATCCTCAAGACAAAGCAGTAACGTTTATCCATTGCCAGATAAAAAAACTATTATCATTTTTACCTTTCAGATAGCTATCCCATATCTTACTGACTTCTGATTGAATAACAAAATCATTTTTAGCAAATAATCCAATAATACTCTCAGTATAATCCCTGAGATCTCCTGCTAACCACTCTCGCTGAGGGGTCTGAAGCGGACGTTTTGGAGAAAAGGCAATGTCGCTTCCGAGTAAGTGCTTTACCAGGTTGCGTAACATCCATTTTGAAATGCCATTCTTGATTTTTATATTACGTGGTTGAGAAAAAGCAAGTTCCACAAGACGATGATCAAGAAACGGTTCACGCAACTCGGTGCTGTGCATCATGCTGGCACGGTCATTGAACCTGAGTGCCCGTGGAATCTTTGTATAAAAAAGATCCCTGTATTGCAGGTTCATCAGGGTGTCTTCAAATGGGGCAGGATAGGCATCCTTGTCAGCCAGCTGCCGGAATTCGGTCTCAAGCACCTCAGGCCTTACCGGCGAGGATTTAGTACCTTGCACTGTATACCCGGAATCATTTTGATAATAATCATAACCTGCCCATGCCTCATCCATGCCCTGCCCGTCAAGAAGAACAATAACACCCTTCTGCCTGGCATACTCAAAGATTAGACTGTAGGCTAATGTAGGAAATCCTCCGAAAGGTTCATCCTGGAAGTAACTCACCTTTTCAATAAGTCGAGGTACATCGATGCTAGTCAACAGAACCCGGTTCAGGGGTTTCCCGGTGAAAGATATTAAGTTTTCAACCCATGGCAGTTCATCATAGTCAGGATGGCCTGTATAAAAAGTAAAAGCTTCAATAGAATTGTTATCAGGATATTCATTGTTTATAATGGCCAGAAGTGCAGAAGAATCCAATCCGCCGCTGATATTGAAACCAACCGGTACATCAGAACGGAATCTGAATCTTATACTTTCTTTCAGAAGCGCAAAATATTTCTCATTCAAAGATAATGAGTCCAAAAACCCTGATTCTTTAATCCTTGAAACAAAGTCATACCACCTTACCGGTTTTATCTCATCTGGAGTTAACTGATGATCTACATCAACTTCCAGCCAATAACCTGCAGGAAGCTGATGAATGTTTTTCCAGAATGTTTCATGAGGCATACCGTATGACCCGTAAACGAGGTACTTTGCCAATACACTTAAATTCTTTTCGCGAGGCATTCCTGCCGCCCATAAAGTCTTTATCTCACTTGAAAAAATAAAGTCACCTTTTGAAACAGAATAATAAAATGGCTTCACACCAAAGCGATCACGTGCTGCAAATAACTTTTTATTTTGCCGGTCCCAGATTGCCAGTGAAAACATTCCGTTGAGCCTGTGAAGCATCTCCCTACCCCATTTGTTCCATGCTGCAATAACAACTTCTGTGTCTGATTCTGTTTTAAAGTTGTACTCATGGAGTTCTTCCTTCAGTTCCCTGTAATTATATATCTCTCCGTTCAGTACAATAATGAACCGACCACAGTTGCTGATCATTGGCTGATCGGCTCTATGATTGAGATCAATGATACTCAATCTGTTATGGCCCAAGGCAATGTATTCATCAGCCCAATGACCTGTGCCATCAGGCCCTCTGTGAGCCTGAACTTTAAGCATCGTGTCAAGTACTTCAGAGCTTTCAGGGAAAAGTCCGATTATTCCCGCTATGCCACACACTTTTCTTTAGCCTTTAAAAAGATAATCGAATTCCTTAAGCTTTCCTTCCTTCAAGACCAGTACAATTTCTTCTGCTGCCCGCCAATCTTCAAGATTATCAATGTTTACATGATACACATGTTCGGAAACAATATATCCTATTGAACGGCCATACAATGAATGCATCTTGGTTATCACTTCGGTACAGGTCAGGTATAAGGATCCGTCACGGTGGTAAACCTTTGGAAGGAGCTGTCTTCGGCTGATAATTTCGTTCTCACCGGTTACGAGTTTAAGTAAATGATCGTCCAATTCTTCAAATGTCCAATGAGGATTGTACTTTTCAGGTACTGAAAGAACAGATATCAGTGAATCAGAACCGCAATCAGTAAACCTGTCTATTGCCAGGTCAATAAAACCTTCTGCCCTGAAGGGGCATGTCGGCTGCAAAAGACAGACAGCATCATATTCTTTTCCTGATTTATTCAGGCAGTCAAGGGCATGAACAATAACATCAATCGTTGACGTTGTATCTGATGCTAGTGTGATAGGTCTCATAAACGGTACTTCAGCACCAGCCTTTTCTGCTATACGTGCAATGTCAGGACTATCGGTTGATACAACAATATCAGTCAGTAATTCTGATTTTACAGCTGCGGCAATAGTATATTCAATAAGCGGCCTGCCTGCAAGAAGCTTAATGTTTTTGCCAGGAACACCTTTAGAACCTCCGCGAGCTGGTATCAGTGCAAGTATCTTCATCAGAACGTAATTGTTTTATGAAACTTTAGGGGTATTGACGCAAGGAGTTCTGCAATCTGCCTTCCTGCATCACCCTTGCCGTAGATATCAGAGGGTTCAGCCTTACCGTTCATCACGCAGGTCTGGACTGCTTCAAGTATCTGATCCCTTGAATAATCAACATCAATCACATTATTGCCTCTCTCACGCCTGTTCTGTCTGCTTCCTATGTTGACTGCAGGTACTCCAAGGCATGCACACTCACGTATGCCCACACTCGAGTTTCCGACAATACATTTTGAGTTAACAAGCAGCCTCAGGAAATCTTCTCCATCCATATTTTTAAAGAAGTGCATGTGATTTAGCTGAAATTTTTCCCTGAAAGCTCTTATACCGGTTGAAGTACCATCAGAGCCAGCGTCAACATTAGGCCAAAACCACAAAACTGATTTATCAAAGTCTTTAAGAGCACATAGTGTCTCTTCTATATGTGTCCGACTTTCCCTGTACTCATTCGTAACAGGATGCTGCATAACAACAATATACCCTGCGTTAATTGAAGGTTTTGCGCCTACCCCGCCATACTTCTCATAAGGATCAAAATTCATCTCTGGCTTTGCGGCTACCCTGACAGCAATATCTATTGAAGGACAACCGGTATTGAACACAAATTCAGACTCTTCGCCAAGCCTCAACACTCTCTGCCTGGCTCCTTCGGATGCAACAAAATGATAATCTGCAAGCTTTGTAATACTATGCCTGACTTTTTCATCGATGCTTCCTGAAACCTCGCCTCCCTGAATATGGGCAAGCGGTATGTTCATGTAAGTTGCGGCCACCGCTGTTGCCATCGTCTCAAAACGGTCAGCCACTGTAACAATTATATCAGGCTTTAGATTATTAAAGACGGTTGACAACTCAAGTATGCCTATCCCGGTTGTCTTTGCGGCCGACATCAGGTTTTCACCTTCAAGCACATTAAAAACACGGCTTACTACCTCAAACCCGTCCTTTTCAATGAAGTTTATCGCTGTTCCATATCGATCAAGAAGGGCTGAACCTGACACAACAAGCTGCAATTCAAGCTGCGGATGTTCCTTAATTGCCTGAAGTACAGCCTTTACCCTGCTGTAACTCGGGCGCGCCGTTATGACAACACATATTTTTCTTTTACTCATAACAGATTTTCTGGTTTTAAAAATGACCATGCTTTAAGATCAACTTTCAACTTCCTGCCTAATACTGATTTGTATTCTGAGGCAGAAATACCATATCCCCTTGGTTTCTTTGCCTCAAGAATTTCCAATGTAATTTCCGTTCCTGACTTTATATCCCTGTTCACCGCAAGTGATTTTTCAAAAATATCTTTCAGATCAGAGAATTGAGAAATCTCATTTTTTTTCACAGTTTTGTTCAGTGCGGTTCTTATCTGCCGGATACCTTTAACCAGTAATCTTACCTGATCAATAGTTAGTGATGCAGGGGAATCAGGTCCGAACATTCGTTTGTCAAATGTTACATGAAACTCAATAATCTCCGCACCAAGAGTCGTGGCAGCAAGGCATGCAAACAGATCACCCGAATGATCACTAAAACCAACCGGTACATGATAACGATCCTTGAGTTCGCTTATGACATTTAAACCCCATTGCTCAGGTTTTGTTGGATAAGCAGTTGTACACTGCAGTATTGAGAAATCGCGATTTTGTGATCTCAGGAATTCCGTTGCCCTGTCAAGCTCTTCATATGAGCTCATGCCTGATGAAAGAATTACTGGTTTGCCTGTGCCTGCGATTTTATCGAGCAATAGCAGATTTGAAACTTCGCCTGACCCTATTTTATATCTTTTGACACCTGTTTTTTCAAGAAGGTCAACAGAGGCATTGCTAAACACTGATGCCATGAACTCCATGCCACATTCATCACAATGCTTCTTTAGACCAATCCATTGGTCAGGTGTGAATTCCATCCGTTTCCAGTAGTCATACCTGGTTGCATCTTCATAACTAAATTTTACCCTGAAAGGTTCATAGATACTGCTTTCTGCTTCGGCAATATGGACCTGAAACTTAACAGCATCAATGCCTGTATCTTTCAGGGCATCAATGAATGAATGAGCAATTCCCAGACTGCCATCATGAGACTGGGCTATTTCTGCAATTATAAAAACATCTTTACTTTTCATCAGATATAGTTATATTATTTATGGTTCCAGGTTAAGGCAAGACAAAAGGGAAAGCCTGCGTTGCTGCACAGAATTGAACATGGAGTCAGAGTGCAATAGCCTGAAGGTTTGAAGTCTTAAGGTCTGAAAAAAATAGATTTGACTTGTAATTCTGTTTGATTTAACTTTAAGGTTGTGAAAGTTAACTCTAAACATTATGCCATGAAGTCAAAATTCTTTACTCTTGACTGGAAAGACCTGCTGAGAGGTCTGCTGATTGCTTTCCTTACTGCCATACTTACCGGTGTCATTAATATCCTTGATACCGGGGCTGTTTTTACCTGGATAACTATCAAACCGGTGCTGATTGCTGGTATCTCCGCAGCGTTGTCTTACCTGCTGAAGTGCCTGGCCACAAACTCGAATGACCAGATGTTCAAACGTGAGCCCCGGCTGGCCTAAAGTCCAAAATGTCCCGTGTCAATCCACTTCATGTCTATCAGTGACCAGAAGTCGATAGCGAGACCGTTAAGAACATAGTCATAAGGCAGCCACCCATAGCCTTCGTCGCCCCAGCCCTTGCCCCAGGAGTTGCGGATAAGCAATGCGCCCCTGGTTGACTGGTTGCACTTCAGATTGGTGATCTTGTGTTCATCATCATAACCGACAGCCATGACGGCATGACCCCACTGGGCCTTCTCGCCATTGCAGGGATAGGGGATATCTCCCGGTGATGCCGATTCCTCAAATGATTCAAATCCCCAGAAACCAAACATGGAAGGTATCCCGGCTGTCAGGTAGCTTTTGACCGAAGCCAGTACATCAGCAGCCGGAACTTCCGAACCCTGGGGGTCATGACAGAAATATTTGACTGTTGAATAGTTCTCTGCAAGAGCATAGACAAACCCGGTTGGCTCCCTGTCAAAGTCCTTCACCCTGTAGGGCCAGTACTTCTCATCAGGCACACCGCAGAGTACAAGGGCTCCCATGGTCTCGCGCAGCCAGGCGCCTGTATCACCCGTGACCTGCATCAGGTTGCGGGTTGTCTTGTAAAGGAAGAGCCTTGAAGCATCAATATGCTTTCCGTAGGCACGTTTCTCAAAGTACTCCACGATTCCTGCAGCGGCATGTGCGGTACAGGCACCCAGATCGCGCTGGTTTTCAATTGGGCTGCACCACTCGCGCAGATCAACGGATGAGCTCTGAGTCAGCCTGAAAGAGCGCATGGCCAGATCCTTTTTATCCACCTTTGGGAACTTCAGTTTCCGGTTAAATGTCGTTATCTGGCGATGCAGTGGTGTGTAGTCGCGCAGGTCGGGATGCGGGGCGAGCCATCCGGTGCCTACCTTATACGGCACACCGGTGACCCATATCTTCCGGTTAAGCACTCTGTTCTTCATTGTTCCACCTCCCTCAATACTGTTCCACCAGGAGCAGGCAGAATCTCAAACAATCTGAAACACTTTCCTTCTTCCGGCTGCTGCCCCGGAGGAGCAGTGAATGTCCGGGCAGCATAGGCACTTTTGGAGAGCATGGCCGCAAAGGCCTCCATACTTTCAGGGAGCTGCGAGTCGGTGGCAACACCGTACGACTCCAGGGCACTGTTCTTAAATGCCATCTTCAGCTCGCTGGCGCCAATGCCAGGCTTCAGAGCCATGAACTGAGGATTTGCCAGATCAGGCAAATAGACAACTGAGGTCTTAACCGTGTTATCCTTTTCTGCCATATATTCAACAAGCAGATAGGGTTTGAGAGTGTAGAAGCGGATACCGGTTTCGTCTTTCAGTGCCGCATCAGAGTAGACTTTAACAGTGGCACAACCTGTCATGAGGATACCTGCCACAACTGCAATCAGGGTAGATAGGCTTTTCATAATCAGTAGATTTTATCAGACTCTACTAAATTAGAAAAGAAACAGATTCATGTCAAATTTTTTTGATGACCAAAACACAGAACAGCTCAAAGAGCTTTAGTCCCCAGGCTTTCAGGTTTTTAACCTATTTTGAGATAAATGACGCCCTCTAGGGTGGTTTTGTCAAAGACGCCTCGACCGTCAATGAGGAGAGGTGTTTTCATCAGTGACCTAACCTTCTGCCAATCGGGCATGCGGTACTCCTTCCACTCTGTCACATGAAAGAGAACATCAGCTCCATCAATGGCATCATAAATATCTTCTGCATACTCTATTGTGTCTCCGAGCCTGCGCCTTGCCTCATCCATTGCTGCAGGATCGTAGGCCCTGACAGTGCATCCGGCTTCAAGGAGCTGGCTGATCAGCGTCAGTGACGGCGCTTCACGCATATCATCGGTCCCGGGCTTGTATGAGAGACCCCAGATGGCTGCTCTCCTGCCCCTGATATTGCCTCCGTAATATTCACTGAACTTTGTGAAAAGCACTCTCTTCTGGCGCTCATTGACAACATCTACTGATTCCAAAATGGTTAATGGTGACTGAAAATCCTTCCCTGTTTTTATGAAAGCCCTGAGATCCTTGGGGAAGCATGATCCGCCAAAACCAGGTCCGGGATAGAGGAACTTACTGCCGATACGGGAGTCAGATCCGATACCCTGCCTGACCATGGCCACGTCAGCGCCCACCTTCTCACACAGGTTAGCGATCTCGTTAATGAAGCTGATGCGTGTAGCCAGCATGGCATTGGCAGCATACTTGGTCATCTCCGCAGAGGGAATATCCATGAAGATAACCCTGAAGTTATTGAGCAGCATCGGGGCGTAGAGACGGGTCATTAATTCCCTTGCCCTTTCGCTGTCAACTCCTACCACCACACGGTCAGGCTTCATGAAGTCGTCAATGGCAGCACCCTCCTTCAGGAACTCAGGGTTAGATGCAACATCAAATTCAATATTCCTGCCACGTTTCTCAAGCTCATCTTCTATCGTATTCCTGACCATTTGTGACGTGCCCACCGGCACTGTACTCTTGGTTACAACCAGGATATACTTTTCAAGGCTCTCACCGATCTTACGGGCCACATCCAGCACATGACCCAGGTCAGCGTTGCCATCTTCTGCCGCAGGTGTTCCCACTGCTATGAAGAGTATCTCCACATCATTGAGGCTCTCAGCAAGATCCGTGGAAAAGAAGAGCCTTCCTGCCTTCATATTGCGTTGGACGAGATCTTCAAGTCCGGGCTCATAGATGGGTATTATCCCATTTTTGAGCCTGGCGATCTTTTCCCTGTCAATATCGATGCAATGTACCATTGCACCGAGTTCGGCAAAGCAGGCACCACTGACCAGACCTACGTAGCCGGTACCTACGACGGAAATATTCATATTGTTTTGTGATTAAAACAGATAGTCCCGGCACGGCAGTGTATCGGGATCAAATGAACGCACTACTTCTGGTAGAGGATTCCCAGCTTCATATTGATAAATGAATCACGGTACCCGGGACCGTCTTCAAAGACATTGCGATTCCATTGAGAAAGCAGTCCAGTTGCAAAAGAGAGGTGCAGATTCTTCGCAATCGGAACAGTCAGTCCGGCGCCAGGATTAACGAAAACCCTTGAAAGATCTTTGAAATTCTTGAAGTTTGCCATAAACCCGCCCGTGCCCATTAAAAAGAACTTGACACGCTGTCTCCCCAGATACCACCGTACATCTCCGAATATCGGGATATCATAGCCTCCGTTATACTGATAATAGCCGATACCTCCACCCAGGGCAATGCCTGATCCGAAGCGCCAGCCCAGGGTGTTTGTAATGCCGGCATAGTATTCAGCAAAAGGTTCATCAATCTCTTTGAGTCCGAAGCCGTACTGAGCCTCGGTAAGATTGTAAAAACCTCCTGTCATTTCTGAGAGAGGCCTTGCTGCAGCTGAGTAGAGCCTGTGTGTACGCCAGAAATCCTGCCTGAGCTGCAGGAATTCTATTTTATCCAGGTGCCAGCACCGGTCGGAAGCTCTCTGTGCGCTGGCATAAGAAGCTGTCAGCAGGAAAACAATGGCAATAGTGTAAAGTCTTTTCATGATGGTCCTTTTTTTAAGAGTGAATGACTTCGGCGGCTAATTTACAAATTATTTTTAGTTACATGTTTAGCAGCAGGAAAAAAACCCGGTAATATCCTTCAGCGTATTAGCTAATTCATCTATTTTAAACGCATTTAGTTACCACCCGAACAGCAGTCCCAGCTTCAGGTTGATAAAGCTGTCATGCCAGGGGGCGTCGAAGCTGGGATCATCAAATATTTCACGGTCAATCTGGGTGAAGAGACCTGTGGAGAAAGAGAGTTGTGTGCTTTTAATAAATGGCACAGTCACTCCCACGCTTGGGTTTCCAAAAATCCGTGAATAATCCCTGAAATTGTCAAAATTCAGAAGGAATCCTGCAGGCATAGCGACAAAAAACTTAACCTTCCGGCCTCCCATAAAATACCTGATATCAGCATAAATTGGTATAGTGTATCCGCCGTTGTATTTCAGGAATCCCGCACCTCCACCGATGGCAAATCCACCCGGATAACTCCAGCCAAGAGCCGTGGTAGCCCCTGTAACATGATGGGCGAAAGGAGGCTCAATAATACAGAGGCCGAAGCCATACTGCACTTCAGTGAGACTGTACATCCCGCCACCCGGATGGGCATCTGGCCGTTCTTCGGCGGTGAATATCTTATAACTCTTCCAGAAATCCTGCCTGTGATCTAGGAACTGCAGCCTGTCGGAGTGCCAGCAACGTTCTGTGACTGCCTGTGCTGTAGCCCGGGATGCCATCAGAGTGATCAGAATTGCAATGACAATGAATCTTTTCATATGCTTCTTATTCCATGATTGAACGTTATCTGCGTCTGCCCGGTAAGTTACAAATTTATTTTTTGCCTTTAAGTTCAAAGCCCAGTTTGAAGTTGACAAACGACTTGCGGGCGTTGGGGCCACCTGTTGTAACCATCAATCCTGTTGAGAAGCTGACAGATTTTCTGTTGGCAGCAACATATTTCAAACCGACTGAAGGATTAATAAAGACCAGGGTATTGTTCAATTCTTCAAAATCAAGCATAATACCCCCGGCGCCCGCAAGGAAAGGCACAATCTCCTGCGCATTGAAGCTGTACCTGATATCAAGGTAAACGGGGAAAAGTGTTGCCTCATCATGAACATGAAACCCTATTCCGGCTCCGGCCCTGATATTCCGTGCAAATTGATAGCCTGCCACCGTAGTAAGGCCGTAATAGTATGCAGACAATGGATCGTCAACCTGTCCAAGTCCGATTGCCCCGGTAAGCTCTGTTATGCTCACGAACCCGGGACGCCAGTCGTAGGTGACCTTAGGGGTTCTGGCAATGCGCTCGTCAGGCTGAGCAGTGGCTCCAGCCAGGCAAGACAGGAAAAGCAGGAGAGTGAGTTTTGTTCTCATTTCGGTAAGTCTGAGGATCATTAGTTTTCAGTCATTTGTGTAGTAACCGGAAGATTTGCTGCCGTTTTTTGTGTAGTAGTTACCGGGATCATAATAACGATTGCCATAGCCAAGTGAGTATCCGTAGCGAAGGCCGTAACCATAATAACCGGAGGTTGAAATATCATTTACCAGTATTGCCACATTGGGCATCTCACCCTTGCGGAAGATCTCATCAAGCAGCTGGACTGAACCACGGGTTGTGTATCTCTGGCGGACAATAAAGAGTGTAACATTTGCCAGCTTGCTCAGCAGGAGAGCATCTGTTACAATGCCTACCGGCGAAGTGTCAATAATGATTGTGTCAAACTCCTCTTTTGCCCTCTCAACGAACTCAGTCATCCTGGGTGAACCTATGAGCTCGGCAGGATTGGGAGGTATCGGTCCTGACGGGGCGAACCAGAGGTTCTCTATCTCTGTGGGCACGATCACCTCCTCAAAGGTGGCGCTTTCACTGAGAAACTGGCTCATACCATGCCCGTTCCCGGCCTTCAGTATGGTATGGACACGCGGTTTGCGAAGGTCAAGTCCAACTATAAGGACCTTCTTGTTCATCATGGCAATGATTGTAGCCAGATTCACCGAGACAAAGGTCTTCCCTTCACCGCTGACGGGAGAGCTGATGATAATGACCGGACATTTGTTCTGGCCCGTATAGAACGCCAGCGAGGTGCGTACGGCCCTGAAACTCTCTGCAAGCGTGCTGCCGGGCTTCTCTGCAACAGGATTTTCCATATTGTATTCGGAATGGCTGATATAGCCGATTATCGGGGCTTTGGTCAGACGTTCAATATCATGCCTTCCTATAATCTTGTTGTTAAGCAGGTCAAAGATGACTATGATGACCATTGGAACAATCAGTCCGAACAGAAGGGCAACAAGATAGTTCTTCATCGTCTGTGGCCTGATCAGAGAGCTGTTCTGCACTATGGCCTCATCTATAATTCGGTTGTCGGTGATCTGGGAGGCTTTGGCAATACCGGCCTCAGCCCTGCGCTCAAGGAGATATGTATAAACAGAGTTGTTGAGGTCAAACTTACGCTGAATTCCAATGAGGCGGCGCTCCGTGCCGGGCAGTTTCCCAAGCTCTTTCTCAACTGATGCTATGCGCTGATCAACATTATTGACTGAAAGCCGGAGCTGGCTGATGGAGCTATTAATATTCTCCTTCAGCGCTGCACGGGAATCTTCAAGCTGCTGACTCAGGAGCTTAAACTGGGGTTGGTTTTCATTGACATTGAAAGCCATCTGCTTCTTTTGCTGCTGCAAGCCTGCAAACTCACCCACAAGCCTGACCAATACAGGATCAGTAACTCCCATGATGCTTGGAGAGATGAGGTCTTCACTCTCATCCCTGGCCTCGAGATAATCATTGAGGTACTCATAGTATTGCATCTGCAGTCCGAGCATATTCTTTTCGCCTTCAAACTTCTCGAGTCGCTGCAGCACCAGGGTGCCCTCAAGGGTGAGATCAACAAACCGGTTGTTGAGACGAAAATTTTCCATTGAGTTTTCTGCAATCCTCAGTGAGTCGGAGATGAGCCCCAGCTGTGCCTCAATGAACTGGATGGTATTATCTGCTGCCCTGCTCTTCCACTCCATCCCCTGACGAATGTACATCCTCATGAGAGTATTGAGGTAGTCAGCTCCCTGCTGCGGGGAGTAACCCTCAAAAGTAAGATTGAAGACGCTGGCGTAATTCTCCACCGCCTTCACCTTAAGATTAGAACGATATCTGTTTGCCAGAATTTCAGGAGATTCAAACCAGACGAGCCAGCGCTGTCCCTCAGAAAAATGTGAGGAGCTGTCCCGCGGCTCCAGAACAAAGTTAAATCCGTAGAGATCAAAAGTCTCTCCAATCCTGAATTCCTGTTCAGAATTGCCTTTCCTGCTCCTGCCGGTTGGTTTATCCTGAGGTGTTACAATAAATGATTCCGGCCCTGTGAATCTGATCATAAGCGACTTACCGGAAGGCTGCTCATCAGTCAGCTTGCGCAGCACGAAGGGCGAGGTCATATATGTCCGCTGTCCCTGAATGCCATTGCGGTTCACGGGTATGTATGCCACATGATGCTCAGGCATCTCTTCTATGACACGGTAATTCAGGGTATAGGATTTCAGGATGGCAACCTCATCTTCAAGATTGGGACGCGGGTTATAGGGACTCCCCGTAAAGATCTGTTCCATGTTTGCTATGGCGCCGGTTGTCTGCTGCTCCTTTATCAGGAGTGTGCTGTTCACACTGTAAACCTTCTGGGTGTACCGGTTAAAGATGTATGCAATACACAATGCCAGGAACAGCGCTGCGGCAATCCAGAGCCAGTTGCTGATGAACAGGGAGACGTAACGCATCAGGTCGATGTCGTCACTGGGAGGAGCGGGTTTCTTGGTAGTTTCCATGAGTTGATTATGAAGCAGGATATGGATAGAGGGATATACTTTTTGCTCCCGGCCCGGGGCCGGTTTTTTCAGTTTTTAACAATACCCCGGTCGGTCAGTCACATTAGATAAAGTGGCTAACAAACTGAAATTCTTTAAAATAATACACGAGCCGGTCCTTTTGTTCACGGCTATAATTAATGCCTTCTTTTCCCTTAGATTGGGCTGCCATCAGGGGCAGTTTTGGTGGCCAAATATAAGTAAATTTATAATGCATTCATGTTGTCGAGCATACTTTTAAAAAAGGCGCCGGTAATCTCAGAGGTTTTCGTGGAGAGGATTGTTTCACGGAGAAGAAGACCCATTTTTCGCGTCTCCGAAGGGTGATCCCTGCACCAGTTAAGCCTGAGGGTCATCTGTCTCAGAACCTCAGCATCTGAAAGAGTGGAGTCAATAATAAACCCGTTGACTCCATCTTCGATAACCTCAGGGACAACACCCACACGTGTGGCGATGACGGTACGGCCGCAGGCGCCTGCCTCAAAGAGAGAGAGCGGATTGCCCTCGGTCACGGAGGCTATCAGAACAACATCAACATCATTGTACATCTGCCGCAACTCATCCCTGCTCATATTCTGACCCACCCTCAGCTCTACACCGGCAGCCCTGCAGGCCGGCTCAACCACCTCATAGAAACGCTTTACCCTGCAGCCATTCAACCTGCGACCGGCATTCCCGCTCCAGCCGGCAACAATGGTTTCACCCGTGCGCTCCTTCTCCATGTAAAACTGCCGCGTGTCAACCCCGTCAGGCAACACCACGGTGTTCCTGAAAAAGGGGCTGATCTCCTCAGCCTGCTGCCGGTTGGCAACAACCAGAAGCGAGGCATGCCTTACCATATTATATATATACCTCCAGGGAATGAATGAACCAAGGTAATAATGGCTGTACAAACCCTTGATCAGGCGACCGTGAAACAGCTCGTCATGCTTCGAGGGGGTGTGGTTGTAGTTATAAAGCAGATCGAATCCGGCAGGGTCAATCTCCGGTTTGTCTTCAAGGAAGAATATCTCAGCCTGCCACCCGTCGCCCAGAAACCGTGCCTTCTCCAGGGCCTTGTCATGATATGCCCAGCCCCTTTTGTCGACAAGTATTGCCAGGCGATGGATGCCGTCAGCAGGCTGCAGGCGGCCGGCTCTCTGATCCTCCGGTGCAGGGGAAGGGTCAATGGCGTTCACATTGTGCCGTGGCAGCACCAGTGATTTGTTCTGCGGAAGGGAAATAATTTTCCGCTGATAATAGTTGTTGAGGAAACCCTTCATTGTTCAGGGTCACTCTTCATTGTAGTAAGAGCCGGCGTTGTTGCGGGCGCCCTTGCCGTAGGGGGTGTGTCCGTAATATTTGTAACCGTAGTTGTAGCCGTAGGCATATCCCATGGTGTATCCGTAACGGAGACCGTAACCATAATAACCTGACATTGAGATATCATTCACAATAACCCCGAGATTCGTAATCTCCTTGTTCATGTAGATCTCATCGATGAGATGAAGGGTGCTCTTATCGGTGTAGCGCTGCCGCACAACGAAAAGGGTCATGTCGGCATGGCCGGCAAGTACCAGTGCATCGGTGACAACAGCAGCGGGAGGTGTGTCAATGATGATGTAGTCAAACTGCTTCCTGGCCTCTTCCAAGAACTCGTCCATGCTCTTCCGCTCTATGAGCTCGGCCGGGTTGGGAGGAACTGGACCGGCGCTGGCAAACCAGAGGTTCTCTACGGATGTAGTCTGGATGATATCTTCGAATCTGCTGTTGCCACTGAGGAGAGTGCTCATCCCATCGTCATTGTGAAGCTTCAGTATCCTGTGTATCCGTGGCTTGCGCAGATCGAGGCCCACCAGCAGCGTCTTCCTGCCAAGCATAGAGATGATGCAGGCCAGGTTCACCGCCACGAAGGTCTTGCCCTCACCGCTGATGGTAGAGGTGATGGCAATCACCGCTGGCTGATCATCGGGGATGAAGTACTTCAGCGAGGTGCGTATGCTGCGGAAGCTCTCGGCAAGGGTGCTGCCCGTCTTCTCCACCACAGGCAGCTCAGTACCGTAGCTGTTATGGCTTATAAACCCGAGTATCGGCGCCCTGGTGGCTCTCTCGACATCCTTTTTGTCAATCACCTTATTGTTCAGCAGGTCTATCACCACTATAGCCAGCGCCGGCAGCAGCAGCCCGAGGATCAGCGCCATCATGTAATTCTGGCGTGTACGCGGCCTGACACGAACGGCATTGTACGCCTCAGCTCGGTCTATCTCCCTGCTGTCAGAGACCCTCGATGCCCTGGCAATACCCGCCTCTGCCTTCTTCTCAAGCAGGAAGTTATATACTGTGTTGTTCAGATCGAAGTCGCGCTGAATCTGTATCAGCCTCCTCTCCGTTCCGGGAAGCCGTCCCATCTGCCGCTCAACGTCAGTTATACGTGCCTGGACGTCACCGGCAGATATCTTCAGCTGGTTTATGCTGTTATTCACGTTTTCAAGGAGTGCAGCCCTAGCCCGCTCAACATTGCCGGTGATGAGGTTGGCTGCCGGGAGATCATCCTTAACCATGAATCCCAGCTGTTTCTGCTGCAGCTGCAGGCTGGAGAGCTCCTCAACCAGTCGTATGAGCAGCGGGTCAGTGACGCCCATCACACTTGGAGAGACAATCAGTCCGCTCTCATTGCGCGAGACGAGGTACTCCTTCAGGTACTCATAATACTGTATCTGGAGGTTGAGTGTATTCTTCTCGTTCTCATACCGCTCAAGGCGCTGCAGCACCAGGTTCCCCTCGGTGGTGAGGTCGACAAACCGGTTATTGAGGCGGAAGCTCTCCATGTCATCCTCGGCGCTGCGCAGCGAGTCGGAGATGAACCCCAGCTGGCTGTCGATGAACCTGATGGTGTTCTCCGCAGCCTCGTTCTTCCAGTCAAGCCCCAGTTTCCTGTACTCATTCATCAGGGTGTTCAGGTAATCAGCCTCCTGCTCGGGCACCAGGCCGCTGATGGTGAGTGTCACGAGGGTGGCTTCCTCCTCTATCGGCTCCACCGAGAGGCGCGAGCGATACCTGTTTGCCAGCGCCGCCGGGGTGGCGACATAGAACCAGTACCTGTTCGAGCCGTCAGGCTCAAAGGGTGATACCTCGGTGCTGCGCGGCACAATGGTGAAATCAAAGCCAAACCGTTCAAATTTCTCTCCGAAGCTGTGTTCTCCCTCATAGTCATCGTCCTCGATGGTCATGAGGTATCTCTCAGGTGATAGGATCTTTATGTCAACTCTTTTGCCCGGCTGGAACCTGACGGTGGCGGTGTCAAGATTCACCACGAAGGGCGAGTTGCGGTACATCCTGCTCTCAGCTATGCCCCTCCGGCCAACAGCGGTATAGACCACGTGAAAATCTGTGAGCCTGTACATCACCTTATGGTTGAGGTCGAACGACTTGAGGATGCCTATCTCGTTCCTGATGTTCTGGCGCGGGCGGAAGATATCGCCGCCGGGGATCACCTTGTCCACCTCGGCGAAGCCGCCGCCATACTCATCATCACTGATAAGCATGGTGCTCTGGACGGTGTACAGCTCCTCGCCCCAGCGGTTGACGCCGTAAGCGATGGCCAGGGTCAGGAAGAGCGCTGCGGCAAACCAGTACCAGTTGCTGATGAAGAGCGAAAAATACCTGCGGAAGTCGATCCCTTCACTTTCCGGTATGTAGTAGCTCTGTTCCCGGTTTTCCATTGTTATTTGCTTTTAATTGTTTCTGTCATCCTTCCGTCAGGGTTTCAAGTATTGCATTATGCAAGACTCCTGTCATCATCCTTCATCAATCACCGCAGAACCTGCCCCGGCAGCTTTTGGCTACCGGAGGGTTCAATAATTGTATAACGCAAGAAACACAAAAAAAATCTTCCTTTCTCTCTTACTTGAAGTAGTTTATCAACAGCAGGGTGGTAGATATTGTGCTGGTGACCGTGGCGAGGATGAACGAGATTGTCGGCAGGTTAACGCTGAAGACCTTCTTCGGGTTGGGCTGCACTATCACCACATCGTTGGGGGTGATGAAGTACGCGGGCGACGAGAGGAGGCTCTTGTCCTGCAGGTCAATGTGGTATGTAAGGGTCTGTTCGCCCTGCGGGCGGATAACGAGGATTTTCTCCTTTGTGCCTGTCTCGGAGATGCCTCCCGCGCGGCCGATGGCCTCGAGGACGGTGAGCTGGTCATTGTAGTTGACGTAGCTGCCGGGAGCCCTCACCTCACCTATGACGGTGAACTTGAAGCTCATCAGGCGCACCTCTACATAGGCGTGGCGGAAGAGCGCGTCGATCTTCTCCTGGAAGAGGTCACGTATCTCGTAGATGGTCATGCCTGCCACCGGGATGTCTCCGAGCAGCGGGAGGGTGACGTAGCCCTGCGGGTTGATGCTGTAGCCCATCATGTAGGCGGTACCCTCATTGGAGATGTAGTTCATATTGGTGGAGAGGCGGTCAGTGAGCATCTCGGTGAGTGTTCCCTCGGGGGTTTGTGCCTTGACGCTGACATAGATGATGTCACGTGGCTGTACCTTGTAGTCAGGAACCTCCATGGGAAACTGGTTTGCTCCGTCGACCTCTTCGAGGTTATTGAGGTATGAGAGTTCCTTCTGGGTGGAGCAGCCGGCCATGAGGAGGAGCAGTGCCAACAGGGGGAACAGCGTCTTTGCATGTCTGTGGTCTGAAGGTTTGTAGGTCATAGTTTTCGGACGGGTATTTGGCGTATTAAATATCTGTATTTTTCCCGATTTTACGTATGGAGTTGGTTTTAATATCCACGGTGAGGTTCATTCCGGGCTGTATGATTCTTATCACCACCTTGTGTTTGCGGCCAACGCGGATCAGTTCGCCCCGGAGGCCGGTAAGGCTGCCTACGGTGACTTCTACCATGTCACCCTTTTCATAAACATCGGCGCTGATCTCCACCTCGGCGTCGCTGCCACAGAGTATGCGGAGGTTATCGATCTGCTCCTCCGGGATGGGAACCGGTTTGCCCTGTATCATGATGAACTTGACCACCCCCTCTGTCTTGCGTACGGTGAAGTACTCGCGCTGAATAATTTTAACGAAAACATAAGAGCTGATGAGTGGTCTCTCAACCAGCTTCTTGCGGTCTGACCACTGACGGAGTGTTTTCTGGAGGGGGAGGAATGATTCGATGCCCTGTTCGAGGAGCCGTTCATGGACCCGTTTCTCTGCCCTGGAGTTGGTATAGACGGCATACCATATCTTCTCAGGTCTCTTCAGTTCCCTTGGTACCTGTGAAGTGGCATCGCCCGGCAACGGGGCGGCCGGCAACGGGGCGGAGGCCGACGATGTGGCGGCATGCGGCGGAGCAGAGGCCGGCAACGGGGCAGAGGCCGGTGGCGTGGTTACAGCCGGCTGTGACTGGGTTTCTTCCATGGTCCTTTTCAGTATGCAAAACTAATAAATTTTTGCGACGGACGATATGGCATTGGAAATGCCATGCCCCCGCCTGCCCGCCACTACAATCCATGAAGCCCTGCAGGCACTGATTGCCATGTTGATCCCGGTCAACAATCTATTAATATATGTGTATCAGAGACGGTTTTCAGGCTTCGTCAAACTGCCTGTAAGCATACCTAATATGAGAGCTCCGGCTGAATGAATTCTTCAGAATCCCCATACCACCCCGCCACTGATTGTGGTGGTGCGGCCATAGAGGTGAGAAGGGTACCACTCTCCGGTGCCGGTGACATCGCGCAGGGTCACAGAAGCCCGTGCCTGCACTCCGCCGGTAATCATGTAACTGACATCCAGGCCGGCGGTGTTGTTTTTCCACTCGATTGATTCAAGGTAGCGCAGGCCGATCCTGGAGCCGCCAATACTCTGATAGTCGGGACCCCTCTCAGACCACTCATACCACAGCCTGACACCTGCAGCACGCAACGGCCTCCAGTCGAGGGCAAAATACCAGCTCCGGCTGTTGTCACGCAGCCAGTGGCCGAGGTTGTATCCCTGGTTCTCGAAGGTGGTGACGGGCACATTATGCTGGAAGGTGAGAGGGTAGGTGAAGGTGCATTCGGCGGTCAGCCATAAATCTGGCAGGAAGCTGAAGTTTCCTGTGCGGAATCCGCCCTTCCATGAGAAGAAGTTGTAGTCGGAGGTGGTGAACCGCGCAGTGGACAGTTCATCAATAAAGAGTGTGCCGTAGAGGTGCAGTCGCCTGATATTGTTTGAACTGATGTCGAGGAACATCTGCGCGTTGCTGTTGTTGATGCCGGAGTTGACGCCATGGTCAACAGATTTGTAGAAAAAGACCGGCATCAGGTAGTAGGGGGTGATGCGCGGATCAGACCAGACGACGCTGTTGCCGGCGGAGATATGAAGCCTTTCCACCGGAGTGAAGGTGAAGATGTTTGCCGCGATGTATTTGCGGCGGTAGTGCTCACGGTACTCGGTGCCATAGGCATTGGTGACCCAGTACGACCGGGTAGAGTCAACAACCATCGAGGTGAGCCATCCGTGAATCCAGGTCATCTCACCCCATTTTACCGGCTTGAGATGAAGCCTGATATGCATGAATGAGGGAGCGCGCCCGGAGAAGATGTTGGTTCCGCCGTACCCGCTGCCCCACACCGGGGAGTCCTTCAGAAACGCTATGTTGCCCCACTTCCACATGTAGCTTACCCCGCCTGTCATCTCGGAAAAGTCAGTTCCGTTCTTGATATGACCGCCACGCTCACGGGTGAGGTATTCAGGGAGGCCGACAAGCGGATCCTGGTGGTTGTCCTGCAATGCTGCGAAGAAGGCCCACCTGCCGTAATTTCCATAGACTTTTGCACCGTTTTTCCAGGCGATAGTGCGCTGCCGCGAGGTGCTGCCTGTTGGATCACCAGGGTCACCGGGGTCACCCTCCCGGCCGGATATAATTGCGGCTGTCAGTCCAAGGATTGGAGAAACGGTTACACTGAAGAGTGAGTCGCGGTAATATGCGGTTGCAGGATTGAGCAGCAGCTTGAATTTACCGTCCGGCTCTCCGGGGCTGTAGATATTAAGCCAGAAGTCGAGTTCCTTCTGCTGGCGGGGGGTGAGTTGGAGGTTCTCATTCCGGGGTTCATCTCCAGGGCTGGATTCCGGTCCCCCGCCGACTGACAGCTCCTGCTCTGCCTGCACCCGGGCTGCTGACCCCCGGTCTGCCTGACTCCCGGATGCCTGGCTCCCTGGTTTCTTCTCCCCTATGACTACCTCCCCCCCGCCTGCCGTCACAAGAGATGCCTGATTACCGGCTGTCTGGCTTCCGGATTCCTTCACCCGGGCCGCAGCCTCCTCAAGCTTCTGCCTGATAATCAGCCTGCTATAAGGCTTTACCACTCCGTTGAGCGAGATCACCCCGTCAGCTGCCAGCTCATCGAGAAACAGGTAAATGGCTTCATCGCCAACCGGTTCAGGAATCATCTGCGCACGAATTGGTGCGCAATAACACAATATTAACAGTGCTGATAAAGTTACTATGTATGCTGAATACTTCATAAAATGAAGCTTTCCACAAAGATAACGCTTGTTGGAAATTAGCGACATTTTGTGAAAAAACTATAGGGAAATGGATCGGGGAAAATTCCGCGTAATTACGCTTGGGGCTGATATTCTGATACTTGCATTGTCATTCATCTTCATGTCAATGCTCAAGCCGGCCGGCCTGAAAACCTACATGCTCTCGCATATCACATTTTTCCTGATGCTGGCTTTCCTGTGGATCTTAGTCTCCGTCGTCAGCGGGAAGATCGGCCGCGGCCGCATAGTCAACCTCCGTACACTCTTCACGCGGGTACTGACCGCCAACCTGATAGCTACCAGTCTGTCTGCCCTGCTGCTCTTCGCCCTTCGCGACCTGAGTTACTCGAGACAGGTGGTGTTCGGCACTGCCATAACCGCAACTGTCCTCGAGCTGATACTGGGCTCACTATATTTCGCTTTCCGCAGGGCGCCGCTGATCATCCCGGCAGAAATAAAGCTTTCCGAGCGTGAGCTCGTAGCCCGCACCCATCCTGGTGAAGCAAGCGATATCATCCCTGATCCATCACTGACAATAAGGCTCCAGGAGGGATGCTCAAGGGTTCGCGCCGAGGCGCTCTCTTCACTGGTAAGCAGGGAAGATGTAGCACGCCTGGCGATAGTGTCAACCTCGGAAGCATTTAACATTCAGAATCTTGAGCACGACCAGTACACCTGCATAATCAACCTCAAGCCGATGAACGGTATCAGGAAGCTCGACAGGTTCCTCGATATCGTCAACAGCAGGCTGGGGGTCAACGGCCTCTTCCTCTGCTCGGTGGAGACGCTGGAACAAAGGGCCAGGCGGCTGAAGGAGAAGTATTCACCATTTGTTTATTACCTGATTTACCTGCCCGACTTCCTGATCAACCGTGTGATCCCGCGACTGCGGCTCACCCGGGGTCTCTGGGAGTTCTTCACCGGCGGCGCCAACCCTCCCTTCTCCAGGGCCGAGGCGCTGGGCAGGCTGAGTCGTGCAGGCTTTGCAATCAAACAGGAGAAGTTCGCCGGAAATATGCTGTGCATCAAGGCAGAGCGTTGCTCTGAGCCCAAACCGGTCAACGAGAACGGTTACGGGATGATAATAACGCTTCCCAGGATCGGTCGTGACGGGCGCACCTTCAATGTTTACAAGCTTCGCACGATGCATCCCTACTCGGAGTATATCCAGGATTATGTTTACGGGCTGCACTCCATCGCCGACGGCGGGAAGATGAAGTATGACTTCCGCGTGACTGCGTGGGGACATTTTGCAAGGAAGGTATGGCTTGATGAGCTGCCAATGATAGTGAATATCCTCAAGGGCGATCTCAAGCTGTTCGGCGTAAGGCCGCTCTCGAAACATTATTTCAGCCTGTATGACGATGAGATCCGCAACCGTCGCATAAGATACAAGCCGGGCCTCCTGCCGCCGTACTATGCCGATCTGCCCATCGGCCTGGAGGCCATTCAGCACTCGGAACTGAAGTATTTCGATTCATGGGATCAGAATCCGATAGTCACTGACATCCGTTACCTCACACGCAGTATTTACAATATTTTCTTCAGGCACGCGCGGTCAGCGTAGAGGTCCTGGTAGTGAGGAGGTTCCGGCAGTGCGGAGGTCCTGACAGCCATGCAAACAGCTGACTCCATAAGAATAAAAAAGGTCACGGATAATCCATGACCTTCAGATCCTTTTCAGTATGCCGGCGGATCAGACCTTATAACCTTAAGATTATTTCTGCTTCAGTTTTGCCTCCATCGACAGAGTGGCATGAGGGACGGCGCGCAGGCGCTCCTTGCCGATAAGCTTACCCGTCTCACGGCATATGCCGTAGGTCTTGTTCTCTATGCGAACCAGCGCGGCCTGCAGGTGATGAATGAACTTCTGCTGCCGTTGTGCCA
>Ga0255347_1001727_pt1 | contig 33487 bp, 45 predicted proteins | sample wastewater_treat_2_FD_192479 | JGI IMG/M metagenome (GOLD analysis project Ga0255347, IMG submission 192479) | Wastewater microbial communities from Lulu Island WWTP, Vancouver, Canada - plant24 | ecosystem: Engineered > WWTP > Wastewater > Unclassified | place: Canada: Vancouver, British... | reverse complement strand
TTAGAGACTTCCTTTTTCTGATTTACTCCCGGCAGTCCAAAAGGTAAGCGTCCTGCATTCTGAGTCGATTCTGCTTTTACTTTATCTACATTAAATGGAGGATTCGCCATGACATAATCACAGCACCCTTCCAGATTATGCGCATCATGGTAGAAGCTGTTGGCCTCATCCCCGGATTTGATCTTTGCATTTAAGCCATGTACAGCCATATTCATGATACATAACTTAGCGTTAAACTCCACTTTTTCCTGTCCATAAAAAGTCATGGCAGAATTCGCATTGATTCCTTCAGCATTGACAAAGTCACTGGAAGAAACAAACATACCGCCACTTCCACATGCTGGGTCCAATACAACCCCATGAGTGGGTTCAATAGTATTAACAATCATCTTTACCAAGGATTTTGGTGTAAAGAAAACTCCGTCATCCGAAGCAATTGCTGAAGCAAATTTGTTTAAGAAATACTCATAAATGCGTCCAAGGATATCATCGTTGATTTCATTCAATGCACTGTTATTAAAAATTCTCAACAATTCTTTCAATAAATCATTTCTGAAAGAGGTATAGGTTTTGGGCAGTATTCCTTTTAATTGCGTACTCTCTGCCTCAATCAGCTCCATAGCTTCATTGACCGCCTTACCGCAATCGGCATCGTCAGATAAATTGAGCAGATAGTCATATCGAGCCTTCTCAGGCAAGAAGATAGCGCTTTTTTGCTTAAAGTCACTTGATTCAACAGGGAGGACACGACCGTTACGCACAGGGCGGTCTTTAAGTATTTCCGTTTCCACGTACTTAAATCGGCTATATGCATAACGTAAAAAGATTAAACCGAGAACAGGCATGCTATATTCCTGTGAACTTAATTTGGATCCTTGGCGCAAAAGATCTGCAGATTCCCATAAGTCTGATTCCAATTTCCTAATATTTATCATGAAATAGGCCTCCATTTATTGGGTTAATTCGTTGTATTAACATTCATTATGCTTTTGCTTGGTCTCTTCCATTTCCATGATATCGCTTACATCGCACTCTAACGCAATACAAATTTTTTGTATAATTTCTGTACTGACATTTTCGTTCTTGCCAAGCTTTGTAACTGTAGCAGAACTAATGCCTGCAAGCTTTTGTAGGTCCTTCTTTTTCATATCTTTGTCAATAAGAAGCTTCCAAAGTTTTTTATAGCTAATTGCCATTGTCATCACCTCAAGTATGTATAAATACATGATATCATTGGTCTCATTATACTGCAAATAATTTCTTTAGATTCTCATGGTTTTTAACAGTTTCAGGTAAGAGTTACTTTTCAAATCAGCGTTATCTTTTTCCACTGGCTCCTTACTAGATAGTCATTAGGTCATGTTTTCGATTAGCCAATCTTTTAGAACAAGAGCATGATTATAGATTGTATTTTTTGATGCATATAGCAGAGTCACATTGCCTTCTTCCAGCTTGCCTCTTAATAAATCGATAAATTCAGCTGCGGCCTCGTTGTTATCCAGCTCAAAATAATATCCGGCCTTGAAAAGATCCATGGTTTCTTCATTATGGCTGAATGTCTTTCGAAGCGCTGTGCTTGGTGCTATTTCCTTTGTCCATTTATCGATATTTATTCTCTCTTTGCTTATTCCCCTTGGCCAGAGCCGGTCTACCAGAATTCTGAAACCATCATCTTTAGTAGCTTCATCGTAAACCCTTTTAATCTTAATCCCATACATTTAACTTACTCCTTCTTTGTTGTTAAATTTTCAGCTACACGAAACCTGACGATCTTGTCTATCAGGTCATATGGGATGGGTTTATCCAATGGAAAGATCACAGAGCCTTTCGCTCTCTTATATGGAGCCAACTCCGCATCGAATGATGTGATCCCACTGGGTGTAGGGTAAAAACCGATGTGTTTTTTATAGGCGGCAAAATGAACCAGATTCCCATACAAATAAAAAGTAGGCATCTGATAGCTTATCTTCTCCGTAGCTTCCGGAGCAGCATCCTGCACTATCTTCCTGATTTTCTGAAGCTTTTCCTGAACTTCAATCGGGAACTTCGCGATGTACTCGTCTATATTTTTAGGAACATCTGTACTCTTATCCATCTTGCACTCCTCCTATTTCATTGTTGATGTTTATAGACAAATTGTAACTCTTCTCATTTCGTTTTATCTTCCCATTCCTCTAAAAAATCGTGGATAAGGTCGCTTGGCATGGCCATCCCATGTACGAACTTTCGAAATATATTTTCACCACCACCTAAGTTTATCCCCACGATCTCCAGGTTTTCATTGAGCAAAGCACTGCCGCTGCTTCCTTCTGATATCATGGCGGTGTGTCTGATAATTGGATACTGCATTTCTCCTGCTTTGTCACCAAAGGGTCTTGGTTTCAGAGTGCTTACTTTTCCGGCTGTAACAATATTTCTTTCCCGATATGGGTTGCTCATGGATGCGACAATATCACCGTACTCAGGTGTCTCTTCAGAAATTGATAGAACTGTATAGTCTTTATCCGAATCAAAACGAATGATAGCCAGATCGTACTTCTCATTTGCGTACTCGATTACGGCTCTGGGGAACTGCTGATAATAATCTTCTATTCCCTGAAATTTGCCTCCCTTGCTTAAATGATCGTTAAAGTCTAATTGGTCAAACCCTAAAACAACGATCTCTGCGTTTTCTGTATCCTCAATCTCACTGATTACATGTTCTGCGGTAAGCGCGTAGTACTTATCACCTTCTCTGCCGATAATTACTCCACTGGAACCGGCTGATACCGAGAGGCTAACGTTTTCCTGATTATTGTACTCTATATGAACTATCATTATATTTGCTGAAAGCGCATACTCGTTGACCCTTTCGATAAACTCTTTATTCATGGATTGGTTAATGAACAATTTGATCGAGGGAAGGAAAAGGGTGATAAAAATCAAAATAACTATTATTATGAGTAGCAGTATTGCCTTTCGTTTTTTCTTCATCACAATTCCCCTTGAAATCGCTAGGTAATGTGGTGGCAAACGAAACGTCAGACTGTGTGAGAATTAACCATAAAACTAGTCGAAAGCCTTGAGAACAGTAGAGTTGAGCCTGTTTTTATGGTATAATTATATCATAAATTAACTGTAGGAGATAGTTATGCCTTTTATTGCAGGAATAGATAGAAATCAAGCTCAAATGTTCCCTGAATTATTAGATGAATATGTAAATGAAGAAAATCTTGTTCGTGTTATTGATGCTTTTGTAAACAGTTTGGATCTGATAAAGCTTAAATTTACTAAATCAGAGCAAGGCGGACCAGGCGCACCTTCATATGACCCAAAAGATATACTGAAGCTGTATTTATACGGCTATAGCAATGGGATTCGCACATCAAGGAAACTTGAAAAGGCCACATATACAAATGTTGAAGTAATGTGGCTAATCCAAAAGTTACATCCTGATTTTAAAACGATAGCCGATTTTAGAAAAGAAAACAAGCTGCAGATGAAGCAGATATTTAAAGAATTCAATTTGTTATGCAGAGATTGGGATTTGTTTGGAGGAGAATTAGTAGCAATAGATGGAACGAAGCTCCGGGCCGATAATTCTAAACGAAATAACTATAATAATAAGAAAATAGACCGCCAATTAAAGTATATAGACGAAAAAATAAATGAATATCTGAACGCCCTGGATAAGGATGATAAGGAGCCAGAAGAAAAGCCTAGATATACCATGCAGGAAATCCAAAAAAAAATTGAGGAGTTGAATGAAAGAAAATCATTTTATACAGATTTAGAACAACAAATGAAAAATAGTGGAGTCACTGAAATATCCACAACAGACCCAGATTCGAGGTTGATGGATAACAAGAAAAATGGACTTGAAGTTAACTACAATGTACAAGTAGCAGTAGATGAAAAAAATAAGCTAATTTTGGCAACAGAAGTAACAAATATGCCTTCTGATCAGGGACATTTAAATTGTATGGCGCAATTGGCCAAGGAAACTCTCGGGCTTGATGAAAAGGATACTCTTGAAGTAGTTGCCGATAAGGGATATTATCAGGCAAAAGATTTAATAGCATGCGATGATAACAACACAGTTACCTATGTAACCCACCAGGCATACTCAAACGCAACCGAGAATCCGGAATATTTTAGTGACAAGTTCAGATATAATTCCCAGGAAGATGTTTACATATGTCCTCAGGGTCAAATATTATACAGGGTAAAGCATAAAAAAGAAGACATTGAAAGAATACGCTACAAAAACTATAAGGCTTGCTCTAAGTGTCCAAATAGGGATTTATGTACAAAAGCAAAGAAAGGGCGCAGTATTTCCAGAAGTAGCAATCAAGATTTTCTAGATACTGTTGATGCGAGAACAGTACAAAACATGGATAAGTATTTAAAGAGGCAAATGATAGTGGAACATCCTTTTGGAACAGTAAAGCGAACTATGAATGCAAGTTATTTTTTAACGAGAAGATTAGAATCAGTTAAAGCTGAAACTGATTTAATTTTTCTCGCTTACAATATGAAAAGGGTAATCAATATAGTAGGAGTTCCTGAAATTATCAGAAGAATAGAGGCAAGTATCAGCCTTTTATATACCAAAACTAAAAACGGCTATATATCGTTCCTGAGAATAAACCCGGAAAAATATATTACCGTAATTTAAAAAGAAAACTAGGGAGCAACAGAGACTCGTAGACGGATGAGTGATTCAGATATTCACACAGTCTGACGTCCCCCTGCCACCTTAGAGATACTGATTGTAAATTTACTCCCTACTCCCGGTTCGGACTCCACATCGATTTTTCCGTTGATTTTCATCAGATTCTCTTTCACCACATACAGGCCTATTCCCTCTCCCGATGAATTGGCCGAATTCTTTCCCCTGTAGTATGCATCAAAGATTTTAGACTGTTCTTCATGATTGATGCCGGCGCCGGTATCCTGTATGATTATTTTAACACTATCGTCGAATTCTTTATATTCAACTGTTACTTTTCCTTTGGAATCCGTAAATTTATAAGCATTCGTCAATAAGTTATAAATCACTTGGCTCAATTTATATCCATCCGTCTCCAAAGATATCTTTTGATGGCTTATGAGTTGAAGTTCGATACCCTTTTTATCAAATTGCATTTTCAGTCCCCCTACAATTTGTTTTAATAGGTGGTTCAACTCAACCTGCTCAATGTTGACCGAATCAATATCTTTTTCCGCATCAAGCATCCCACTCATATTACTGATAATGGATGTAATATTGTCGATCTGAGATTCACAGGTTTTGATCTCATCCGGTGTTAGCTGGATAACGCCATCTTGAAACCCTTCTAAATGCGTCCTTAAAATGGTAAGAGGGGTCCGCGTTTGATGGACAAGTTCATCTATCAGCTTTTTTCTACTTGTTTGTTTAAGTTTTAGCCGTGCCTGTAATGTTTCAAGGCTTTGCTGAATCGTCCTGATTTCTTTCACATGGGATGGATGGACTTGACCTGTGTTACCCAGATCAATATCAATTGCTTGCTGGGCAGTCAGCCTTAAATCTTTACTCATTTTATTACTGATGAGCATTCCAAGAATAAAGATCAATATAAAAACTAACACAAAAGACAACAGACTGCTGACAATCAGTGAAACAACGAACTTTCTTGTTCCCAGAGAATTGCCAATCGAACTATATCTTGTTATATTAAGTTTCCCTATAATAGTATCATTCTGCATGATGTCGATCGAATCGATTTCTTCGGATGCACTTCCCATCATCCGGTTCATCATTCTATTTCCCATCATTCCTCTCATATGATGAGTTTTCAGGGTGGCTTTCCCTAACAAATTCCCATCAATATCATATAGCCTGATTTCATTGATCGGGTCACTTAGATGAGATTCCAGTTGCATTGCAATTTGTTGCCCAGAATAGGTACCTTCAACAAGTACCTTCTTTGAAAGTTCTTCCAAATGAGAGAGATGGTTATTGTAATTCTCTGTTGAATAATCAATAAAATATCGGTTAATCAAAATACTCAGAACAACGGAATTAACAGCCACCGATAAAACTACCGCCAGGATCAGCACCAACATCCATTGACGCTTTACTGTCATGATTTTGCACCCCCAAACATATATCCTACCCCATACTTGGTGACAAGGATTTTAGGATTACGGGGATCTATTTCTATCTTTTGTCGTATCCGTTTGATATAGCTATCAATATTTCTATCATAGCCTTCATATTCATGACCATAAGCAAGTTCAATCAGCTGCTCACGGGTCAACACTTGCCCTTGATTCCTAAACATAACATGCAGCAAGCTATACTCTGCAGAGGTAATGGCAATCTCATCCTCTCCACGGTATAGCTTCATGCTGCCTGTGTGTAAGCTTAAGTCTTCATAATGATAAAGGATTTCATCCGTCTCATGATAGACTCTCTTTAGCAATCGCTTAATCCTGAGCAATAGTTCTTTTACGCTGAAGGGCTTGATGACATAATCATCCACGCCCATATTGAAACCTTTGACTCTGTCTATCTCTTCTTGTTTCGCTGTTAGCATAATGACGGGAATCTCAGAGACACGGCGAATCTCTTTTAAGACTTCAAATCCGTCAATTCCCGGCATCATAATATCAAGCAGGACGAGGTGGATGGTGTTTGTATTAAATTGATTTAATGCTTCAAATCCGTCCTTTGCCAGCAGGGCATTGTAGCCTTCTTTCAATAGATATTTTTCTACAATGTTTCTTATTTCTTCCTGATCTTCAACAACTAATATCTGATACTTCACCATTCCACCTCCTTTTCATTGCAAATTCCAGCTCTCTGCTACCTCTCAATCAGTTTTTTCCGGTTGATGTACTCGTCTTCAGAGATTTCCCCTTTTACTAACCTAAGCTTTAGCTCTTCCATAGCGCCATCCTCAGCCCGATTCCTTTTGTACTTGGTGAGCAAAAGAATAATGGCGACAGATATCAGGAGAATCGCTAAAAACATTACAACCATTCCAAGGCCATTGTGCATGAAACCAAAGTTCCCAATACAACTATTTATCCCATTATATCCTCTTCCAAACATCTATATAAAACCTCCTTAATTTTTATAGCCACCCATCATTCCGCGGCCATAACCATTGCCTCGCATCATTCCACGACCATCTCCTGTGCCGCCCATCATTCCCATACCGTATCCATAGCCGTTCTCTTTATGATATTCAACCATGTCATTCAATCTCTCCAGCGCCAAGGCACCTTCTTCTTTTGTCATCAACCCATTCGCAATCATTCTATTGATCGATTCTTTTCTGACTTCGAGCATCTGATTGAATGATTCTTCAAGATCCGCTTTTTGCTGCTCCGTTAAGTTAGATGCATCAACCCCAAATCCGCAAAAGCTTCTTACGTTTTGTGCTGCCTCTGAATTGGATGTTACCGCATACACACCTGCTGGCAGAGACAAAGCAATAATAGCTGCTAAAACCAATAGTACCTTTTTCATAATTTTCCCTCCTTCATGATTATTCGAGTTTAATTTACATTTTCAATATACGATGAGAATGTGGCACAATTATGATTAGGGAGAAATTGACGTATCATTTAGCTGAGCCGATTAATAGTATGGATGATGTAAGGTAATTCGATCAGGAGAATTGATATGACTGAAAGAAATAGAAATATGCCCATTGAGGTTGTGGATATTACTACTCCGGCTCTCAATTCCATGCTGGGGAGATACTTCATTGGCCAAACGGATTTGCTTAACTTTGGAAATCGCTGGGATGCTTGGGGCGGTATCGTCAACCCCATAGGCTCGGGCGTCAATTTATACTTTGATATTTTTACAATTACAAACTTTTCAGCCCAAAGTTTTGTCGGGGAGATTTGGCTCAACGCAAGGCCGCCCCGGAACGCGAAACCTTCTTCAACGGTAACTCCATCAAATCAGGCCATATTCCCTCCTCCAAAACCAAAAGCTATCATGCTTGATGCGAGCAATGTTACAAAGAAAACCCCTACCGATGGGATCTATACATTCACGCGTAGGGTTGAACCCAATCAAACGCTTACAAAGCATGACTTTCAAGGGATGTACATCATTCCTCCCGGAAGTTCCTTTGCACTGTTCTTTTTATCTCCGGGAAAAGAACTCGTGCAATCCAGACTGGCCTTCGGCTGGTGGGAAGAATTCAGCTCGCTGCTTTGAGGATCCGGATCATTTTTCAATAAAATCGGACAGTGCTTTGTTCATTTGAAAAGCGGTATCATTCAATTGGCTCAATACCGGTAATACATGAACTCTCCGTCCTTGCTCATCAGGTGATTGATGTCCTTAATAACGACCACACTATGGTAGTTTTCCAGATTGTAATAGAACGGTGGAGTTTCGATGGAGCAGGTGAAGTCTCCTTCCGATTTGATCAGGAACAGGCTTCCCCATGTATTCAGCCATGTGAGGTAGACCTCACAGAGGGCGTCATCATGGATGTTGGCGCCGTTTTTCCCTTCATAGGCTTTTTCAAAGAGTTTGGTGATTTCCGCTGCGGCTTTCAGATAGGCTTCTTTGTCGGCTTCGTTATCTGCAAAGTAGCCGTTTTCAAAAGCATTGTGCATGGTTGTGGACAAGTTTTTCAGCAGAGTCTTGGAATTGCTGACGCCTGCATATTGATTCAGCAGGTTGCAGAGAGGTGTTTCATCCCCGGTAAAGAAACAGGAAAGCACCTCTTCCGGTCCACAGATCTCCAGAAGGAGGAAGCAAATCCGCTCATATGCCTGGTAATTCGTTGTTTTATATCTGGCGCAGACTTCATGGTTTATGACGCTCGCCATGCCTTCTTGAAACCAGTCTGTACTTGGTTGTTCACTAAATACGTGATTCAGCTCGTGAACAAGGGTTGCATCTACATCATCCGGATAGATGCTTCTGCTGCTGACCGTACTCTCCCACATGACGGGGAGAATAGTGATTGTGTAGGACGTGTTGCTGTTGCGTATCGCCCGTCCTGCACTGCCGGAATCCTCCACCTTGAATATCAGGTTCTGCAGCCGGGTGCAGATTTTTGCGATCTGGGCTTCCGTTACGGGCACGGACTTGAGGAAGTAACGAACTGCGACACGGATTTCAATGGCTGCTTCCTCGCTCAGACTCTTATTTGCATCAACAGCAGCCAGAGCCCTCTCAATATATGCTTCCTGTCGTCTGGTCACACCGGTTTCCCCGCGGGTAACAAGAACAGTTCTGGAAGCGCTTTCCCAGCCTACAGTGGCACCCACTGCTTCCAGCACGCAGCGGATGGGCAGATAGGTTCTTCCGTCTTTGATTACCGCGGCGGTGTCGATTTCCACCCGGTCCCCATTGACCTCAATATAGCTCTTATCAATGGGACAGACCACAGTGATGCCGTCTTTATATACAATGGCATTTCGGTTTTCATTATCCCAGTAGACGCTGCAGCCGTAGGTTTCCATAGCGATCCGCAGCGGGACCAGAGTGCGGCTCTTGCTGTCAATAAACGGGCTTCCGCTGCCATTGGTAAAGGCAACCCTTTCTCCGTTAATGGATACGGCTACATCGGATGCGGCTGATGCGCTGACGGAGAAACTGAGAAGTAAGCAGAAAACAAGAAGGACTGAAATGAGTTTTTTCATCATGGAAAAACTCTCCTTTCATACTTTGAACTTCTCCCGAATTCTATCATAAAAGTGACGAAGTAACAAGTTCCCTCAAACCGATAAAATTATTATTTTCAAGACTTTTTGAACTGTATTTTTTGCTTTTTCTATATTCAATTCTTTTATTTTCAGCTATGGCAAAACCTCTGTAATTTCAGGTTTATTGATAGAAAGTTGTAGCGTTTCCTTATACCACTAAAGGAAACTCACTAGTCTCATCAAAGTGCTCGGCTTCCTTTTCGTCTATCTTCATCACAGGGCTGTCATAGTAAACCAATTTCCTTCCGTCCAAAGCTTCCGGCTTCAATTCTTTTACCATCATAGCCGCTGGGAATGTTCCATTCTCAAGACAGATATTGTACTTTTTACAACTCTTAAAGCCACGGCCTGCATAATTGCTTGGATTCCCAAATATTACAATCACATCATAGCCAAGTGCAACTGCCTGATCAAAAGAATGCTCCATAAGCATTTTCCCGTATCCCATTCTTTGGTATTCCGGCATAATACAAACCGGACCAAATGTAAGGATTTCTTTTTCATCCCCAGACTCATCAACCAGTTTTGCTTTTGTGTACATAATATTCCCAATGATCTGATTATCAACTTCAATTACCAGATCCAACTCCGGCAGAAAATCTTTGTGGGATCGCATAACATGAACTAAATAGTGCTCAATGCACCCTGGAATATGTAAATTCCAAAAAGCTTGCCTTGTGATTTCTTCTACTCTCTCATAATCTGTTTCTTCTTCATTCCTAATCTTAATCATTGCGTAACTCAATCCTTCTTTTCATCATTCGGACTTCTTTCTACGTTCGTGTCACAGCAGCAGCAATCGTTCGATTCTTCAATTATCTCCATAGAACAACAGCCCTTTTTCTTTTTGGGCTTTTCCTCTGCAATCTCCATGTTGCAGCAGCCGTCGGACTTGCTGCCGAACAAATCGGCAAAAAAACCTTTCTTCTTGTTCATGCTTGTTTCCTCCTTGTATTAAAACACTAAGTTAAAGATATAACCAGTTATAGTTGCCACCAAAAATATACACATGACAAACGCAATGACCATCTTTTTCTTGAAGATGGAACTAAGCAGGGATACTTCGGGGATACTTGCCCCCGCACCGCCGAGGATCAGTGCAATTGTAACCCCTGGTGCGACACCCTTCGCAATCAGTACGCTGGCAATGGGGATCATGGTTTCGGTACGAATATACATGGGTATGCCGACGAGAGCAGCCAAAGGCACTGCCCAAAGGTTATCTTTCCCGGCAAACCTTCCCAATAGGTCGGTGGGGACGAATCCATAGATAAATGCGCCGATGCCAGCTCCCAGCAACAGGTACAAGAATACATCTTTGAACAGACCGAAAGAATCCTTAAACGCCAGCTTCATGACTTGCGATTGCTTCTGCCAGAATGCTCCGTTCAGCTTTTCCCAAGTGATTGTAGTGTGCCCACCTTTAATACTGACGTTTTTGATTTCTCTTTCAAAGCCCAACTTGTCGAGAACAATACCCATAACAACGGCAAATATAAACGTGACAATTGCATAGATGATCGTCGCTTTCAATCCAAAAAACGCCAGCATCAACGTAATAATGGCAGGGTTAAGGATTGGCGAGGTCAGCAGGAACGAGATTGCACCGCTAAAGGGCGCTCCGCTTTTGAACAGCCCGACTAATACTGGGATGGTAGAACAGGAGCAAAAGGGAGTGACCGCGCCCAACAGAGCACCGAGGACACTATTGAGGCTTTTACGGGGTGTTGTTAAAACATGTTTGATCCTCTCCTGCGAGATGTATATTTGCAAAAGCGCCACAACAAAGCTTATGCCGATAAACAGAACAAGCAGCTCGCCGAAAAGCACCAAAAAAGTCTTTCCGGCATTGAGTAGGGCTTCAGCTGTAAACATATATTTTCCTGCTTTCTTAAAGATTTTTTGATATATAATCAATAGTGTGGCATAGAACCTACTTCATTTTGGCTCTTATGCAAAGAATCCGCTAATAGTTCTAAAACAGATTTGATTTTTTCGATAGCATCGGAATCAAAATCTCTAAGCATTTCATCAACATAAACTGAATACTCATCATTTATGCTATTTAGTGTTTCCGTGCCTTTTGGTGTTGGGATGACACAACACACACGTCCATCTATTGATGATATCTCTCGTAACGCATACCCTTTGCTTTCTATTCTGTCGACAATTTTACTTGCGCCACTTTTAGTATAATTTAGTGCATTCCCTATTTCCTGAATTGTAATGTTATCGCTTTCTTGTATCTTCTTAAGGGCCATAAATTCAGCTAAAGATAAATCCCTGCAGCATTCTCCATTAAATCCGTTATTTCCAAAATGCCAAGATAGTTCTTGGATCAGATTATATATATCCTTTATGTCCTTATTCATCTTCTCCCTTCTTCCTCATGAATTAGTTTCCACTGTCGACTATTATATCGCAATTAGTTTCCTCCGTCAACCATATGGGCAAAGAATCCTTACACTGCGTGTAAAGAAAGGGTCAGGCTTGAATTATTCCTTTATCTTCAATTATGTGAACTATTTCATCCAATATGAAACTGACTTTCACCAAGTTGTCACTTCTCCCTGCGATATAAATTCTATGGCTGTACCATTGATAATATAAGCCCTGCTTCAGCCGAATTGTAATGTATTCAAAAGGGAATATTTCAAGCCTGACCCCTTTACTTCTAAAACATATTGACAAAATTTGATTTGAAGCATAAAATAATACCACATCAAATAATTTTGATGTGAGGTGATAACTTGGCAATCATTTATGAAGATCACGCAAAGATATTTAAAGCTTTTTGCGATGAAAAACGCCTGCGGATACTTGAACTACTGCGCGGCGGCGAAAAATGCGCCTGCGTTTTGCTGGAACAGCTGGATTTGGGTCAGTCGGGGCTTTCCTACCACATGAAGATTCTGGTTGAGTCGGGTGTAGTGGAAAGCCGGCAGGAAGGCAAATGGACACATTACAAAATTAGTGAAAAAGGTAGCGCTAATGCTATATCTCTCCTAAAAGAACTGACAACGACGAACACGGTTATAGAAGAAAATAATTGCTGCATTTGATACAGGCCATCTACTTGATGGCTTTTAACAGGCAGAATACATCAAAGTTTTTTGATGTGATATCATTTTAGAAAGAAGGTTTGTTAATGCAAGTATTAAAAGCAATCTGGGATATTTTCCAGAACCAGATTCTCGGCATGAAATGGCTGAATGACTTAATTGGAAGTGTCTTATCTGCTTTTGAACTAAACACCTCCAATCGCTGGATCGGGAGCATTCAATTTTTCGTTTATCGTTTATGATGTTATAAAAATTGTAGTACTATTATGCGTTCTAATCTTTATTATCAGCTATATTCAAAGCTATTTCCCCCCGGAACGCAGCAAGAAGATATTAGGACAATACCATGGGATTGGGGCGAATTCTGTTGCAGCTTTGCTTGGAACTGTAACGCCCTTTTGCTCCTGCTCGTCTATTCCATTATTTATTGGCTTTACATCCGCAGGTTTGCCACTTGGAGTCACCTTTTCATTCTTGATATCCTCGCCAATGGTAGATCTGGGCTCTCTTGTTCTGCTAATGAGCATATTCGGTACAAAAGTTGCCATTTTATATGTAATATTTGGTTTGGTGATCGCTATTATCGGTGGAACCCTGATCGAGAAAGCCCACATGGAAAAATATGTAGAGAGCTTTATCCTGACAACGGGAAGCGTCGATATCGAGTCCTCGGATCTCACAAAAAAGGACCGGTCGGTTTATGCAAAGGAACAAATGCTATCCACCTTCAAAAAGGTCTTCCCGTACATTTTGATCGGCGTCGGCATTGGTGCTATCATCCATAACTGGATACCCGAAGAGTGGGTTGTATCCTTGCTTGGAAGCAACAATCCCTTCGGTGTCATATTAGCCACAGTAATAGGCGTGCCCATGTATGCCGATATCTTTGGTTCGATTCCCATTGCGGAAGCACTGCTCTTCAAGGGGGCTCAGCTGGGTACGGTGTTATCTTTTATGATGGGGGTCACCACTCTGTCTTTGCCTTCCATAATCATGCTGCGCAAGGCAGTTAAACCGAAGCTTCTGGCGCTGTTCATTGCTATATGTGCAATAGGAATTATACTTGTTGGTTATTTATTCAACGCTTTACAAGCGTTGATCATTTAGAAGGGAATAAATTATGTCAAATAAGAAGATTATTGTTGAGTATCTCTATATTGACCTGAAGACCTGTGACCGTTGTATCGGAACCGACAACGTTCTTAATGAGGTTATGCTGACGCTTGCACCCACCCTTAAGCTTGCAGGTTACGAAGTTGAATATAGGAAAACTGAGATGAAAACAGCGGAGCTTGCTGAGCAGTATAGGTTTCTTTCCTCCCCTACGATCCGTGTGAATGGGCAGGACATCTGTAAATTGGTTGCAGAAAACAGCTGCGGCTGTTGCAGCGATATCAGCGGAACCGATGTTGACTGCCGTGTATTCGAATATAATGGGGAAAGTTATGAAGTGCCCCCAAAAGAAATGCTTGCAGAAGCAATCCTAAATGCGGTATTTGGGCAGATTGCAATTGCCTGTTCCTGCAGTAAATATGAGCTGCCAGAGAATTTGAAGACCTTTTATGAAGGGAAAAAAAGCAAATCAACATGCTCTTTCGGGGGCAACTGTTGCTAAACATTAAGTTATTAAGGAGAGTATGAATATGGCACTGTTTGGAAAGAAAAACAAAAGCGAAAAAACAACATCATGCTGCTGCGGCAATTACGATGCGGAAAGCATGGCAAAAGCGGAAAGCGTAAAAACAGAGGGCGCGAGCGTAAAGGTTTTGGGCAGCGGCTGCGCTAAGTGCAATCAGCTTGAAGCTGCAGCGAAAGCCGCGCTTGAACAAATGGGAATGGATTCAACGATCGATCATGTGACCGATTTTGCTCAAATTGCAGCTTACGGCGTGATGACTACTCCTGCCCTTGTGATAAACAAAAAGGTTGTGTCTTTAGGCAAGGTACTAAAAACCAATGAGATTATAGAAATATTACAAAAACAAGGAGGAAAATAAAATGAGAATGTTAGCAGAGTTTTTCCCGGAGTTCGCCAAGAAGCTTGACGAGATTGATGAAATCTATGCCTCAAAACGTACGATAGACGAAAAGACCTACCAATTTATCTGTTTTGCCCTGTCTATCAAGGGGCGCTCTAAGCCTTGCGTTTTTAAACACTTTAAGGGAGCCCTGGAAGCCGGAGCCACAGTTGAGGAGCTGACTTACATCCTTGCACTCACTATGCGCGAAGCAGCGGGTGCGGACGACTGCTGGACTCACGATGTGATTGGCGACTGGAAGGAAATTATTGCGGGAAATATAAAATGTGATTGTGAGAGATAGCTTTTCGCAAAGCACAGAAAGGCAAGATGATTATCCCATGAGTAAACCGAAGGTTGCATTTATCTGCGTTCATAACTCTTGCCGAAGCCAAATAGCCAAAGCGCGGGGAAAGCACCTTGCTTCCGATGTGTTTGAGAGCTTTTCTGCCAGTACGGAGCTAAAGGATCGCATTAATCCCGATGCGGTTCGCCTTATGAAACAGCTTTACGGGATTGATATGGTAGCAACTCAACGACCCAAATTGCTTGAGGAACTTCCACCAATTGATGTGCTTGTAACAATGGGCTGCAATGTGGAATGCCCATATCTACCTTGCAAGCGTCGTGAGGATTGGGGACTCGACGATCCTACTGACAAGTCCGATGATGAATTTATTACTGTGATAAAGACAATTGAAACAAAAGCCCGGGCGTCTTGAAGGCGAATCTATCAAATTTGCGGGAAAAGAAAAAAGGGTCAGGCTTGAAATATTCCTTTATCTTCAATTCTGTGAACTACTTCATCCAATATGAAACTGACTTTTACTAAGTTGTCACTTCTCCCTGCGATATAAATTCTATGGCTGTACCATTGATAGATAGTATTTGCCCTGCTTCAGCCGGATTGTAATGTATTCAAAAGGGAATATTTCAAGCCTGACCCCTTTCCCACCCAAATGAGTCAACTACTTCTATCCCACTATTAATCTGCGGACTTTGCTGATAGATGATATCATAGGGGATTAGAGCATTATTCGTATTCCGTGGCATAAGACTGAACATACTTTCAAAGGAGAATGGAATTATCAGGCGAAAAGCAACCACACCCCATAAGGCATAGGAGATGATTTTTGGAGCTTTTTTGAGTAATAGCCTGACAAGTATCACAAAGAGGATTGCGTAACTTGCCGTAAGGCTCATATTTAAAACAGTAAGAAATAGTTCACTCATTGCTACACCTCCTTGTGCTCATCAATCAATCTTTTCAACTCTTCGGCTTGATTATTACTTAATTTTTTACCACTAATAAAAGATGTTAGAAATTTCGGCAGTGACCCTCCAAAGGTATCCTCGACAAAACGTATACTTTGCTTTGCATAATATACATCCTTTGAAATTTGAGATGAAACCACCGCATTTTCATTTCGAAAAATGCCCTTTTCGCATAACTTTTTAAGTACTGTATATGTTGTGGATTTTTTCCAATTCATTTCTTTTTCACTTAGCTTGACAAGGTCGCCGGAACCAATCGGTTCGTTCTGCCAGATTAATTCAGCAAACTTTTCTTCAGTTTCTGCGAGTTTATAATATTTCATGATAAACCTCCTTGGTCTATTCCATATCGACTTTATATTGTAAGTCTATTCCAAATAGACCAAATTGTCAATAAGTACTTATAAAAATTTTTAGGAGTACAAAAACTCCTAGAATCTTTTTTTAAGTTCCTGTTTTCCCCTTCAAACTGGAATTTAGAACAGTGAAGGAAAAGGGTCAGGCTTGAATTATTCCTTTATCTTCAATTCTGTGAACTATTTCATCAACAAAAGGTGTACCCTGACTTTCCCCGCTTATGATCTTAGAGATCATTGAAGGTGGCAAATTCAACTTCTCTGCAAGCTCTTTATTTGATACTTCTGAATACTTCTTACTTAATCTGACTATCGCTTTTCTAATATCTGAATACTTCTGAATCTTGGTCCTGCACAAAATGTTTTCTAAGGAGACTTCCGTTTCTTTACACACCTTATCTATTATAACTTCGAGACTTGTTTTACAATTTTTAATCACTATAGAATCTTCTTTTGGTTCTGGGAAAACCTGATATTTTTCAATTGAAACATCATCCGGTCTGATATTCATAAAGTTTCTATAATCTTTTTGTGCGGTTATCGGATTATTTGAAAACATATTTAACATGAAACTGACGTTCACTAAGTTGTCACTTCTCCCTGCGATATAACTTCTATGGCTGCTCCATTGATAATCTAAGCCCTGCTTGAATCCTGCTTCAACCGGGTTGTAATGTATATATTTAATGAGTTTCCATAAATATCTTTCTTTATCGCATAATAACGCTTTATATCTCTGCTGAAAAACATGTCCTGTTCTAGAATACTTTTTATTATAATATTGCGTAAAGCTCTGCTGAATTCCCTGCATGATCTTTGAAATTGGTACATCTCCAGTCTCTATAAGAATATGTGCATGGTTATCCATTATACAATAGGCATAGATCTTAAATCGATATCTTTCCTTATATTTTATTATAAACTTTATATATTCTGGCTTTTCTTCTTCTGTTAGAATATGCTCGCCGTTATTTCCACGGCACATTACGTGATAAAGTGCTCCTGGATACTCTGTTCTTGGTTTTCTTGGCATACATTTGCACCCCCCTGTTATAAACATTAGATTTTAAAAGGGAATACTTTACTTCAAGCCTGACCCTTCCTTTATAATTCTTATATCCATATTATACCAATTATGGAATGATATCAACTTAAATCACAAACAGTCAATTTGCAATATAACATCAATGGTTGCTGCATTGATATCTAAGTCATGCTTCAGCCGGATTGTAATGTAATAAAAAGGGGAATATTTCAAGCCTGACCCCTTTCCTTCTCCAGAAAGTCAGTCGAAATTTCCCCCTTGCTTCAGTGTGCTCAAAATGGACCGGGTTTTGCCTCTCCCAATCATATTTTACACCATAAAGGATCAGAAATCAGCTAAAATCATCTGGAAAAACCCATTTTGAACTCTCTATACACCTGTTGAAATCAACTCTTTTTAACTGGTAAAGCTTTGGTTGATTTTACTTTTTTAAACTGGAACTCACTTTTTCAAGTGACCATTTTTTGTATGGTAATGGATACCAACACTATTAATGCTGCATATATTATATTGCCGTTAGATTTTAATGACAAAAATAATATAAGATGAGGTAACCATTATGCAATATAATATAACTTGTGAAACCCTTAATATCTGGAACATAGGAAGCGTCTCCAGATCATACATCCGTGTACTTCATGCTGTTCCGGATGCACCAAACGTTGATGTATATGCTGACGATCAGCTGATTGCGAAAGACCTGGCCTTTGGTAAATATACCGATTATATTCCTGTTCCGGAATGGAATTATGATATAGCTGTTTATGCGACAGGCACAAAAACAAATCCTGTTCTTGAAAATATGCTGATGGTCCGGCCTGATACCATTCAGACGGTTGCCGCTGTTGGCACGTTAAATACAATCGGATTACTAGCGATACCGGATAGAACGGCTGGAAATGCACCTGGTAAATCAATGGTTCGTTTTAGTCATCTCTCACCGAATGCCCCAGCAGTTGATATTACTTTGCCGGATGGGACGATACTTTTCAGAAACGTCTCTTTCAAACAACTTACGAATTATCTCACTGTCAACCTTATGTCCTACACATTGCAAGTTCGTCCGACTGGAACTTCAACAGTGGTTCTCACTGTTCCAAATGTTAATCTGAAACCAGGAATGGTTTATACAATTTATGCAATCGGCCTTGTAGGAAAGGAACCTGAATTGAGCGCATTGCTGGTTATGGATGGTATGAATCAATAAATTCCTATTCGGAAATCAAAAGGCTAATTTAAAATTCAGAAGAAGAAGGTTATGATATCGGTTTATATCATAACCTGTTTTTTTAATAGCCACTACTTATTGCTACACCATTTACAGGATTAGGAGGGATATGGAATGAAAAGACTGAATCCGGAAAAACTTCATGTGGAATACAGAAATGGAGTAACAACGACAGAACCCGTAGTCGGGCGTAAATATACATTGACACATTCTGATAAGACCGGTGACCTTTTTCTTACAATAAGCCTGGAATATGCGTTTGATCAAATAACCAAAATGCGGGACGAAGTTCTATCCGAATGGCAATTTGATGAGGGAGCCCCCTTTCTTTATGTGTATGTTTATGTTGGGCAGTTTGGTCCTATAATAACTCCCATTCGTAATACGGTTTTTCGACGGGAATTGCCCTTGGCGCTGGAAGCTATGATCTATGGGGATTCTGAATTTTTTAAGGAACATCCACAGCTCTATCATGCCCCGATCTGGATCTATTTTGACTCTTCAAATCTCGAATACAACAGATTTGAATATTGGGTCACTCCCAAAGATTATATATAGCCCGTCCTATAAAGTATAAATTGGTAATGCATAATGCTTGATGAATTTTTACTCACAATATCGTCGAAAGAGTGAAACACTATTATATTTCATGCGGCGCTTATAATTTTCTATAAAAAGGGGAAAATTATTTCGAAAGGAGATGATATTTGTGACATTTATGAGGAATTTAGCCCTGGCTTTAATAATTATAGGTGCAATCAATTGGGGGCTGATTGGTTTTTTCAAATATGATTTGGTCTCAAGTATTTTCGGTGGGACATTTGCAATTATCAGCAGGATCGTATTTGCTATCGTTGGAATAGCTGGACTCTATGCTATTTCATTCTTTTTCCGGAACCGCACTACTACTCAATCGTAAATTTCAAATTAAAATTGAGAGCTATATTGGCAGTGTTTACCACCCCAAATGTTAGATTTTTCAACCAACATTATGGTCGCTTCAAAATTGACACTTCCGTGACGCTCTCTTTTTAATGAATTTTGAATTATTTTCTTAGAGTGAATACGATTTTTGTACCGAATAACGAAAGGATGAATTTTATGAATGAGGATACGATTAGTCTTTTAAAGGAATGTAATTCCGGATGTAAAATGGCCACAAACAGTATTGAACAGGTCCTGCCTTATATTGAAAATGATAAACTCAAATCTATGATTGTGAGTTACAACGATAAACATATCAAGATTGGTGATAAGTGCCATCAAATGCTTAATAAATCCCAAGAGGAAGAGCAAGATCCACATACAATGGCAAAAGTTTTTTCATGGATTAGTACAGAAATGAAGCTGGTTCTAAATAATGATACTCCTAAGATTGCTGATTTATTGATAGATGGCTGTAATATGGGGATTAAATCAGTCAATTCTTATATCAATAAATATAATTCCGCTTCTGAAGAAAGCAAGAATCTGGCAAAGAGGCTTGTTGAAATGGAACAAAAATTCATGAATGAATTACTTGAATATTTATAAATACTTTAATTTTCTATGGAGGTATTGCATATTAAATACCGCCATGGGTTTTGTTAAGAAAACTATGGTATTCTTTTATAGCCTTTTAAACCTTGGTGGATGATGGTTCCTGTCCCACCAACCCGGGAAGCTTAAGCATATGCTCTTGCATCGCATCTGATATATACCGTTTCATATCATCAGGCATGCTGTTGAGAATTTTCACACCGTAGTTCATTTCATTTTTGCTAAATAGTGCCCGATACTCTTTGACGTTTTGCTCCAAGCTGCTCCAGACAGCTTCATAGGGTTTATCTTGGGTATTCATGGTATCAGATACTGCCTATTTGAGTAACATGAGTTTTTCATTGATCTTTTCTTTTTCTTTTTCCAGATGCTCAATTTCAGAACAAACGTATTAAAAACTTGTATTTTATCAACTCCATTCCTTACAATGCCTTCATCATGAACTCCGCTCAAGCAAACGGCTTCACCAAGAATATTATATACCCATCTTTCCTCTACAGCAGGGGAGTCGGCACATGCCTCTTTACCTTTTTCAATCCGTTTCGCACATCTCCAAACCACCTTGCCTCTTTCTGTTCTTCGCCTATACGATGCGCCACAATCACCGCACACAAGCAAATTCCCCAGAAGGTATTTACCGTTATATTTGCTTCCGTTGGCTTCTACTGTACCATCTTCGCTGGTGACAAACCTTGAACGCTTAGCCATTTCCTCCTGAACCTTGTCGAATACTTCAGCAGAGACAATGGCCGGATGACTGTCCTTCACATAATACTTGTTTCGCTGCCCAATATTCTTGCTCTTCTTGCCGGTCATAAAATCCTCTGTAAAAGTCTTTTGCAGCATCGTATCGCCCTTGTATTTCTCGTTGGTCAACATTCTCTGAATCGTCTTCGCGTCCCAAATATCTTTACCAGTCACAGTTTTAATCCCCTGGGATTCCAGATAAGACTTTATTTGTCCCAATGACAGGCCTTGCAGATATAAGTCAAACATCTTTCTAACAACTTCTGCTTGCTCCGGAACTATAACTATTTCGCCAGCTACACAGTCATATCCCATGAAACACTTGTACTTTGTGAAGATATCGCCCTTCTCGAACTTGCGTTGAAAACCCCACTGAATATTCTCGCTGGTATTCCGGCTCTCATCCTGTGCCAGCATACCCCTCAGCGTAATCTCAAATTCTTTATCCGCCTCGATTGAATCCAGTTTTTCATTTTCAAAATGCATATTAATCCCTCGCTCTCTTAAAAATCTTATGATTTTCAAAATCTCCAGAGTGTCTCTTGACACCCTGCTGATTGACTTTGTGATGATATAATCGATTTTGCCTTTAGCCGCTTCCCCGAGCAGTTTGTCCAGACTTTTTCTACCGCTTCGTCTAAGCCCGCTTTCAATATCATAGAAAACACCGGCAAAAATCCAATTAGAATAGTTTTTTATCATCTTCATATAGGTCTTTATTTGAATCTCCAGACTGCGCATCTGCTCCGGTCCGGAGGTGCTGACCCGGCAATAGGCGGCAACCCTAAGCTTTTTATTCTCTTCCGCTTTTAGTAATTGAAAAACACGCAGTTGCATCCTCTTGGTCGCCGTAACCCATTTGATTTTCTTCTTTTGTCATATAACCAAGATCGACAAGGTGAAAAAGAAGAAATGGCATAGCAACAACTCCAAATCCATTCCGGTTTGCTATCTTCAATGCATTAAGACCATATTGGGTTAAAGTTTTCATTATTAAATGCTTCTTACGATCAAGAATTTGTAGTTCAGTAATCCCTTTGTCCTGATGAAAGCGATGATGACAATTGTGACAAAGGATAATTAGATTATCGTAATCATTGTTCGTTCTATTCTGGTCTATATGATGCTCAGATAAGCTTTCTCTCCCTTTAAAGCCACAGAGAGCACATGAATCATCGGTTTCAAAAAAGAGTCGATCCTCAAGCTTCATTTTTTCCTCCCCAACTCACTCTCTATTAAGTATTACGCTCTTTCCAACAAGCAGCAGCATTCTGTATGCCTTGAGGATACATTATTAAACCTATCGAATCGAATTCGACAAGTAATCGTTCTGCTTTTTGGCACCTTTAGTCAAACATAAACAAAAGACTGTGGTGCAAAGTTGATTCCGAAATCGGCAAGCGTCAACGGATTCTTATATTTTCTTGCCTTACCCAATCGATATGCCACTGCAACTTCTTTGTTTTGATAATATCTGTCGTAAAATAATTTTGAAATCCCGGCAAATTCTGATGTTTGTTTCCATACCTGTTCTGGTAAATCAACTATAACGTCAATGACATCTGCTTCACCAACTACCTTCATGACAGGAGAGGTCGCATATATAATAATTTTATCGACTTCAGGACGGCAACGTACTTTTCTAAATTCGAATTGTTTGTTTCCATTCATTATATTTTCTACATGTTCAGGATTGATCGATAATAACATTTTGCACATCTACATCACCCATTTCTAATATTTTAATAAACTGCTCTTTTGTGTAATCCAAATTATAAGGATGGGCTTCAAATAATCCCTGATCTTTCAAATCTCTATGTATCACATTGTGCCCTTTCCCAAAGAAGCCGTTATAAATCAATTCAAGCATTACCACATTATCCTGATCATATATACTCGTCAATTCTTCGGGTGAAAAAACTGTTTTATTACCAGCATTATTAATAAATTCCGGTAGACTCACTGTTGCTTTGCCACAATTTTTTATAATATCCATTTTGGTTATTGTGCAAAAAGAAGTTACAGCAGACTTATAAGTTTTCCCTGTCTCTCCCTCATAAATGCGATAAATACCAACCGGCTCTCCAACTTCATAATGCATTGCTGTGTAAGGTGTTCCAATATAAACTTTTGTAATGCCGTTTCCGGCAGTTTCCTCTTCAATTTCACGTCTTTTAATTTTTAACTCAGAGTAAGGAAAGAGCCTATCATGAAACCTTTCAAATATAGGAATTAATCCTGCCTTTGAAATATTGGGACGAATAAACGGAAAAGCCGCATAAGGATCCGTATAATCTATTGACTTTCGACTTTTGAGTGTACAAAAATGATGTCGTACACCTCTGGTACCTCCTTGGCGGGGCTTATATATTCTAAAAGCGTCGAATTCGACGCCTTTAAATGTTATTCTTCATTCCTTATACCCTCAATTAATTTATCAAAGTCAGATTGAAACAGCCTGTCCTGGATAATGCGATATTTCTCAAACTCACTTTCAGCATGAGCTTTAGCAATTTCCGCTGTTACCTTTCCTGCATCCATTAAAACATTACGGTCCGTTGCCTGTATGAAACGATTCAATCGAGTTTCCCAATCCTGCATGGTCATGAAGATTATAATGTTTAATTTCTCGTGTAACTTGGCGTGATCCCTCTGTTTGAACTATTCGGAAATTCCGAATAGTTGCTTCCTGTACAAGTTCACTATCCGCATAAATCTTAGAAATATGCTCGTTTATAGTATGAACCTCTACATTGTATAGTGTTGCTAGCATTTTCTGCGTAAGCCAGATGTTTTCGTTCTCATAGCGCATTTCAAAGCTTTGAGGATCATCTCCTGTTGCTGCAACGTATGTCAAGTATTCTGCTGCACTGGAACGGATGGTGATTTCGTTATTCTTTTTCTTTGCCATAAGGTTTATTTCCTCCGCTTTGATTTATTGATTATCTGTATCTAAATACCTAACGGTCACAATTTGTGATTGTTTCATTTTATTTCTCTATGTCAAACATTTGTTCGTATTTATTTTATCTGAAATATTTACCTGTGTAAAGAGTTATAAAAGTAACTCTGTCAAATATATACTTCTCGATTTGTCATAAAATCAATTCGTCATTTGAAGCCAAATCCCATACGATATCTTTTTGTCAAGTATAACTACCTGAATTAAAACAGATTATTAAAATGTGACTCTGCTTCCATAACCTGCACATTTAATATTTCAAACATACGTGAAAATAAATCATTTGGGATTTCTTCTCCAATAAGCATACTCGGATTGAGCTTCTTACATATCCTTGTTGTTTTACCCGCCCATGCCCGTGTTATCTCATCGGTTAAAATCGCAAAATCATGTTTATCAGTGACGCCGCATTTTTCCCATTCATCGGTTAATTCTTTGCGGACTTCAATTGTTTTCAAACGCTGGTTGATCCAATTGCGCGAATATCCTTTTTTCAGATAGGTTTCCAAAGCGCGGTCAATGGCAAGTTCCGGGTCAGCGGTTTCATCAATCCTCTCACTGCCTACTTGAGCCAGCCATAGTTTAAACGGTTCAGCTTTTTTACTTGGGATTGACTGAATAAGCCGCAAAAGTTGTTCTGTGTCGGCCACATCTGTCATGCGCATTTTTCCATCTCCCGCTTTCATTTTCAACTGTCCGATTTTTTCGGACAGTTGACTTCCCTCTGAAATAAGTTTAGATTTTAGGTCGTTCCAATATTTTCGGGGGCGATCGGTTCCGGTTAACACTTCAATGACATCTATAATAGAAAAATACCATTTTTCTTGTTCTCCATCCCATAGGACGCGGACTCTTTTATCTTCAAATAACTTGATTGAATTTTCTTTATCCATCCCAAACCTCCGCTGCCTAGTATTTAGCCCTGTCGAATTCGATAGGGTTAAGAGTAATCTTACTACTCATCATACCAAACGTATGTTCTTATTTCAATATAATTTCGTAAATAATATCCTTTCCTTTCCATCTGTTTTATGAAAACAGCTTAAGCCCTTATTTGTCAAACTTTTCGCTAAATAGCTTCATCTCTATAATAATTAATAATTTGTGGTGAAAAAGTAGAAACTCGTTGTGTTTCTATTTGACCATCCTTTTGATTCTCACTAAATAAGAACATAAATTCTTGCTCATACAGATTAAAATACATATCTTTATATAATATTTTAAACGTTACTTTATCAAAATTTTTTTCTTTAATATTATTAATAGTTATCGCTTGATACATTTCAAAGGCACATTTTTCGCCTGGATTCACGACACTTGTCTCATAATCAAAAGGACAAGCACATCCATATACAGCGAATACAGATTCAAACATAGGACATAGAAATGAATCTGATTGCTGATTAAGATACTTTCCGATTAATTCAATTGCAGTACCATTCCCCTTATTGATAAAAGTAATTTCAAAACAGATGCGTTCTTCCTCGGTTCGCACTTTGATGTCTTTGTTAATTAATAGGGCATTATAGCTATTCTGTTAAGCTCTGTTTGTTTATTCAAATCCTGCTCATGCTGTTTTATCATTATCCCAATATTCTCTTGATGCTCTTTTTGCTGGTTTACGATTTGAATTTTGAATTGCTTTTTATCATGCCTCAGTGTAAAAAATAATATAGTGAAAGAAATGATAGGACTTATTATTATAGCAATCAGATCTAGAATACCAGTATCATTTAATTGTTTTATAATATCTTGGATTTTTAATTCCCCCTTATTCAGCAAACATTGCTGTTTAATCATGCATTTTTAATGTCTTTTCTGTTCGTAATTACCGAGTATATTACTAACAGGAAAGACGGTACATATCATAAAACAAGCCTCTCAGCTTGTTTCTTCTGCGGCGGGTTTTACCCTGATCAATCTTTGCTGGAGGCTTTAGCCCCCATTCTTATTGACAATTATTAGTATATCATAGGTTCAGCCATTCCGGAATGGCCTTTTCTCCTGTGATCCATCTGTACAGGAAATCAGAATAAAGGTATCAAAAACCTGGATTTTATCAACTTCATTCCTGATGATGCTTTCGTCATAAGCTCTGTTCTGGCAAACAACCCCGCCCAGAGTATCTTGTACCCATCCTTCGTCCAGAGTAGGGGGATGGGGACAGGCATCTTTGCCTTTCTCAATCCGGCTCGCGCAGCGCCAGACCACCTTGCCGCGTTCAGTCCTTCTCCGATAAGATGCTCCACAGTCGCCGCACACAAGCAAATTTCCCAGAAGATATTTACCGTTATATTTGCTCCCGCTGGTTTCTACCGTGCCGTCCTCTTTTCTAACAATCCTTGCACGCTTGGACATTTCTCCCTGAACTTTGTCGAATACCTCATCGGAAACAATGGCAGGATGGCTGCCTTTCACATAATATTGGTTACGCTGCCCGTTATTTTTACTTTTCTTACCGGTCATAAAATCCTCGGTAAATGTTTTTTGCAGTATTGTGTCTCCTTTGTATTTCTCGTTCTTGAGCATGTCCCGAATCGTTTTCGCATTCCAATCATCCTTACCCGTTACTGTTTTAATCCCCTGGGCTTCCAGATAAGACTTTATTTGTCCCAGTGACAGACCCTGCAAATATAAGTCAAATATCTTGCTTACCACCTCTGCCTGATCCGGCACAATGACAATCTCACCGTTCACGCAGTCATATCCCATAAAATTCTTATACTTAGTAAATATATCGCCTTTTTCGAATTTGCGTTGAAATCCCCACTGAATATTTTCGCTGGTATTCCGGCTTTCATCCTGTGCCAGCATACCCCTCAGTGTGATCTCAAATTCTTTATCTGCCTCGATTGAATCCAGTCTCTCATTTTCAAAATGCATATTTATCCCTCGCTCCCTTAAAAATCTTATAATCTTCAAAACCTCCAGAGTATCTCTCGATACCCTACTGATTGACTTGGTAATTATGTAATCAATTTTGCCTTTCGCCGCTTTCCTGAGCAGTTTGTCCAGACTTTTTCTGCCGCTTCTTTGAAGCCCGCTTTCTATATCATAGAAAACACCGGCAAAAAGCCAATTAGGATTGCCTTTTATCATCTTCGTATAAGTCTTTATCTGAATCTCAAGGTTGCGCAATTGTTCCGGGCCGGAGATGCTAACCCGGCAATAGGCGGCAACTCTGAGCTTTTTATTCTCTTTGGGTATTACGGGTATAATCCTTACATTTTTCATTTTCCTTCATCATTTATGTGAAATGAGAAACCTAATAATATTCTACCAAAAAGAAAAGACGTGAAGGCAATTCACTCACATCAAAGTATGTTTCAGCTCATAATCCCGCAACCCCTTATTAATCAAGGTCTCTGACGTTGCAACAGGATTATTACCTCCCCCTGCGCAGTCCACGGGAACATATCAAATGGATTTTGTGTATATTTATGCATAAAAATTGCATAAATTACGGTAAAATCGTGTCGAATTCTGTAAGATGCTGCATAAACATTCTGTCATCTTTTTTATATCCTCAAGGGTATGGTTAATGTTCTTACCATCCGTTGCAGCATTGAGAATGACATTGTAGTTGTATCCATGCATAAGTTCACTCTCTTTCTGCACAGCAAATCACGCTTATGCATAATTTCGTTCATATTTTGTGCAGGACAAATCTGCTTCGAGAGGTAGCAGTTGCTTTATTGTCTTTTTTCATGTAACCAGCTATTCCATTTTTTTAGTTTCTTTCTCGCAACAATTGACGGATTCTTTTTGTTTCTGCTTCAGCAATGACTTTCTCTGCCGCTCTTCCTGTATTTCTCTAATCCAGACACTTACAGGCGCTTTCCATTGCTCACTTTTATTAGGAATATTTTTAATCAAGCTTTTAGGATTCAGCCCAAGCTCTTTTGCTATTTTGATATCCTCATTGCTTAATCTGCACTTCTTTTTTGCCTCCTGCCAAAGTGCCTCACTGTACGCCAAGCATATTTACCTCAATTCCATATTTTTGTGTAAGTCTTGGAAGACGGTGCTTCCCTTGATTTGATAAACGTTGGTTTTCTAAATGTCTTTATTTTCCGCAGCACTTTTTATATTTCTTTCCGCTGCCGCAAGGGCAAGGATTATTTCGCCCTACGTTGGCACGGTCAGCCAGGCCAATCACTTTGGCCTGGCTGAACTGTCGCAAAAGGCCCTTCCGGTAAAGGCTTTAAGAATTTCTTTTCCTCCTGGAACAACTCGTTTGCAGTATGTCCTTTTAACGCCCACTGGCGCGTATCATTATATAGCTCCATGATTTTCGCAGTTAGCATCTGTGTAAATTCAAAGGAGGGGAACTCCATCCAGCTCTGCAGATACTGGACAATCAGCGTGGGCTTTGAATCCGAGTTAATCATGTTTATTATCTGTGATGCAATTTCGTTAATATCTTTATCCTTCAGTTCGTAATGCTCTGAAAGTAAAGACCATGCTGTATTTCATAAAGGCTTCCGCATTGGAAACCGAGATACCTTTGTCAGGCATGACTCCCGAATTTTTAAGGATCATTTTTATAAAATCATACCTGCCTTGGTCCAAAGCATATATGGCTCTTTTGAACTTCATGGGAATCAGCCTGGCAAGCTCCGCAGCCAGCGCTGGCTTTTTGGGAGCGCTTAAATTCTTAATATCATAGTTTTTGCGGATTTTATCCATTTCATCCTTTGTTAGTCCATTTACGGCTTCGTGCAGGCTGCACGGAATATTGACCTCCTTCCAAAGCCGTTTCTCCCCGCTTTCTGCCAGTTGTTGTCCAAAAGCTTTTGCATTTTCCAGAGCTTTCATCAGCATTTCTTCTGTATTCTTATCAAATCTTTCATCCATCAATATCCCCTCTTTCAAAATGGCAGTTCTTCACCCTTCTCATCATCTGCATTTTTTATTTTCAAAATCAACCTCTCTATGTCGGTTGTCTTTACAGAATTATTCAGCCTCCACCGCATAATAGCCTCCGGACTTTTTACTGCCTCGCCGTTCAATTAGACCTTTACCAGTTAATTCTCGTATTTGCTTTTCTATAGTGCTAACCGGCCGATTGTCTAATAATTCCGATACATCTTTAGCTCTGATTCCCGGATTATTCTTTATGACATCTAATAGCAATTTTAATCCGCCATTTAATCCGCCATTTAATCCGCCATTTAATCCGCCATCCTGCCTTATTATTAAGATTGGGAAAGCAACCTTTATAAAATTGGGAGTGATTGTAAAGATTGAACGATCATATTTCTTCAGAATTCTTATCATGCCTGAACCCAATTGCTCTACAAGGTGCATATCTTTGAAAACCCGCATCAATTCCTTGTTCCTTGGTGCGGAGTAACCACTGAAGAACTCCTCCTCAGTCATTCCCTGGACCAAACCACCTGCAGAAGTTATTTCAATTCTGTCAGAAAAAATCTCGACCTTCGGCGGGACTTCATTGGAGTAATCATTATGAACGATGGCGTTGATTACAGCTTCCCTCAACGCTATTTTATCAACGAGATTTTTTTCTTCTCTTTCTTTTGATGTGATTTTCGCAAGGGTACGGTTTTCTATTTCCAGCTTGTCCAACACCCGTTTTGCTGCCTTTATAAGAGAGCAATATCCGTATTCATTATTTTCTATCAATTCATACCGGTCGTTTCCGTTATACTTTGCCACTTTAATTGACGTTCCATTGGTATCTGAAAGCAAATATGCGGCATAATTTAATCTCCCGTCCTCGGTCAGCAGTTCCAGATTATCAGCAAAATGCTCGTTAATCTGAAATTCATTTTCCTCATAAAATATTTTTAACTGCTCAAAGGTAAGATCAGCTTTCGGAGAATTTATTTTTCCAATAGAATTCCTCGTCCTCTTTGCAAATAGATCCTCTATTATATTTTGCGGCATAGGTTCCGTCGAGCTGCCAATGCGCATGAAACAGCCATTGGGAGACATTCCATACTTTTTAATATAGTATGGCTTTTCCTGACCGCTGGCTATGTTGATTTTTATATAGTTCTTACCGGCACTCGTTTCACATATAACATCAAACAGCCCTAAAGTTGAAGGCAATATATTGTTCTTCACACGGTCCTTTATCTTCAATTGAATATCATCTGCGTTTGCGACGCCGACAACATCTCCGTTATTGTCTATCCCAATATAAATTGTCCCACCCTCAGGATTGTTGAGAAAGCTGACGACTTCCCGTTCCAGTTTGTCATTAAGCTCCTGTTTGAACTCAACTCTATTAGTTTCTTCTTTGATTTTAAACTCTCCCATTATAATTCCTCCTCCAGACTTATAACATTTCTTCAATAGTTCCTATTAATTCATTCGCAATATTGATGCTGTCCAACCGCATTATGCTTTCTTCTGCACTCCCAAAGCTCAAAAGATTTATGCTTCCATACCAGACAATCCTTTGATCAATTACTGCAAACTTCTGATGAATATTTGATTTGAAAACAATGGCTGCTCCTATACTTCTTATGGAATTAAGCATATCCGCAAATGCAGCCTTGTCCGTCTCTTTGTAGTCGGACTCGGGTCTGGTGATTATTGTGAGCTTTGCTCCGTTATTAATTCCTGAAGAGAAGATATTCATCATCTGGAATAGACGTTTTTTCGTCATATACGGACTGACGATAACCATATCTGATTTCGCGGAGGAAAAATCATTACAGAATACTGTCATGAAATTGTGGTTATCAAAGATAGCGTTTGTGGCTTCAAATGGTTTACTGTCACTCTTAGCCGAATATCCTATGGAAGCATATCCTTTAAGCCTCTTCTGATACATCCGCTCAAGCACACCGACATGGACGTCCACATAATCATAAATCTGAACCTCACTCTTGTTCTGATATAATCTATGAAGCCGACCGGCATACTGCTGTACTGTGCCTTTCCATGCAACAGGCATTGCCAGAAACAAGGTATCCAGTCTTGGTTCGTCAAAGCCTTCACCGACAAATCTGCCGGTGGCAACAATAACAATATTCTCTTTTGCCGGAATACCAGAAAGCCTTTCAAGCGCTGCTTTCCTTTCTCGTGCGGGCATTCCGCCAATTAACACAATAACATTCGGAAGCACCTTTGATAACTGATCCGCAATTAATTCAACATGAGCTGTCCTCTCGGTCAGAATAATAGGGTTACGCCCTTCTTTTACACAGCTGATGACATCGTCTATAATTAAATTATTGCGGAGTTGACTGGTGCTGATTTCAGAATATATTTCACCGATGGACCATTCCTTTTCATCCTGACTGACAGGCTTTCTGAATGGAGTAAAGCGGGGGATGATATAGTGCTCAAACGGCCTTTTTTCTGCTTGTTCTTTCGCATCCACCTTGTATCTTACAGGACCGCAGTGCATGAATATAATGGGGTGATGTCCATCCTGCCTCACAGGAGTTGCCGTAAGGCCGTAAACAAATTTGGCTGAAACATTTTTCAATATCTGCTCAAAGCTGAAAGCAGGCACATGATGGCATTCATCTACAATAATCATGCCATAATCCCGGACAACCTCGTTTACCTCGTCGCCTTTGACCAATGACTGCATAACTGCAATATCGATAATACCACTTAAATTTTTCTTACCACCGCCGAGCTGTCCAATAATACTTCGAGCCTTTTTTCTGCCTCGTTTTTTTACAGGGTCGGCAGGCAGCTCTTCATTTATCGTCAGAAACTGGTTCAGCCGTTCCTTCCACTGTTCCAACAATTGCTGGGTGTGTACAAGTATAAGGGTGTTGACTTTTTTTGCGGATATAAGTTTTGCTCCTATTACTGTTTTTCCGAAAGCAGTAGTTGCCGACAAAACTCCATTATCGTACTCTAGCATTGAATCTGCTGCATCAGTCTGTTCTTCGCGAAGCTGCCCATTAAAACCAACATCGACAGTTCTGCCGGAACAGGTTGCATCCACCCATTCTATATCGGCTTTCAAAGTACTGAGCATGTTTACCAGATCAGGTTCGCATCCTCTTGGAAGGCACAAGTAATCCGGTGTTTCATCTGATAAAGAAATGATTCTCGGTTTATCATATGTTGGTAATCTCATCGCCTGGGCCTTGTAAAAATCAGGATTTCTGAAAGCTGCCATGCGTTTTAGGCTGTTCAATGCTTTATTGGAAAATCCTTTTTTACTAATGTAAAGCATATTTGCTTTTGTTATATAAACCGTATCAGGAAGATTATCTGTATTTAACTTACTATCCAGCCTTTTTCTTTCCCAAGGATGTATATCTTCATCCTCGCTTTGCCTCAAATCTCCCAGTTCATTACTGCCGCCAAGCTGTGAAATATATTTATCGATATCTTCATCACTCAATATTCGAATATTACTCAAAAAACTCCACTGGTCATCGTATGGCTGAAAATTCTCATCAATAAACACACTATTATCATTTTTTCGGGCATTCGCTTGTAATGGCAATGCAATAAGATTCCCAAAACCGCCTTTGGGGAGCGTATCCTGATTGGGGAAAAGGCGATCATATGAACTGAATTTAATTTCATGTCTCTCTGTCATAGCGTTCGTCAAAAGCAGTGTACCAAATTTCCTTGCAGATGAGGCACTGATTCTGTCACTGAAAAAGAACCAAGCATGAGCGCCGTTTCCTGATTGGGATCGCTCAATAGCAATAGGAATATTCTTTTTGACACAAATATCCCTTAATGTACTTATATCCTTCTGCCAGCCTTCATCATCGAAATCCATCGCCAGAAAGCAGCATGTCTCATCCGGTAACAAGGAATAAATCCCATATACCGCCTTGCCTCTCAAATGTTTATCTATTGCTGCAGAATCAAGAATTGCATAATCCTTATTCGCACAGTCGGAGCATTTAATCCTTGGTTTATTGCAGACCCCTTTTGACCATTCATTCATGCATACAGGAGAGTATCCTGATTTGCCTTCCTTACTCTGCCATTTCTTTGCATATACATCCTCTCGCCCCGGAACAACGACATAAACAGGTTGATTTTATCCCGAGGTGAACTGGTATTGATTACTTGCTCAATGCTATGGAACTGCTCTGATTGGGTGCTGATTATTTCTTTTTCACTTTGAACTTCACTACTGAATTTTGGTAATGCCAATCCAAGCTGTTCTTTGTAGTTTTCATTTTCAATTCTCAGCCTTTTGTTTTCATCCAGTAGCTTCAGATATTTTTCATAAAGTTCTTCATAACCAATCATTATTAAGCATCCTTACGTTCAAAGCTTATTTACAATTATTAGTATATCACAGGTACAGTCATTCTGGAATGACCTTCTCGCCTGTGCTTTGCATCAAGTCCTCATGGACAGATTTCTGTTACCTTTCTAACCAGACATCCTTTGTGTCAGGAAATCCAAGCCTGCTTCATGATCAATGACCTTGCTTTCCTCAAAAACATAAACCGGAACTCCCATTTCGTTTAACAGCATCGTCTTTTCAGGCAAATCTTCCTGGAATCTGCAAATTACCATATCAACCTTTCTGCCTTCGCAGAGCTTCAGCAGTTTTCTGAAATCATTTTTATTTTTACACGAGTTGCCATCGTTG